>Ga0315901_10009182_pt1 | contig 11398 bp, 11 predicted proteins | sample LakEriMetagenome_10_FD_203761 | JGI IMG/M metagenome (GOLD analysis project Ga0315901, IMG submission 203761) | Freshwater fungal communities from buoy surface, Lake Erie, Ohio, United States - Buoy 2 MA116 | ecosystem: Environmental > Aquatic > Freshwater > Lake | place: USA: Lake Erie, Ohio...
TTAACCATTTTATATTATGTGCTTTAAAAAAGTTTTCAAGTTGTAATACATTCATAACATATCTTGGTAGGTATTCTTCGGCGTTCCATAAGTATTGAACATATAATTTCCAAAATTCTTCTTGCGGTGGTGCATCAAAATGTTGTACTTGTGGCCATAACCTAAATCTGGATGAAAAATTTTTAGATTCATCCTTATACCAAAAAAAGTTTCTTTCAGGCGATGACCACCCTACAATTACAAATAAATCATCAGTTGGTAACTCTTTATCTATATAATTTGATGTTATATATGCTATAGTTCTATGTGCTATTGTACCATTATCATCGGCTGGCCATGATAAATTAGTTACCTCTGCAGACATTATCTCTGATAATCTTGTTGGAAATATTTTTGGTATTCTGTAATTATCATTTTCTTCCATCCAATCATATTTTCCAGGATGAGCTTCACCATCATACCTCATACTGATTTTTGGATCTGCTATTTCTGATCCAAATACCCAACTATCACCATTACAAATTATTTTTAATTTTTTATTCATATTAATTTTTTTTCTAATAATTTTGCTAAAATTGTAATTGCAAACATTTTATGTCCATTATAGGACCAATGTGGATCCATTATATTCTCATCAACAGATTGTATAATCTCATATCTAGTATCATAATCTGTTAAATTCCATACTATACAATTTTTTACTCCTTTATCTGTTATGATTTTTTTTAAAAAATTAAACATATTATCAGTTTTTTCTTTAAATGCGGGGTTATCATTTATAACAGATGCCATTATTAATGCGGATGCTTCTTCCTTATTATAACCTTCCTCAATCAACGTATCATACGATCTGGGTGTTATTGTGAATAGTTTATCTGCAATTTTTGCATTTATTGGAGAGACTTCAAATCTATGTGAAAATGTTTTTTCTATTATAACAACATCTCCAGGTTGAATTAAATCAAAATTTTTTATTATGGTATCAATTATCCTACCATTTGATTTGCCCGCCTCACCAAAGTTTAATAGTTTTAAATTCAGTTGTTTTGCAAGTATTTCGGGCCAAATCAAATCATCTTCAAATTTTTTATATTTTAAAGTGTATGGTTCATCTGGCAGGCATCCACTACCTTGAGTAAAAGAACATCCAAATACAATTAGTTTATTCATAATTAATGTATATCTGCTTTTGATTTTTCAAAATAACCATTTTCATACCAATCTTTTGATATGTTAAATACTTCTTGCCAATTATCAATACTATGTAATCCTCTATCTTCGGCTTCTTTCCGTACAACATAATATGGATTTGCATGCTCCGCATATGGATTAATGTTCCAATTTGTAATATATTTTTGCAACAATGTGCCAGGTCCATAGTAAAATTCAGGAAACTCAACAAATTCACCTGTTACTTTTTGCAACCTTCCTTTCTGCATCAGTTTCTTATACCACCTATATATTTGTGCAATAATATCCATTGTAGGTGAATCCGCATAAAAGAAAACATCGTCAAAACATAATTGATTAAATTCATTTGGAAACCGTGTAGGTGTCGGTGAAGATGCGTATGCTGTAAATGGTGTTATCGGATGTATATAAAATTTATTTATTGGTAGTCCATATTTGTTACTTCCTTCCTGTAAGAAATTAATATCGAATCTGGTTTTTATAACCATATCATAATGAATATCTGTTATTAATTCATATCGTTTTTTTAGTTCTACACTTTTCATAAAACTATAAAACATTCCTTCCCATGCTTCTTGCCAAACATTTGGATTGAATGGTTCATATTCCATTAACTTTGGATTAAAAGCCAGTTTTATTTCCTCCATTTCGATTGGATTATCTATTTTATAATCCTTATTTTCCCAACGAGGTTGCGTTTTATCTCTGTAGCTATTTGTATCCCACGTATGGATAAAATAATCCACATTTACTTTACAATTTTTGTGTGTATTAATTTTTACATCAAAATAGTTAAGTATATTTTCTTTTGCAGTTCTCCAAGTTCTGGATTGTCCACTCAAACAGACGGCTATATTATATGTTGTTATTTTTTTCATATTATCTTATTATATCTGGGTCAATTTTTAATCTTACATTTTTAATATCAAATATTCGTATTAAATAGGCTAATATCGATTCAACTTTAACATCTGGTGGAAATATATCAGGTGATATTTGTGGTAAATAATTATATGTATTTGCTATAATATCATAAGTAAAACTATCGGAGTAAAAAAATATATCACCAACTGCATCATGTGGAAAGTAATCAGTATTAAAACTATGTACGGAATATAATGTTCTTTCTTTTGGTTTTTCAAAATCATTTGAAAATATCATCCGATTTAAATAATCAAAACTTAAATCATTTCGCATCCTAATAACCATATCGTATTCAAACCCATGCCCTAATTCCCAATTTCGTTTCATTTCAGCTGCACGCATTATACCATATAGTTGTGGTGCTGCCCAACTTATTGGGGCCCATTTTGTTTGATCATTTAATCTCCATTGAATTCTATTATCCAAATCCGACTTTCTACTTGTACTTTTGAATATATTTTCAACAATATGTTGTTTTGGCCGTATTGTTTCTAAAAATTCATTGATTTCATCATCGGAGACCCCTTCTGCCGACGGTTGTTCAAACCCAGTATGATATTTTCCAGCATCCCATTGTTGTTTTGTCCATACTGCAAATGGTGTGCTATTAAAACTCCAAGTATGTACAAAATAATCAATTTCTAAATCCTCACCATTTAATTCTGGTGATTTTTTTAATTCATCAAAAAGTAGGGGCCAGGTTTTATAAGAATCTTTCCATGTTCTTAATTGCCCACTTAAACAAACTGCAACTCTCATTTTTAAATTATTTTTATTCTATCATCTATTGGTTCCAACTCATCAACATAACATTGTACATTATCCACAATATAATATTTATTTTTTAAAAAATTTATATAATATTCCGATTGGTGGTTTTGTGGTGATCCATAATAATAATCCTCACATTCTCTACATTTATAATAACCTACAACATTTATATTCGGATGTTTGATACATTCCGGTCTATATATAGCGTAACCAGGTTCTCCACCCAAATCTCTAACTTTAAATTTACATAATTTAAAATTATTTAAAATAGAATGTCTTATAAATCCATAAAATGGTTTTACTCCATTCAGTATGCCCCATTCAACCCACTCTGAATAATATTTTGCTGCAGCATCCATTACCTTTGAGTTTGATAAAAAATACACATCATCTACAACCGTATTATCAATAGTCCATTCTCTCATCAAGTTTTCAATATAGAATTCTCCATTAGCAATTTCATCTTTATATAACTCTATATCTTGACTCAATCTTCTGTGTGGGTTAAATATTACATCAGGTCTTAATTTTAGTACATAATCATATTCAAAACTATTTTTCAATTCGTATTCTTTTTTTAATTCTATACTCTTCATAAAAGAATACCAAAGTGGTTGAATAATATTGAATATTTTAAACTCCGAATGTTCTTCGTGTTTAACTAATGCATCATATGTAGATTTATAGTCTTGTATGATAATTTTTTTAGGTTTATAGTTTTTATTTATTTTTTCAATTTCATTATCGGATAATTTGGTTTCTTTTGAAAACACATTTGATAGATTATAGCATTTCTGTTTACTAATATCCCATGTATGAATAAAAAAATCACAATACGGGTATAATATACCCAAAAATTGTTTTAAGTTTTCATAACAATAGTTACCAGTTCTCCATTGTCCACTAAAACATACTGCTATCCTCATATATTAATAATAAACATTTCCTTCAATATAAATTTGTGGATAACTACCATTAAATGCGTAGTTCCAAGCTTTATATCTATTTAACATTTTAAAATCGCAAAAGAATGCAAAATTCTTTGCAAAATCTAAATTGGAATTAAATACCTTATAGGTATCAAAAATAATATTAGTATACTTTGTATCGTAATTTTCTAATAAATCTTTTATTTCTAATGTTGTAAGTTTCTTACTTACTGAAAATGCAAGATGGTATTCGAAATCTCCTACACTTCTTGCATCTTCTTCTGTAAACATACTACCACATCCAAACCAGTATGGTGAATCTGCATAGTTTACTTTATCCAATCCCGCATAAATCATACTGCCCACCACTTCATCGTTTAAATAGCATGTTATTTTTGATTTATCATCACTATTTGTCATATAAACATCTATAAAATTTTCAAACATAGATTCTTGTAATTCTATATGAATTTGTTTTATAGAATTTGTTTTGTTTTCTGTGTTTTCGAACCAATATGTGTATTGTAAAAATACTTTACCTGCTTCGTTTTTAAATACGGATATTCCGGAATGCATTCCACTTCTTGATATTATGAATGCTTCTTTTTCTGTTATCTTTTCTTTATCCAACTTAACCCTAGCAAATAGTGTAAAATCACCTTGCATAGAATCTCCTATATTAGATTCTTTGAAAGATACATTCGATGGCAAAATCAAATATAAATTTTTTGTGTTTATGTTTATACTCATAATGTAATTGTTGAACAAAAGTTATAAAATTCTTCTAATTCTGGAAACGTTTTACAAAAATCGGTTCCTCTACGTTTATCATGTTCACTAAAATATTTGTAAAAATTATGTCTGTTTTTCATTTGTTGTTCTGCATCTTGTGGTGCCAACATCCAATCGTAAATTCTTTTTATTTTTTGAACTTCTACATCACTATATCCTATCTGTGTAGAATTAAACGATGGTGTAGAAAAGAATGATGCCAATTTTGCTTGATTCATTATATTTTCCGAAAACTGATGCGGTAATACTTGTACTGTCTGATGCATTGGGTATCTTAAATACGATGAATCTAAAAATGTAGCAGAGTTCCAATAACGATATGGACTTGCGTATGTTTCTTTTAGCTTATAAATTTCTTTTATAAGTTTATCATATTTTAATACAGATAATGCATTATAAGTTACCATAAATGTTATAACTATTTTTGGGCAATTTAATAATATTTTATTTATGTTATCCCAAAAACGATTAAACTCAAGTCCGGTTCTTATATATTCAGCTTGCTCTCCCCAAGTATCTGCAGATGTAAATAAGATTAATTCCTTTACACGTCCTTCATCTTCTATTTTTTTAATTTTTTCAATAAGTTTATCAATCAATGCATCAGGTACACCCAGATTTGAATTGATTGCTAATTTAAGATTTCTATTTGGATTTTTTTCACTAATGATGTAGTCCAATACTCTCCAAGTATCTTTAGATAAAAGTGGCTCTCCTCCTGTGATTCTAAAAGTATCTAAACTATTATAAAGTTCTGGCCACCATTTCCAAAATGCTTCTACATACGGATTATGTTCCCTCTGTGGTATCGGCATTTTGTTTTCTCTTATCATCCATTCTACATCATTAAAATTATCGGTAGTCGGATATCCACCATGTTGTTCAATCTCTTCCATCCAAGTTGTACTAAAAGATGGTCCGCAATATGAACATTTAAAATTACAGGTATTAGAAAACGCAACCTCAACATACTTTGGATTATAATCATCTCTCCAATCCGAATTGAATATCTCTTCTTTGTGTTCCCAACTCCAACTTTCGGATGATTTAAAAACTCTATCTGAAAACCTATCCGAATTATCCTCTACATTCCAACAATACTCACATTCGGCAGGTCTTTGACCACTTAACATCTCTTTTCTTTTTAGTTTCTTATATCGAGTGTTATGAAGTGCCGATGGGTTTCTTGCTATTTCAAGTTCCGAAATTTTGTGAGTTGTTGGGTGGTGACATGAGTGGTTATGTCCACTTTGTAATTGCATTGTAACCTGTGTCCATTTTGCTAAACACATTCCTTTACCAACCGAATCCAATTCATTTTTTACCTGAATGTATAGTGGGTTTTCTCCTTTTATTATTTTACTTTCTGTCATATTTTTATTTTACACATTTTACATTTATCATCTTATGCTTTTCGTATATTGTATTAATTCCAATTAGGTTAAATTTTTCATCAACATTTGACATTCCATCTGTTTTATAATCAATCTTTCCTTGTTGCATTTCTAATACATACCTACGTTCATTTCTTGCAGTAGTTTCACCCTTTGCCCACTTCTCCATTCCACCTTCGTTTATCAATCCTTCAGTTTTATGTGGTAAACAAAAAAATCTACCATTTTTTCTATATGGTAATGCAACATATGGTATTGTAATATCTTCGGTTTTAAATGAAACTCTTGATAAAGATGCGTGAAAACCACTTACATTATCTATAACTTTTCTATTTACTCTATCTATATTTTCAAAATCATAATGAACCAATAAACTATCTTTTGGATGAGTTTTGTGTAAGTTTTGAACTTCAGATTCTGTTAACATTCTATCCCATATCTTAATATCAGATATTTGCCCTTTAAAAAATGCATTAGGTTCATTTATATCTATACTCGGTGTATGTCCTATATAAAATGGTTCTGAACCATATCTTTTTAAGGAACCTGTATAAGATATTGGTGAATCGGTTCCTGTTCCATTTCTTGCAGAACTTTCACGGCCGTTTAAATACCAATGCATCTTTTTATCCATAGTATCAACAACCATAGTTACCCATGTCCACTCATTTTCATATCGTTTAAACCATTGATATATGTGTTCTTTATTATTATTCCATAGCATAGCAGTATATGCTCTACTATTGTTGAAAGATATACCCCAATCGTATCCTGGCTTTCTCAATATCGGATATTCTACAAATTTTCTATCACTATCACCTATTAACCATATTGGAACTTTTTCAATTTGTTGGTCTGCTTTTACTAATATAGAAACTGTATGCGAATTGTTTAATACGTGTCCAAATCGGTTTGGTATTTCCATATAAGATGTTTTACCATCAAATACCCCTACCATTTTTTTAGTATGATAATCAAGCGTTGTTCTATCTACCATATCCTCTTTAACACATCTCCAGAAAAGGTCATCATCTTCCATCCCCCAATCCCAATAATCATTTGAGTAACCATTGGTTTTTTCGACTTGCTCTTTATTAAATAAAACTGCACCACCAAAATATTCCTCATACTTTAACATATAATCAGATTGAGATATGTTAACGGCAATGTGGGTTGGGTGTTCTTTTGGATAGGAGTAATCGCATGTGTCATCTTCAGGTATCATATCAATATCATGCCAAACTATATAATCACATCCATCTTCAAATGCATATTTTGCAGCAATGTTCTTCATTAATCCTCTATTGAATAATTCAGAATCACATTGATGTGCAAAATAAATGGTGTGCTCTATTCCGGCACCATCTAAAAATTCTGTAACTTTTGGGACAAATCTTTTTAGATGTGCTTCTCTGTTTCTATATGGTACGCAAACTCCTAGTTTCATAATGATACTGATAAATAATGATAATCTTTCATATCTGTATAACTTAATTCTTTATATTCTAATGTATCCAACCCATCTCTTCTCCAATTTGTTTTTCCACCCAAAACTTCATTATAAAAACGAATTTGGTTTTTTCTGGTTTCTGTATATGTCCATTTATTTTGAAAAAACCCATTTTCTTTATGCGGTAGTAGTTTAAAACTACCTTCTCTTCTCCATGGTATTTTTATTTCTGTTATTAAATCAACATCAATAACAGGAACTTTTTGACAATCATTTATGATTGCATCGTTATTGTTATTAGATAAATCAATTAATTTATTTTTTTTGGTTATCTTCATATCATAACAAACTTCCAAACAATGTGGTGTAACATAATCGCCATAACTATCCGTCAACCCCATATATCTATTAGTTGATATTTCTTTTATTTGCGATTCTTCCAAAGAATGATTAAATATTGCAAAATAATCAATAACTCCCTTAAATGGGCGACGGTTATTATATTCGGATGTTGATGTTTTTCCTATGTAAAAAAATTCTTGATTAAAGTAAGGCATTAACCTATCTTTTGAATCGATGTTAATAGAATCTACTAATACTCCATCCTGATATAATTTAATAACTTTATCGTATTGATTTACCGTCACTGCAATTGCAGTTCTTAATTTTGGTGAAATTGTAGATTTTAAACTAAATAAGTTTTTACCCTTTGTCCAAGTTTCAAACTTATATCTTTTAAACGAATTATATGTTATTGTCGTATCGTATCCTGGTATAGAAAATACTACATACTCATCAAATTCATAATTTTCATCGCATTTTATTTCATCAGGTTCAAATGATGCGTATATTGTATAATTATCCAATCCAAATGGCATTGGACATTTTATATAACTATCCTTTCCATCAAAGTACAACCCTGCAGTATTTCTTGTTTTTGCAGGAAAATATTTAGTATTTAATTCTAATCCGTTTTCTTTACATCTGAATAACAAATCATCATCCTCATATCCCCATCCCCAATATTCATTAGAATATCCGTTTATTTTTAAATAATCTTTTACAGGAAATAACGTTACTCCTCCAAAGTATTCATCAAAAACTATATTTTTTTCTTCAGTATCGGATATGAATTTACAAGCTAAATGTGTAGGTCTATTTGAATACGAATAATCAACATTCACAGGAAGCATATCTATATCATGTAAGATAACATACTTACAACCCAATTCGACTGCTTTTTTTACACCAATATTTAATAGTTTACCTCTATTAAATGGTTTATCATCCGCCTGTTCAACAATGATTAATTCATAGTTTATATCGGAATTTGATAAGTATTTTTTTATTGATGGCAAAAATTGAGACAAATGTTCATGCCTATTACGATAGGGTACAACTATTCCTAATTTTTGCTTTTGCATTATTTATCTTTATCTCCTGCAATTTTTTTAGAGTGCCATTCGTATAGATACCATTGAAGTCTTTCACTCCATTCATCTTTTTCGATTTCTTCAAACCAAATTGTTAATGCATCTAATGAGTTAGCAATTTTTTCAAGGGCTTTTACTTTGCGGGTTTCAAGGAGTAGTATCTCCTGATCTCTTTCTTCACTTTTTTTAGTAACTGACATAATTTATATATTTAATAGTTAACAAACAATATACGAATATTATTTTATATTTCCAAAATTATACTGCTATTATTTTATTTAATAAATTTTTCCATTGAGAATATCCACCATAATCATCACCGATATCTTCAAACATATATGAATCATCGTAGATATCTATTTTAAATCTACACTTTGCTAATTCTCTATACATTTTTCTGTATTCTTCGGAGTATGCATAATTTTTATTTTGATTTGCTACATCTCGTATTCTTTCACCACAAGTACTATCCCATTTAAAATGATGTACCTGAACATTATACCTATCTACAGGCGCAATTAATGGGTGATTCCACCCTTGCCATTTCCATGTAGTCTGTCCATCTATCTTTGCGTAATGTTGACCAGGAGTCAATTCAATATATCCTTTCATTATACATATTTTATTTGGACATGCACCACTCATTGGATATCTAAAAAATCCTGCAATTGGAAATTGTTGAAATATATCATGCGTTTCATTTATTACTGGGAAATGTCCATCTATTCCAATTCTATCTATAAACCCACCCCTAACAATATCCCAACCATAGTATTCGCAATCGGATATTATCTTATTTAAATCTTTTGAGTATATGTGAAATTCATCATCATCTGCAATTATCCACCAATCATTTGGAAACATATTTTTAACTTCATTATATAGTTCTGTAACATATTCCCAATTATATTTTTCTTTTTTAACTCTCTTTACAATTTTTGCTTTTGGAAAATCTTTAATTATATCTGATATTGAATCATAATTATTAAAATCTTCCCATTCATAAACTACAATAAAAATTTCATCTACCAACTCATTGTAATGATTCAGCATATGCGATAGTGTAGATATTCTTGATCCTGTCACAGTTAGTAATCTTTTTTTTATCATTACTTTTTTATTTATCTTTTTTAGCTAGTATAGTTATTCCAGTTGTTGTCGGTCTTTTTGAATCAAACATAATGAAATTTTTTAAATTTACCAAATTCCAAGCCGTATTGTTTTCCAATTCCTTAATAAATTTTGCAGGTCCATCGAAAGAATCAAAATGTTCCCTCTGATTATCAGGAACTAAAAAGGTATTATGGTAGTTTTGATCAGTATCATGTATAGTAATTATTCCATTATCAGACATTAAATTTGAGTATAATTCAAAATCCCTTTTCACTCCCTCATACGAATGATCACCATCTATATGTAAGTAATCAATTTTAATATCTTGTCTTACAAAATAGTCATAGTATGCTCTTTCCGATGTATCTAAAATAATTTGAGGTGAATAATAATTTCTTAAAAAACTATTTTCATCAGTCCAATCAGTAAATCCACCAACACCATTGGCAGCATCTATTATAATAGTTGTCCCAATATCACCCCATTCTTTTGCCGGGTTTCCATCGAATATTTTTTGTTCCCACAAATCCATTCGGGCCTGTGTCATAATTCTTGGAATAAATCCACCACCCGTACCAATACAAACACAAACCTTTGCTCTATTCATCATTATTAGGGAATATATCAATAATCCATCACCCAAATGAGTATCGGTTGCACCGTGTGACCATCGGTATTTTACGGGTTCGTATTTAACTACTCCAGATTCATACGGGATTGGGTTGTTAGTTAAATATTCTTTTATAAGTATTTCGTTAAGTAACTGCATATTTCTGAAACCCATTTTTGTTTATCTGTATATTTTTGGAGTCCTGCTTTCAATCTATCAAATTGTTTTTTATTTTTTTCAAAACCATCTTCCAATATCCGTAACCATTGATAATGAAATTGTTGTTTATTCATTGCTCTATATCTGTACTTAATTCCCTTCATCCAATGCGAATCAATTATTGGTAGTTTACCATTATCTATTGCATCAAATATTGCATAACCAAATGGTTCTTTTGTATATGCTCCATGAAATATTTGAAAGTTTTTATCAAAGAATTTTTGATGAAACTTATAATCAAATTTTTGAAACATATGAAATGCCGAATTAATTTTTGATGCATCCAGCATTCTCTTATAGTCATATTCATTTGAAAAAACAAAGGCAGGTAAATTATGTAAATAATCTGCATTCTTTCGTGTTTCACATCTTGCTGCATATCCAATTCTGTTATTAACTATTTCTGTAAATGGTCTATCCTTTTTCCATTCATAGTAATTTGTAATTGTTTTTGTTTCAGGATAGTATGTGTGAATCGTATCGTTTTCGTAACCAATCCAAACTATATTTTCGGAATTATCTAATATTTGCTTTTGCCAATCCCAATCTAATCTTGTCATTAAGTTTTCATA
>Ga0315901_10009183_pt1 | contig 11398 bp, 13 predicted proteins | sample LakEriMetagenome_10_FD_203761 | JGI IMG/M metagenome (GOLD analysis project Ga0315901, IMG submission 203761) | Freshwater fungal communities from buoy surface, Lake Erie, Ohio, United States - Buoy 2 MA116 | ecosystem: Environmental > Aquatic > Freshwater > Lake | place: USA: Lake Erie, Ohio...
TGATCTTTCCATTGGGGTTATAGGCGGAAATATCACCATAGCCAAGATCATCCGCAAGGATATAGATGATGTTAGGCAGTTTCTTATGCTGCTGGGCTAAAGGTGAAGCCGGCGCGCCGAACAGGGCCAATAAAAGCAGGAGTCCCGCCGGGCAAAACATTCGAGTATGCAAATGATTTGAATGCTTCATCATGGTGTGCTTTGGCTGCCAATAATCAAGACCTAGACAGCGTGAAGATATTATTTTTTCACAGAGGCATATTTTTTACTTCCGGCGCTACTTTAGTACCCAGTAACTCAATGAATCTCATCGTTTGGGCATGAGGCAGCACGCCAATGCTCATTTGGGCGAGGAATCTGGTAAGGCCGAAGAGTTCATATTCATAAAGGATCTTATCCGCCACCTGCTTTGGACTGCCAACCAGTAAGGCCCCTTCCTTCCCTATTGATGAATCAAACTGTTCACGCGTCATCCCTTGCCAGCCCCTTTCCCGGCCGATACGGGTCATGATCTCGGCATAAGGTGGAAAAAATTCGTCGCGGGCTTGTTGGGCATGCTCAGATATATAAGTATACGAGTTAATGCAAAGGTGAAGCTGGTCAGCAGGATGTTTGGCCTTATCTTACATATCCCAGTACAACTTTGCAAAAGGTGCAAAACGTGCCAGTGCGTCACCAATGATCGCAAGGGTCATGGGCAATCCATACCCAGCGGCCCTGACCACCGAGGCGGGTGTGCCGCCAACAGCTACCCAAATGGGAAGTGTCTCATGAAATGTGCGTGGGTAAACGCCACGGCCGATAATGGTTTGGGTATGCTTGCCTTTCCAATGCATGATCTCAGACTCATTCAAACGGATCAGCATCTCCAGTTTTTCAGAAAACAGGTCATCATAGTCTTCCAGATCATAACCGAACAAAGGATAGGACTCAATGAAATATCCCCTTCCTGCCATGATCTCAGCCATCCGGCCCGATAACAGGTCCACGGTGGCGAACTGCTGGAAAACACGCACCGGATCATCTGAGCTGAGTACGGTTACACCACTCGAAAGCTTGATTTTCTTCGTACGCTCTGCCGCCGCTGCCAGGATCACCGCAGGTGAAGACACGGCATAGTCGGACCTATGGTATTCGCCCACGGCAAAGACATCCAAACCTAACTGATCAGCCAGTTCCATCTCCTCCATCAGGTTACGAAGCCGCTGGTATGGCCCAATGGAGGCCTTGGTCACAGGATGGGCGCCTACGTCTTGAAAAGTGGAAATGCCAATTTCCATAGCCCAAGATTATCGATCATGATGATCGGTTTTATACCGCTAATTTTTATTTTAACTTACACCGGTTATGAGTAAAGCCCTCTTTACAATTGTATTCATGGTAATTGCCATGCATACATCCGCCCAAATTGCCTACCAGGAAGAGATCCGTAAGTGGGACAGTATAAGACATGCTTTTTTGAAATCTGAAAACGGCTGGCTTAACCTCATAGGACTGCTTTGGCTTTCACCTGGCAAAAACTGTTTTGGCTCTGACCCTTCCAATGCTATTCTGTTTCCTGCCGGTAGCATTGCGCCAAAAGCTGGCATATTTGAGCTAAGTGATGGTTTAGTTACCATGACAACAACAACTGCTGCTGACATTACAGTGGATGGCAGGAGATCAACGATATCCATCATCTTCCATAAGGATTCTGTCACCCTGCCCGTTTCAGCAACCGGATCATTGCGCTGGACGATAAAGAAATCGGAGGACAGGTACGGGATCAGGCTGAGAGACCTGAAAAGCCCTGCGATCGAAGCCTTCAGGGGCATTGAACGCTTCCCCGCGGACACCGCCTGGCGCGTTGTGGCCAGGCTCGAGAAATCCGGATCATCACTGGCGATCACTAACGTTCTCGGACAAACGAGTGAAATGGAATCGCCCGGCAGCCTGGTATTTACCCTCATGGGAACACCGTATCGATTGGACGCATTGGTATCCGGCGATGAACTCTATATCATCTTCGCGGACGAAACCACGGGAGTGTCCACATACCCGTCGGGCAGATACGTCTACACCAGCAAACCGGGGGCCAACGGTACAACCATCCTCGACTTCAACAAAGCCATCAATCCTCCCTGCGCATTTACGGAATTTGCTACTTGCCCCTTACCGCCAAAGCAGAACATCCTTCCGCTGGCCATCAGGGCTGGTGAAAAGAATTATCACTAGCTCAAGGGGGAGCCCATCATTGATCACTGGGATTTCAATTGGTCCAACAGGGCCAGCATATCTTCACGCCGGGTATATACCGGTTTGGCATCTGAAAGATATTTTTCGAGACCCGGTGTTGACTTTCCGAATACATCCAGTATGTTTTTTTTGTTGGCGGGTACATACCTGCCAAACCTGTCGGAGAAATAATAACTGTTCCGCTCCACAAAGATCAGTACCTCCCTGGCTATATAATTCTTGTCAATAGCCCCTACAACGTCGATACTTTGAACCCTTTCAACCGCGCCAGGACTTTTACCACCATAGGGCCCCATTTTTTCGTTATTCGCATAATCAAGCATTTTATGTTCCGCGAGCCTGATCTTCCCCGAGCAGGCTATTTGCCTTAACCAATACTTCTGGTAATAGAACGTATCTGTACCAACGGCAACATATTTCACGTCGTCCACATTGGAAACATATAATGTATCCCCTGTTTTCAAAAACTGCATCTGCCCATAAAGATGGTTGTAATTCAATTGCGCCCGGCTGGTGACCCCGGTGCTCATGAGCACCGCTCCCGGCTTAAATTCATTATAGCTGTACCGGGCCGACACTGGCAATACCACATTGGGGTTCTCGCCTGGTTCTACTTTATAGGACAGGTATTCCTGGCTGATCAGCAAAAGGGGATCCAATAAAAAAAAGAGTAGCAGAAACCGCATTCCTAAAAATACAGCACAAGGCACATAATTTAGACTACTCACTAAAAAACATGAGAGCCAAGCGTAAATCTGTCAATTGGCTGCTTTACGAAGGGGTGATTATCGCATTCGCCGGCGTTGTGATGATCGTGACAGACAAACGAAAAAACTGATCAGGAGTAATTGGTCAAACTGTCTTTGATCTCTTTTGTCATCTTCATGGGCTTGAACGTCTTTGGATCGATCAGGCAATATGTGGTGCTTGAAGAAACAATCTTCGCTCCATCTTCGCTCAGGATCTCCACATGCCTGACTGACCTGAAGCCCTCTGTTTTACCTACCCAGGTGCGAACGGTCACCTGGTCGTTCAGCCTGGCGGACCTATGGTAATCTATCTCGTGCCTGAGCACCACCCAGGCAATACTCTCCCGCTGCTCGGGTGTTGAAAGCTGGAACCAATGCGCGTTTGCGATCTCCTGGATCCACTGCAGGTATACCACATTGTTGACATGGTCCAGCGTATCAATCTCTGCAGCCGTCACCTGCCTTTTCATTTCAAAAATTCTGTCTTTCATCATGAACCTGTTCTAAAATCGATGCAATAGTATTGATTTTATAAAAAATAGAATAACTTAATTCAAACATGAACCTATGTACTCCCCTTCCCTGTTGGTAAGACACTCCTCCCTTGAAATCACCCTGATCGTACTTGTTGTCATGATCCTGTTCTACTGGTTCGGTTTGCGGATCAGGCGATACGTCATGAAGAAAACCGGTGTCGAGGAAAACGATGGCATCGGTCCTATTGAAGGATCCATCCTGGGCTTGCTGGCTTTGATGCTCTCCTTTACTTTCAGTATGAGCAGCGGCAGGCACGACAAGCGCCTGGACATCATCGTTCAGGAAGCCAATGACATTGGAACGGCCGTTTTGCGTGCAGATCTTTATCCGGACAGCATCAGAACACCCCTGAGGGCTGAGTTCAGGAACTATGTGGAATCAAGAATTTCCTTCTACACCGTTGGCAGTGATTACGCCAAAGTCTTAGCAGCAAACGACACAGCTGCTGCTATTCAGGGCCGTTTGTGGGCGATCGTGGCCAAAGCGGGTCAGGACAGGGAACATTTGCATCGCTCTGCGCAGATGGTCCCTGCCCTCAATCAGATGATCGATATCGTCACCACACGAAATGCTTCCCTGATGGAGCGGGTTCCTGACCTGATCCTCTACATGCTGTTCATGCTTTGCCTGACATCGTCATTCATACTTGGCTATTCCGGTGAAAAAAACAACGACTGGATCATCGCCATCTCTTTCAATATCATGGTAGGCTTCGCCATCTTCATGATCCTTGACCTGGACAGGCCGAGAACGGGCCTTATAACATCAAAAGAGGCCAATTACCACATCATGGCTTTACGGGATATGTTCAAATAGCCGGAATAGCATAAATTACGGGCCTTAAAATACCATCATGAAGTATATCACGCTATTGAGTTGCCTGATCTCTTTTTCCGTATCCGCCCAGACCGACTACACAAAGATCTCCCGGATGTCAGATGAGGTGGAAGCTAAGGTGATCGCCTGGAGAAGAGATATTCATGAACATCCAGAACTTGGTAACCGCGAAACCAGGACCGCGGCACTGGTTGCCAAACACCTGCAGGCACTTGGCATGGAAGTGAAAACCGGTGTGGCCACCACGGGTGTAGTAGGTTTGCTGAAAGGCGGCAAGCCCGGTCCGGTAGTGGCCCTACGGGCCGATATGGATGGCCTGCCGGTAACAGAGCGTGGCGACCTTCCATTTGCTTCAAAAGTAAAAACACAATACAATGGCCGTGAAGTAGGCGTCATGCACGCCTGCGGCCACGATACCCATGTAGCCATCCTGATGGGCGTGGCTGAAGTGCTGGCCGGTATGAGGAAGGATATCAAGGGAACGGTCAAGTTCATTTTCCAGCCCGCTGAAGAAGGCGTACCGTTAGGCGAAAAAGGTGGTGCCGAACAAATGGTGAAGGAAGGTGTACTCGAGAACCCCAGGGTGGACGCCATTTTTGGGTTGCATATCGATTCGCAGATAGAGACCGGCAAGATCACGTACAGACCCGGCGGCACCATGGCCAGTGTGAACGACATGAGGATCGTGGTAAAAGGCAGGCAAGCTCACGGTGCTGCACCGTGGTCATCCGTTGATCCCATCGTGGTATCTGCGCAAATCATCAACAACCTGCAAACCATCATCAGTCGAAACCTGAACGTCACCGAGAATGCTGGCATCGTTACCATTGGATCTATCCATGGTGGCGTGAGGTCCAATATCATTCCCGAGGAAGTAGAAATGATAGGTACCATTCGTGCATTGACTTCAGACGATGAAAAAATGATCATCTCCCGAATCAGGCAGATCGCTACCAAAACGGCAGAAGCAGCTGGTGCCACAGTCGAAATCAACATCCCCTTCGAAAGCCATTACCCCGTGACCTACAATGACCCGGCCCTTACATCAAAGATGCTGCCCACCCTCCAGAAAACGGCGGGCGCAGAAAACACCCTGCTGGTGCCCGCGGAAACCGGTGCCGAAGACTTCTCCTTTTTCCAGGAGAAAGTGCCCGGACTCTTTATCTTTTTAGGAGGCTCCCCAAAGGGTAAGATCGCCAAAGACCAGCCCTCCCATCATACTCCTGACTTCTTTATCGATGAGAGCGGCATGAAGCTTGGTGTAAAGGCGCTCATTAACTTAACCCTTGATTACATGAGTGCCGGTACATCGGTCAAGAAATAATAAAAACCAGGGCTGCCAGACAAGGCAGCCTTTTCACTTATTTGAAATGACTTTTTTCATTCTCCTGCATCGCTCACTGCAAAACCTGACTTCATCCCAGACTTTCTCCCATTTCTTACGCCACGTGAATGGACAACCACATGCTGGACAGATTCAAGAGCCACTACAGTACCGGCCCTGGTGTGAACAAAGCCGATGTTTAAGCTTTCTTGAAAATCCCAATGTCACTGATGGCCGGAGGTACAGGAGATTTAGTGACCCTGATCCTCACCTTATTGGTTTTGACCGCGGGAAAATGCATGATCCTCGCACTACCGATACTGGTAGCCCTGGTGATCTCTTTCCAGTTTCCGTCGATCCACGCATCGGCCACCCATTCTTCCACCCGCTGCCCCAGCTTGATGTTCTCGCGGATCCTGATCAGATCGAATTCCTTCGCCTCCTTCCATTCCATGATAAATTCGCTTCCGGGCGTAAACGAGTAACGGTCATTGTCAGTCAGTGATTTAAGCCCTTTTTTCATGGATGCTTCCCTGGCCAGGTTTTGACCAAAAGTCTTCTCCAGCATGGTGCCAAATGCCTGGAGCGATGCTACATCATTCTCGTGCAACAATCCCCGGGTGTCAGGCGCAAGTCCTAAGTCTAAACAGGCACCGCGTCCTACGGACTTCAGGTATAGCTCAAACAATTTTTCCGGCGTCTTCACCTTACTGTCCTGGTCCTTATGATAGAACCACCCCGGCCTGAGTGGCACATCGCATTCGGCAGGGGTCCACTGCGCACCATTGCGGTCCCCGGTGCCCAGGTTATCGTGCTTGATGCTGCCTGGTCCCGGGATCTTTGTCCCTTCAACCGGCACCGGCGTGAACGTTGCCCAGCTTGTTTCCGATGCGAATCCTTCCTCATTGCCCACCCATCTTGCATCTGGTCCTATGTCGCTGAAAATGTTCGCCCAGGGTTGCATGGTCCTGGTCATTTTCCAGGTGGTGTCCCAACCATAATAGGTAGACCTGTCTATTTTTCTCGCCTCACGCTTCCCGCCATAATACCCGTCTCCACCATTGGCGCCGTCGTGCCACGACATAAACAACTTCCCATAATTAGTATATAGTTCTTTGAGTTGTTCGCGATAGATCTTTACATACTCGTGGGTTCCGTAATGTGGACTATTCCGGTCCCAGGGCGAACAGTATACACCAAATTCGATACCGTTCTTACGACAGGCTTTCTCAAACTCGGCAACCATATCTCCCTTGCCGTTCTTCCAGGGGCTCTTGCTGATGTTGTAATCGGTTGTCTTTGTAGGCCATAAAGCGAACCCGTCGTGGTGTTTGGCCACAAGGATCAGGCCTTTAAAACCACCCGCCTTAGCTGCTTTGATGATCTGCTCGGCATCGAAGGCCGTGGGATTAAACGTTGCGGGTGATGCATCTCCATAGCCCCATTCCTTATTCTCAAAAGTAGTGGGCGTAAAATGCACCAGTACATACATGTCCATCTCATGCCATTTCAACTGGCGCTCGGATGGCAGCACCCCATAGGGTTCAAGTTTAGTTTGTGCGATAAGTCCGGTAAGAAATAAAGAGCTGAGGACAGAAAACAGAAGTTTCATATGGTAACAGTATTTAGTAGGGTGCCGATATTATCAATAAAGATGCTCACTGCATCCGCAGGTTTCAAGGTAAAACTGTCGGGCGGAACAATGCCGGTCCCTGTCATCAAATAACAACCCTGCGGGAAATACATTTCGCGGGTGAGCCAAGCCACCAGTTCATCATGACTTCGCTTCATATTGCTGATGGAGATCGACTGTTCAAAAACCGGCTGCTCATCCCTTCTGATGGCAAGCGTGATCCGGGTATCGGGGTGAATGGTGGCCCCTGGAATAAACAGACAGGGACCAAGAGCCGTGCTTTTCTCATAGGATTTCGCCTGGGGCAGATAGAGGGGATTCTCTCCTTCTATACTTCTCGAGCTCACATCGTTGCCAATGGTATATCCTTCTATTGTACCGGCAGAGGAAACAAACAGGGTGAGTTCCGGCTCGGGCACATTCCACGACGAGTCCTTCCTGATCTTTATTTTTCCCCGGTGACCGGACACCCGGTAGGGCTGCGACTTAAAAAACAGTTCCGGCCTGTCGGCGTCGTATACCTTGTCGTAAAAATCACCCCCGCCAGCATCTTTGGACTCTTCCATGCGGGCCTCTTTGCTTCGGAGGTATGTGACTCCCGCAGCCCAAACTTCCTGGGCATGAATGGGCGGATCAAAATCCAGATCCGGAATAAAATCCACCTGTGACCAGTGGGCCACCTGGTGCTGCAAATAGGTGTAGAGATTTGTGCGATTCACCAGCTCATCCCAATGAGCTTTATGGGTGAACACTTTATCCTGGTACTTGAGCCAGCAGTGCTCATCTTTTTTATACAAAAGCATTTTTGAAAATAGTCATAAAAATGAATTGGTCAGTTTTGTTTCACCATAGAGAATGCAGTATATTCCGTTTTTTTCCAACACTATCAGGAATATGTTATCTCTTTAAGGAAAGACTGCAATCATTACGGGCGGCGCAAGTGGAATTGGACTGGCCATTTCGAAAATGTTCCATGCACAAGGCGCTACCGTGCACATCTTTGAATTGAATGCGGAATTGGCGCAGGGAGAGGCTGCGAAATTAGGTGACCGGGCATTTGCCCATGCGGTGGATGTTACCAAACAGGAAAACGTCAAAAATGCAGTCGATTCAGTTGCCCAGCGCGGACCGATCGATATCCTGGTCAACAACGCGGGGATCGGTCATATAGGTACTGCCGAGAATACCATTGAAACGGATTTTGACCGCGTCATGAATGTGAACGTGAAAGGCACCTATAACTGTATCCATGTTTGCGTCCCGCACATGCTGAAACAGGAAAAAGGGGTGATCGTAAACATGTGTTCGGTAGTGGCCAGCGTTGGCATTCCCGAGCGATTTGCCTACAGCACATCAAAAGGCGCCATCCTGGCCATGACCCTCAGCGTAGCGAAAGACTATGTAAAGAAAGGTATCCGATGCAACTGCATTTCACCAGGTCGGGTGCACACGCCCTTCGTAGACGGTTACCTACAGAAGAACTATCCCGGCAGAGAACAGGAAATGTTTGAAAAACTGGCTGCAACGCAGCCCATTGGCAGGATGGCTGAACCCGAAGAAGTGGCCAGCCTCGCCCTTTTCCTTTGCAGCGATGAAGGGGCATTCCTCACGGGGACCGACTATCCCATTGACGGCGGATTTATCAGGATCAATAATTAATATGAAATTATTTCGTTTTGGCACGGCTGGAAAAGAGAAGCCGGGAGTTATCCATGGAGGCAGAAAGCTCGATGTATCGGCTTTCTGCAATGATTATAACGAGGCATTTTTTGAAGAGGGCGGACTGAACGCTTTAGCGTCCTGGCTTGAAACGAACGCAGGGGATTGTCCTGAAGTGGATGCTGCTGCCAGGTTTGGTTCCTGTGTCCCCCGCCCTTCCAAGATCGTTTGCGTAGGACTGAACTATGCCAAGCATGCAGCGGAAGGCGGAATGGACATTCCCAAAGAGCCGGTACTGTTTTTCAAGAGCACAACAGCATTGTGCGGCCCGAATGACGATCTGCACATCCCGCGGAACTCAAAGAAGACCGACTGGGAAGTTGAACTGGCGATCATTATCGGTAAGAAAGCCACTTATGTAGATCTGGAACATGCATATGATCATATCGCAGGATATGCATTGCATAATGATTATTCGGAACGTGAGTTCCAGATAGAAAGGGGCGGTCAGTGGGTGAAAGGAAAAAGCTGCGATACATTCGCTCCCCTGGGGCCCTGGCTGGTGACCAGGGACGAGATTCCCGATCCGGGAAACCTTCGGTTATGGTTAGACGTGAATGGTGTACGTAAACAGGATTCTTCTACGTCTGACCTGATCTTTGCCGTACCTTTCCTCGTGCACTATATCAGCCAGTTTATGACCTTGCTGCCCGGAGACGTGATCTCCACCGGAACTCCGGAAGGTGTTGGGCTTGGACAAAAGCCCACGCCCTGGTACCTTAAGGAAGGTGATGTGGTTAAGTTAGGCATTGAAGGCCTCGGTGAACAACAGCAGACAGCACAGAAACTCTGGTAAGGTGGGCATCATCGATTCACACATACATTTCTGGAAATATGACGCTGCGCGTCATAGCTGGATCAACGATGAGATGGCCGTCATCCGGAGGGACTTTTTGCCTGCAGATGCCAAACCGATGTTCGACAGGAACCAGGTTGAAGGCTGTGTTGCTGTTCAGGCGGACCAGACAGACAATGAAACCAACTTCCTGGTGGACCTTGCCCGGAACAATGCTTTCATCAAAGGCGTAATTGGCTGGGTGGATTTCACCAGTAGCGAGATCGAGGAAAAACTGCAGTCCTGCAGCAAAGAACCTTTGATCAAGGGTTTTCGTGAGATCATCCAGGGCTCTCCTGATGATCGGTATTTTACCAACAAGAAATTCCAGGACGGTATCAGGCACCTCAGCGGATATGGATACACGTACGACATCCTGATCTTCCATCACCAATTGCCTGCTGCGATCCGGTTTTCGGAGAAATACCCTGACCAGGACTTTATCGTTGACCATATTGCCAAACCGGATATCAAAAGCGGTGACTGGAAAAAATGGAAGAACGATATGAAAACCCTGGCCGCTAACCCAAGGATGTATTGCAAATTATCAGGCATGGTGACGGAGGCCGACTGGCAAAGGTGGAGCAATGATCAGATCAGGCCATACCTGGAAATCACTGCGGAATTCTTCGGCACGGGCAGGATCTGTTTTGGATCCGACTGGCCCGTATGCCTGTTGGCGGGCAAATATGAACAGGTTTTGAGCATCATCACTGAATTCCTTTCGCAGGTCAGCGATGCTGAAAAAGAACAGGTGTTATCAAAGAATATCAGCACATTTTATAAACTGAGTTAATGGATCTTCAATTAAAAGACAAAGTCATAGTGGTGTCCGGCGGCGCCAAAGGAATCGGCGAAGGTATTGTACGGGTACTGGCAGCCGAACATGCCATTCCGGTCATCATAGGAAGAAGTGAAGCAGACAATCTCGCCACTGTGAATGCAATAGGCCGAGGGACCCAGGTGGTGGCTGAACTTTCAGACCCTGCACAGTGCAAGGCCGCCATTGAAACAGTCATCGCTCAACACGGAAGAATCGACGGCCTGGTGAACAATGCGGGCGTGAATGATGGCGTGGGACTGGAAAACGGCAGCTATGAAGGATTTATGGCATCCCTGCATAAGAATGTGGTGCATTACTATCTTCTTGCCCACCATGCGCTCCCGGCACTGATCAAATCAAAAGGCGCGATCGTAAATATTGGTTCCAAAGTCGCAGAAACCGGCCAGGGTGGCACATCTGCATATGCTGCTGCCAATGGCGGGCGTAATGCACTTACCCGCGAATGGGCAGTTGAACTGCTGAAATACGGCATCCGTGTCAACGCTGTTATTGTTGCAGAAAGCTATACCCCCTTATACGATCGCTGGATCAAAAGCATGCCTGATCCTGAAGGCGAGGTTAAGAAGATCACGGATCGCATTCCCTTTGAAAACAGGATGACGACGCCTGAAGAACTGGCAAACATGGTAGCCTTCCTTTTGTCCGCCAAATCCAGCCATACCACAGGGCAGCTGATCCATGTGGA
>Ga0315901_10009184_pt1 | contig 11398 bp, 9 predicted proteins | sample LakEriMetagenome_10_FD_203761 | JGI IMG/M metagenome (GOLD analysis project Ga0315901, IMG submission 203761) | Freshwater fungal communities from buoy surface, Lake Erie, Ohio, United States - Buoy 2 MA116 | ecosystem: Environmental > Aquatic > Freshwater > Lake | place: USA: Lake Erie, Ohio...
TATAACTTTAATCAAAACAGTTCTCCACAAGCAGACTTCCGTGTGCTACGTCGTTTCCGTACTGGCGAAACAGTAATCCGCAGTAAAGAAATTGCATCTACTGGAATTACCGCTGGTACTTACACAATGCAGATTGCTGAAAGTCTAGTTGGTAGTGCTACATTAAACAACAAAGCCGTTGAAATAACAGTTCAAGGCAATGCAGTAGACAGTGAAAGAATTGCAGAAGCAATCAACCTTGCAGGATTTACAAATATCATTGCCAGTGTTGACAACTTAAATCGTGTAGTAATTACTCACAGCACTGGCGGCGAAATCCGTTTTGCAGATTTTGGTGATAGTACAGCATTTGTAGGAACACTATTACAGTTTGATAAAAACAGTAATGTCTACACAGTCCGTGAGCAAGAGGCAGACGGAGATGAATTACAGTTCGGCAGCGGTGGTGTATATCAATATGTTGCCAGCAACTGGATCCCAATGACTATCACTCCTGACACTGCTAATGTTGTGCGTCAAAGTTATTATATCAGCAACGATAATCCACAGACACTAGTTGCCGATGGCACTCTATGGTACAGCAGTGTAGTAGACGATGTAGATGTCATGGTACACAACGGAAATACATGGGTTGGTTATAAGAATTATGACCATGGCCGAGGTGCTGGCGTTACTAGCCCAGCAGGTCCAATTGTTTCTGCCAGTGAGCCAGTCGAGCAAAGCGATGGTACTGTGTTAGAAGAAGGTGATCTATGGATCGATACCAGCGACATCGCTAATTATCCATCAATCAAGCGTTATGATTATACAAACAAACGTTGGATATTGTTAGATAAGAGTGATCAAACAACAGAAAATGGTGTTCTATTTGCAGATGCACGTTGGAACGAAGACGGCTTAACAGCAGACCCAGCAAGTATCCAAGAACTGCTAGTCAGTAATTTCTTAGACTTTGACGCACCAGATCCTGCATTATACCCACGTGGTATGTTGCTGTGGAATCTACGTCGAAGCGGTTTCAACGTTAAGAAGTTTAAAAAGAACTATATTAACACGCTAGATGATAACATTCGCTACAAAGCAAGCGAAAGTGATCAAGGCGATGCGCCAACAAGCGGTGACAGTATGGAAAACTACTACCCACATCGTTGGGTTACGGAAAGTGCTAACCAAGCAGATGGCAGTGGTTCATTTGGACGTTTTGCACAGCGTAAAGTTGTACTACAAAGTCTACAAGCATTGGTAAACAGCAACCAAGAAATTCGTGACACAGAACGTAACGGATTTAACTTGTTGGCTTGCCCAGGATATCCAGAACTAATTGGCGAAATGATCAGTCTAAACTACGATCGTGGTTTAACATCTTTCGTAATCGGTGATACACCTGCACGTTTAACACCAGATGCTACAACAATTAACAACTGGGGTACAAATGCCGCACTGGCACTAGAAGACAATGAAAAAGGTCTTGTAAGCAGTGATGAATATCTAGGCGTTTTCTATCCATGGGGCTTTACCAGCGACAACGCTGGCCGAGACATAATTGTTCCACCAAGTCATATGATTATGCGTATGATTGCTCTAAGTGATCAAGTTTCATTCCCATGGTTTGCACCAGCAGGTACACGTCGTGGTGGTATTACTAACGCTTCATCTGTTGGTTACCTAACTGACGAAGGTGAATTCCAATCAGTGGCACTAAATGAAGGCCAACGCGATACATTGTACAATGTAAAAGTTAACCCAATTACATTCTTTGTTGGCGCAGGACTTGTAAACTTTGGTCAGAAGACTAGAGCAAGAAATGCAAGTGCGTTAGATCGCATCAACGTAGCACGTTTGGTAATTTATCTACGTAGCCAGTTGAACAAACTAGCAAAACCATACATCTTTGAACCCAACGACAAAATCACTCGTGATGAGATCAAGCAACAGGTCGAAAGCCTATTGTTAGAACTAGTTGGACAACGAGCACTGTATGACTTCTTAGTAGTCTGCGATGAAAGCAACAACACACCTAACAGAATTGATAGAAATGAACTATACGTAGACATTGCTATCGAACCTGTCAAGGCCGTTGAGTTCATTTACATTCCAGTACGCTTGAAGAACACTGGCGAAATCGCTGGACTATAAGTGAATAAATAAAAATAACGGAGAGCATACAATGGCTATTTCAACACTAAGCAAATTATCAGTACCGTTGGCTAGTGACCAATCTGCAAGCGCACAGGGCATGTTAATGCCCAAGTTGCAGTACAGATTCAGAGTTTCTTTTGAAAACTTTGGAGTTTCAACACCAACAACTGAACTAACTAAACAAGTTATCGACTGCACAAGACCAAACTTAACTTTTGAAGATATTGAACTTCCAATTTATAATTCAAAAGTACGTCTTGCAGGACGACACACATGGGAAAACATCAGTGTTAACCTACGTGATGATGCCAGCGGTCAAGTACAAAAACTAGTTGGCGAACAACTACAGAAACAATTCGATTTCTTCGAACAGGCCAGCGCAGCCAGCGGCAGCGATTACAAGTTTACAACTCGTATCGAGATTTTAGATGGCGGCAATGGTGCAAACACACCATCAATATTAGAAACATGGGAAGTGTATGGTTGCTACCTACAAGGTGCTAACTATAATACATTAAACTACGCTACCAGCGAACCTGTGACAGTTGCACTAACAATTCGTTATGATAACGCAATTCAAAGTCCAACAGGCACTGGTGTTGGTACAGCAGTGGGCCGAGCACTTGGCACTCTTGCTACTGGCGGCGGTTAATTTTACCCGGGAGACTAAAAAGGACACTTCGGTGTCCTTTTTTTATTATCTGCACAGTTTTTACACCGGATAAATATTAATATGTCAAAATTCTTTAAAAACTTTCTAAGTAATGTAGGTGGCGGCCTAACTAACCCCAAGGGAAATCTGGGCGACTTCAAGCATGCCAGTAAATTATTTGTAGATAGTAATTACCGATTAGCACCAAAAACAAAATTTCTTTATCACGTAGTATTCAACATCAACCCAGTGGTCAAGGGTCGTATGCCGTTTATTGGCAACAACGTAACAGCATTAAACATGCTGGTCAAAAGTGTTGACTTGCCTAAGTTTAAAATTCAAACAGATCTAGTCTATCAATACAATAGAAAAAAACAAGTTCATACTAAGATAGAATACGACCCAGTGAATTTAATCCTCTACGACGATAATTTAGGTATTTCAACAAACATGTGGGCATGTTACTACGGATATTATTTTGCAGATTCCAGTCACGGCGGTAGCGCAGGGTCTATGCCCAACGTTCCAGGGTCCTCTGGTGGCGCCACTCCATTTGCTGGCTTGGGAGGATTAAGAAATCTGTGGGACAATGTGCAAAAAGTTCCCGGAGCCATTCTTGACGGTGCCAGAAATTTATTTAAGAAAAAAACAAATGTTCAGAACAAAGGTGGCGGTAGTGACCCTGCAACACCAGTAGCATATCAAAGTAATGCAGTCGATCCAACCAATACTGGTAAATTTAGATTTGGTTTAGATAATAACAGTTCAGTACCGTTTTTTACCAGCGTACAAATTTTTCAATTAAGTCGTAAATCATATCAGTGTTTTACACTTATAAATCCTAAAATAGTAAGTTTTCAACACGATAATTTACAGTATGCAGAAGGTGCTGGCACTACACAAAACACAATGAGTTTAGTCTACGAAGGTGTAGTCTACGGAGTAGGAGCAGTGAAGCAAGGTATTCCTACAGGATTTGGTACAGAATATTACGACAAAGTACCAAGCCCACTGAGTCTTCTAGGTGGCGGAACAGCAAGTCTATTTGGCCAAGGCGGCGTATTAGGTGGCGTTTCGGATATACTGGGTGACTTGAGTAACCCTGATACATTTACCAACCCAGGTGCATTATTTGGTACGTTGGTCAAAGGTGCAAACACATTTAAAAATGCCAAAGAATTAACACGCCCGGGTCTTCAGCGGGAAGGATTTAGCATAGCAAAAAGCGCCATCAGTGCAGTCACTGGTGTGGATGTCAGCGGTGTCGCCAACGTGGCCTTTCCTAAAGAAGCAGGCCGTGGACAAAATCAAACTACTAGTGCATTAGCACCCAAAGAATCTGTTAGACCACAGTCATTAACAGCCAGCGAACAATCAGTAATCAACGACAATCCAGAAGCCTTAAATACTTTAGTAACTAAAGCAACCACAGCAGGTGTTGTAGCACCTGGCCCAAATGCAGAAAGCCAAGTTAAAGCATTAATGGCCAGCGGAAGAAATTTAAAATTAAATTCGTTAGCACAAAAAGTTGTAGCAGACGTAAAGGCATAATATGATAACAAATAGTAATCTACCACCAGAACAACAAGACACAGACAGCAGTCAGGCTGTTAAATTATTTTTTAATAATTACTTTAATCAGACAATTACATTTCCAGCCAGCGAAATAGATGCAGTAATTGGATTTTTTAAAAAACGCGGGTTTGATGACCTTGCAAGTAACTCCACATCCATTATATTATTACAGCAGGCTAGACTAGACGAAGTAAATGTATTTCAATTATTGGATACACTCAAAGGTCTTACAGAACTCCAATTAAGTGCAGTGGTCACTGAAGTGTTGAATTATAATCGACAAAAAAATTCAACACTAGGGTATCGTGTAGAAGACACCAGTGAACTATTAGAAAAACGAAACGTGTTAATATGACTAAGTTTGCACAGGGAAAATATGTATTAAAAAATCCTGACAAATATATAGGAAACAGGACTCCTACTTACCGCAGTAGTTGGGAGTGGGCTGTGATGAACATGTGTGATAACAATCCAGCCATCGACAAGTGGGCCAGCGAAGCAGTTAAGATACCGTATCGTTGTCCGTTGACTGGAAAACAAACAATCTACGTACCAGATTTTTTTGTAAATTTTGTAGATAAAAACGGTAAACAACACGCAGAAGTTTGGGAAGTAAAACCTGCGGCACAAGCAATCAAAGAACGTGTGGGCCGTAATCCCATGAATCAAGCCGCATACGTTAAAAACATGGCAAAATGGGAAGCCGCCCGTGCTTGGTGCGCAAGACAAAGTATCGCATTTCGTGTGATTTCTGAAAATGACATTTTCCATAAAGGAAAGCGATAAGTATAGTTATGACGAAGAAACTTGAAGAATTGCTTAACTTGCCCGAAACACAAGAACTAGTTAAACCTGAAAAAAAGCGTGGAAAATTAGACCCTAAAGTATCAGCACCTGCAGATAATTTATTTCGCGACATGGGCGACATAGATAAAATTGCATCAGCACTGCCGCAGGTAAAAGGTCTTGGAGACCTAAGCGACACAGAATTTGACACTTTAGCCCAACGTGCTACAGATGCCTATGACGATTTAATGGATTTAGGCATGAATGTAGAGCCAAGATACAGTAGTAGGATCTTTGAAGTAGCACAATCAGCACTTAAAAACGCCATAGATGCTAAATCGGCAAAGATTGACAAGAAACTAAAAATGATCGAATTGCAGTTAAAAAAAGCAAAATTAGATCAAGATGCACAAGGAAAAGACCCAGATGGCGCTGGTGCGATTCATGGCGAAGGTGTACTTATTACAGACCGCAATAGCCTCTTGGAAAAACTGCGCAATATAAAATAAATACATTACTGGAATCGAACTATGAAATCATTTAAAGACTATCTAACAGAAAGCAAAAAAACCTATGCTTTTAAAATTAAAGTAGCAGGAAAACTTGGAGAAAGTTTTGCTGAAGACCTACGTTCAGCAGTATCTAAATTTTCCATTGCAAATCTAAGCAAAGGAAAAAGCAGTCCTATTCAAGAAACTCAAATTGACTTTCCTAATCTTAAAAACGAATCAGTTACTGTTTTTGATTTAGAAGTACACTACCCAACAACCAGTCCGGTACTTGAGCAGTACATTGTTGATATGTGCCGTTGCGCAAAATCAATGCTACGTGTTCAAGGAGCCAATGAGTATACTGTTACACACGAAGAGCGCGAACACGCTAAAGAAAACGACGGTAAAGCATTGCTAGGTCAGTGCGATCCAGAACCATCAAACAATCAAGGTATTGTAGGCGAAAAACATACTATGTCAATGCTTAAAGACCTTATGAAGGAAAAACATGCGGGCGAAGAGTACAAAGGTGTTAACGATGCTATTCTAGCAAGTTCTTCTCCACGCGGTACGGCCACAGAAATGCCAGAAGGCACATCTATCAGCCCAATTGGCTCTAAAGCCCTAAAAGGAAAATAAAATGGAAATGAAAAAACTACTGAATATTATTTCAGAAGGCAAACAAATTACAGAAAACTGTGGCGGCATGATGAACAATGCTACTAGTATTCCAGGCGCACCTAGTACACCACCAGTGACTATGAGTGTTAATTTAAATGCACAAGGTATCGATCAAATCAAAGACTTGTTGAATTTAATGAACAAAGCAGATAGCCCACTAGCACCAGGTGTATTAGGACAAAGTCCTGCGCCTATGCCTATGCCCGCTGATGTTCCACCAATGATTTCTCAACCAATGTTGACACCTAAAGCAGAGCCCATGGGCACAGCACCTGAAGGTCCAAAAGCACCTGATATGAGAGATTTAATTAAGATTGCATCTGCTCCTGATATGGAACCCGACGATCAAGAAATGGAGCCAGGCGAAAAGCCAGCAGCCAAAAAAGAGATGCAGGCAGTAGCAGGTGAAGTTAAAGGTCTTGCAGATGAACTAAAAAATAGTCCTGCTGGAACATCGATGAATAAACCAACTACCTTTGACATGGATGCCGCTGTACCAAGTGGCGATGACCTACACAAGCAGAAAGGTGCTTATCCAAAAGTCAATGGTGGCGATAACCCTATGGCATTGGAACAATTAAAGAGTCAGTTGTTGGCACTTTATAAAGAAATTAAAGAAGACAGATAATAGTTTCGTCGCAGTTAGCACCCTGTCCAAGGTGCCAAATAGACCCTTCGGGGTCTATTTTTTTCGGTAAATAATCACATGGCAGGAAAAACATTAGACGGCGTCTTAATTAAGAAAGCCCATAAACAAGAAAAGTTCACTGAACAACAGATTCAGGACCTTTCCATGTGCGCGGATCCCGTGTTGGGATATTTGTATTTTGCAAAAAACTTCTTTTACATTCAGCATCCTGTTAAAGGTAAAATGAAGTTTGAACCATATGAATATCAATTGAGATTAATGGATAGTTATCACAACTATCGATTCAACATTAACATGATGCCACGACAAAGTGGCAAAACTACCTGCGCCGCTGGATACTTGTTGTGGTACGCAATGTTTCACCCAGACCAAACCATTCTAGTGGCCGCACACAAATATACAGGTTCACAAGAAATTATGCAACGCATAAGATATGCTTATGAGTTGTGCCCGGATTACATACGTAGCGGTGTTACTAACTATAACAAAGGGAGTATTGAATTTGACAACGGATCAAGAATTGTATCGGCAACTACTACCGGCAACACTGGTCGTGGTATGTCAATTTCCTTATTATATTGCGATGAGTTTGCATTTGTGCAACCTAATATTGCAGAAGAGTTTTGGACATCTATTTCGCCAACACTAGCCACTGGTGGTCGTGCAATTATCACCAGCACACCCAACAGTGACGAAGATACATTTGCCATTATTTGGAAAGAAGCAAATAAATTATTTGACAGTTATGGCAATGAAACTGATGTAGGCATAAATGGATTCCATGGATATAAAGCAGATTGGTGGGAACACCCCGACCGTGATGAAAAGTGGAAAGAACAAGAACTTGGACGCATTGGTGAAGAACGATTTCGTCGAGAATACGGTTGTGAATTCCTAATCTTTGACGAAACATTGATCAACAGTATTTGCCTTGCAGGAATGGAAGGTATAGAACCTTCTATGAAAATGGGACAGTGTCGCTGGTACAAGCGACCCAAAGACGATATGATTTATGTTGTGTCTTTAGATCCTGCTCTGGGTACTGGTGGCAACAACGCCGCTATACAAGTGTTTGAATTGCCCAGTATGGAACAAGTTGCAGAATGGCAACATAATCAAACAGCCATAGAAGGGCAGATAAAAATTCTCAAAGACATCAACAAATACATTGCAGAATGTTGCCCAGCAACCAACGGTAGTAATATCTATTGGAGTGTAGAAAACAACACTCTTGGAGAAAGTGCCTTGATTGTTATTAAAAATATGGGTGAAGAAAACATACCCGGAATGTTTATTGCTGAGCCTATACGTAAAGGGCATGTGCGTAAATTCCGCAAAGGATTCAATACTACACATCGCAGTAAGATATCAGCCTGTAGTAGACTTAAACACTTGGTAGAATCAGGAAAAATGAAAATTAAAAGCAAAGTACTGATATCAGAACTCAAGGCTTTTATTGCCAACGGCATCACTTTTAAAGCAAAATCTGGCGAAACTGACGACCTTGTAAGTGCATTATTGTTGGCTGTGCGTATGAGTGCAGTGTTGGCTGACTGGGATCAGCGTGTATTTGATCTAATGAGTGGCAGATTAGAGGATGATGACGGCGACTTTGAACCGCCCATGCCTATCTTTATTTCCAGTAGTTTCTAACTAAATACTAACATGAAAGACCTAAGTACAATATCTACCGATTTGTTTAATAAAATTCGCAGTCAATTTTCTGATATTAAAATTGGTGATGAAAATGGTGCCTTGACCGATGAAGAGGACAAAGCACGATTTTTTGACTTTAATTTTAAAATTGGATCAGAAGTACTTGGAAGAGTCAACATTAAACTTGATCAGAAATCTTTAACTGTGATTTACACAGCAGATATGCTGGACAATGCTGATGTGGGTAAAACTAATTGGTTTAATTTTTTAAAAGATTTACGCAGGTTCGCAAGATCAAACATATTGAATTTTGACACACGAGACATCACAAAGTCTAACCTAGACAAAAGAGATTACAAATATCTAAGCAAGGAAAGCGGAGAAAATAAAATGAGTGAATCACGATTATTCGGAACAAGTAAAACTAGTTTCCAAGACATGGGCGAGGCCAAGATTATTGTTAGGCACAGTCAACCAGTCAACATGGAAAATCCTGCTGGTCGAACACAGCGGATTGAAAGCATCTATATTGAAAGCGCCAACGGTGAACGTTTCCGTTATCCAACACGTCACTTGAACGGTGCTCGTGCAATGGCCACACACGTTGCCAACGGTGGTAATCCATATGATGCTATTGGTGGCTACATTACTGGTCTAAGTGAAGAAATTGGAAAATTACGTCAGTTTAAAAATTACACAAGCCGTAGCGGTGTAATGGCAGAAGCATTGAACGATGTAACCACTCAAGTGATCGAACGTATCGATCAAATCAAAACAGAAATCGCCGCACTACAACGTGCATCCTATTATGAGTCGTTTAGAGAAAGTTTTAGCCCCGCAGAGAACATTGATGTTCCTGAAGATCTAATGCAGACATGGGTAGATGCATTGACTGTTAAAACATTCAACGAAGAACTCACAGATGTGTTTCCTTACTTGTATCGACTGGTTAAAGAAAAGCAAGATCGTGGCATGACCTATGATGATTTAGTTTCAGAAGCCGCTGAATGTGACACTTGCCACAAAGATCCGTGTGAGTGTGATGATGTTGAAGAAGGTTCAGATATGTTTGACGATTTTGAAAGTCAAATAGATGAACTTGCTACACCTGAATTTGAACAAGAAGAAGAAAGCATGCCAGCGATGCAAGCAGAGCAACAAGCAATTCCTCAAGAAGTTGTGGAATTTATTGCCAGTATGTATGATCGTAACACTGGAACTTTCCCACGTGGTGAAGAAGGTGTTAAGATTGCATGTGAAAAGAAGTTTGGACAGCAAGCAGGTCAATTTGCCAACTATGTAGTTGAAAAACTCAGCATGAAAGGGGAAGGTGCTCCTATTGCAACAACTCCTGGCTCAACTGATCCAGGTGGTGCAGTAGATAACTTCAAACAGCAAATGGCTAACAACACCGAAATTAAATTCCAGAGACAACAACAAGGTGTTGAAGAAGGGTCGTGCAATATGACCGAAGCAGGTGAAATGTGCGAAGTCCATGGTATGAAAGACTGTGCTAAAGAAGGAATGGAAGGCACAGAAGGAAACATCAACGAAGGACTAATGGACATGATTAAGGCTAAAATTTTGCCAAAAGTCATGCAAGTAGTTGGTGCTGAAAATCAAGATGACATTGCTAACAAAGTTAAACAAATTACTGGTGGCAATTTCGCAATCAACAAAGACAACGCTATTAAAGTTGCCACAGCATTTGGTTTCGATCAAATAGTTAATAAGAAAGGCAAAACAGAAATGGCCGAAGCCCTAGCAGGAAACTGGCAGGGCAAGATGGTACAGTTGTTATATACACTGGGTCTGGGCGGGTCTGCTATAGGCGCATCTGCTATGTGGGGTACTGTTGGTGGTAGTTTCATGGCAATCATTGGTACAATACTATTGATGTTTGCTGCCACATTCTTCGGCAGTGACAGAGGCATGGTCGGTGCTATGGGCAAAGATGGTCGCAAAGGTTTTGATACAGGCGAATCAGTCAATCCAGAATTAGCCCGTATTAAAGAATTAATGAAATATTAATCTGGCAAAATTAAACCAGTTTTAAGCAAGAAATGTCTTGCTTTACTAAATAAAAGTGCGTACAATAACATGTATGCACTTTTTGTTTTACACGGTGTAAGACAAATATAGGCAAAAACGCAGTACATAGGCATATTAAAAGGAGAACTATTATGGCCACATTAGCAGAAATTCGTGCAAAACTACAGGCACAAGAAACACGTTCAAATGGCGGAGACCGCCCCGTTGGCGACAACGCAATCTATCCATTCTGGAACCTAGAGCAAGGTAAAGAATCCACAGTCCGATTCCTTCCGGATGGCGACTCAAACAACACATTCTTCTGGGCAGAGCGTTTGATGATCAAACTGCCATTCGCAGGCATCAAAGGCGAAACAGACAACAAACAAGTTCAAGTACAAGTTCCATGTATGGAAATGTACGGCGAGGCTTGCCCAATCCTATCAGAAGTTCGCGGTTGGTTCAAAGACAAGAGTCTAGAAGAGCAAGGTCGTAAGTACTGGAAAAAGCGTAGTTACATTTTCCAAGGCTTTGTTGTAGAAGACGGCTTGAAAGAAGAAAGTCATCCAGAAAATCCAATCCGTCGATTCATCATCGGCCCACAAATTTTCCAATTGATCAAGTCAGCATTGGTTGATCCAGAGTTGGAAGAATTGCCAACAGACTTGGCACGTGGCGTTGACTTTAAGTTGGTCAAAACAAGCAAAGGTGGCTATGCTGACTATTCTACAAGTAAGT
>Ga0315901_10009187_pt1 | contig 11394 bp, 12 predicted proteins | sample LakEriMetagenome_10_FD_203761 | JGI IMG/M metagenome (GOLD analysis project Ga0315901, IMG submission 203761) | Freshwater fungal communities from buoy surface, Lake Erie, Ohio, United States - Buoy 2 MA116 | ecosystem: Environmental > Aquatic > Freshwater > Lake | place: USA: Lake Erie, Ohio...
AAAATTTGGAATTGAGGATCCGAGATATATCAAAAAGCTTCATTTTGTTGAAGAAAGCGTATCAAATGTTCAAAATAGATTAATTATTAATCTTTTAGGATTAAATTTTTTAATAGTTACAATAGTCGGTATAGTGGCATACTTCTTTGCAAAAAGAACCATTGCACCTATAGAGGAAAGTTTGAGAAAACAAAAAGAATTTATTTCAAATGTTTCTCACGAATTAAAAACTCCTCTTACTGCATTAAAAACTACCTTTGAAATTGATTTAAAATCAAAAGATTCTGATTTAAAAGAAACAATTAAATCTGGAATTGAAGAAGTTGATAAATTAAATTCTTTAGTAAATGGTTTTTTAAAATTAAGTAAGTTTGATTCTAAAAAGCCAGAAATTAAAAATGAGGTATTTAAACTTAGCCATATTATAGAAGATATAGTTAAAAGACACCAACACTCAATTATTTCGAAAAATCTTTCCTTAAAAATAGATATAACTGAAAATAAATTAAAATCTGACAAATTTTTATTAACCGAAGTACTAACGATTATTATTGATAACGCAATTAAATTTTCTCCTGAAAATGAAGAAATTGTGATTACAAGCTATAAAGAGGGTAAGTATGATTATATTTCAATCAAAGATAGGGGAAGAGGTATTAAAGAGGAAAATTTGGATAAAATTTTCGAAAGATTTTATAAAGATGATTCATCTAGAAGCGTTGATTCTGGATTAGGAATAGGGCTTGCTTTAGCGAAAGAAATTTCTGAGTTTATTGGCTGTCAAATAACAGCTAAAAGAAATAAAGATGTTGGGAGTGAATTTATTTTAAAATTTTCAGCATTATTTCAGAATTAAATTTTAAAGTCTTATTACGTAAATAATTAGAAAGGATAATATGAAGATTAAATCTTATATTCCAGTTCTTATGTTATCAGTATTTATTTTAGGCACAACACAAAGTTTTGCTCAAACCAAAGAAGAGAGGGAAGCTTCAAAGGCTACCAAAATTGCGGAAAGCTGCACTTCAATTTCAGGAAAAATTTCTTCTAGAAAAGCTCAGCTTGAAAAATCAATTTCAAGTATTAATAATTCAATTACCAAAATTGAAGGAATTGTTAATAAAAGAGTAGCTTCTTTAAATGGAAAGGGAATTGATACCTCAGAAATTACTGCGAATTTAGCAACATTTAAAAGCAATGCTCAGGGGGTTATTACCGCAAAACAAAACTCTCTTGCAACATTAAACGCTCTTGATACAAGTACTTGCCAATCAGATAAAAAAGCTTTTTCAGAAAACTTAAAATCTTTTAATGCTTCGGTTAAACAACAAAATTCTCAACAAAAAGCACTCAAGACCTATGTTAGAGAAAATATTATTGCCAAAATTAAAGCTTTAGGAAAAACAAATGAGTAAAGGAATACTTGCAATAATTGGTGCAATTTCTGCATTAGTTATAATATATTTCGTACTTGGTTTAGGTGACGGCTCAACTGAAACTAAAACATTAACTCAGAATGAAGTAAAGACAGTGTCAGAAAAAACTCAGATTCAAAATAATACTGATACTCCTGATACAACAGAACAAGAATTAGAGAACGAGTTAAATAAAATAGAAGAAAATATAGACATGGAACTATCTGAAGAAATTCAGTAAAGAGTAAGTTACAGTAAAATGGGCGGGTGCTTTGCACCCGCCCATGTTTTTTCCATAACCTAGTTTAATAAACAAATTCGAACATCGTAACAAATCGCCCACTAGATGGTTTTTGATATATTTTATTATTTATTAATAAATTATTGACATAAGTCAATTTATAACCTATATTATTTTACACGATGGAGGGGTCTTATTGTAAATATGTGTTTACAGCCTCCAGAGAAGGAGACGTTATGTCTGATATTACAGTATTCAAGATTGTAGTCATCTTGATAATAGCCATCTTAGTGGTAAGATTGGTGTTTGCTTACCCCTCGCTGAGCAACGAAGGGAAAGCTAAGGCGATTGGGGTTATTGCTGGGTTTATCCTGGCTGCGTTTGGTGTTGCAGCGTACAATTAGCTTGTCTCTACCTCACTTAATTTACAACAAGTGAGGTAGAAATTCATATTATTTTTAATTATCAGAAATACCTATCACATTGTTTCCAAAAACTACTAAATGAGTTGTAAGATTTAAGAGGTACCTCTGGAAATAAAAGAGGAATTTGGTCTGCTTGACCAGGCCATTCTTTAACTGTAGGGTGATCCATATAATAAGTGTCTTTTCCTAATTGAGGAATTAAGTCATTTATATCTCCAACAAAAATTTGAATTCCAGGAATTTCGCTAGCAATTTCTAAAATTGATTCAGTAACCTTTTTAGAAACAGGAAACTTTTCAAACCAAGATTGCTCTAAAACTAAGATCCGATTCGCATTAATCTCACTTTTCCAATCCTTATTGAGCCAAAAGCTATGATACAAAACAGTTGGTTTGGACTTATCTATTTTTAAATCAGAAGATTTTGGAGGAGCCCATGTTAAATTTTCGGAAATTGTTTCTTTAAATATGGAGGGAGTTTTTATAACCGCAAGTTCCTCATAACTGATATCTAAAAAAGTATTATTTTGAATAGATTTTGTATATTTATTAATGTTTTCTTGTGACGGTAGATACTTCTTTGAACTAAATGTCCCAGCTATCCATTGCCAAGACAAAAAATTGCTGGCAGGATCGCCGTCTAATAAATGGTAATACATCCACGAGGCCCCCTTTTGCCATTTTGTATGAGCAATATTACAAATTAGACCAGCAAGCCACATACGCATGTGGTTATCAACATATCCTGTTTCGTAAAGCTGTTTAATTCCAGCATCCAAAGCATTTATTCCTGTCTGGGCTTTTAAAATATTAAAAGGTAAATCATTTGATTCAACACCTTCTTGCTTATTTTTTATATCTTCAAAAATAGCATCTCCACGAATTTTCCATTCCCTTTGCCAATACTCTCGCCAGGCGAGTTCGTACACCAATTTAAAGTTTTGATTTCTTGTATAGGATTTATTTAAATGAGCATAAATTTGAGGTAAGGTAAGAACACCTCTTGTTATATAAACCGATAGCCTAGTACTACCTCCAATATAATTTCTGGTTGCTTGGTATTTAACAGGGTCTACTGCCAGTAACTTTTCGTTTGCATCTTTATAGGGGTCGATACTCATCTAAGTTGATTATAGCGGAGTTGCTATAATTGTTATATGAAATCTCATTATTTAAAATTAGCAAGTGAACCATTTGAAGCCATAAAATCAGGACAAAAAATAATTGAATCAAGACTATATGATGAAAAAAGAAGAGAAATTGAAATAGGGGATGAGATTGAGTTTACAAATAGAGATTCTGGTGAAAACTTACTAACTGAGGTTGTTGGTCTTCATAGATATCGTAATTTTGAAACAATGTTTGAAAGAATGGAGCCAGCTAAATTCGGAGGGGAGTCTAAAGAGTGGTTGCTAAATCAAATTTCTGAATTTTATCCAAAACAAGAACAAGAAAAATTTGGTGTAATTGGAATTGAAATTATATTAAAAGTTTAAATCATAAATACAAAGCTTATTTATAGCTAAAACCAATACACAAATATAATTTAAATAGAAAAAAGAAATACGACTACAACTATTAAACCTAAAAATTTACCAAAAAGAATCTGGTTTTATATTTCATAACCAGAAAAAAGTTTAAAATATTTAGCAGATGTAGGAGAAATTATTCAAACTACCGATAACGAATTTGCTTATCCAATTCTTCATTTTTATGAAATTAAAGAACCAATAACTTTAAAAGATTTGAAAGGTAAGTTTGGATTTTCAGCGCCTCAAAGCTTTTGTTATTTAAAAAAGTATGAAAAATTACATAACTATCTACTTAAAGAAGCTATTATAGAAAAAATTTATTAAAATTATATCTAAAATTCTTAATTAAAAGATTACAATAAATTTAAATTATATAGGCATTCATTTATTGTGATATATAATAAATTTATAGTGTTTATAATGAAAAATGAATGATATAACAGACAATAAATCAAAAAGACTATCCCTTGGAGAAAATATCTCAATAGCTTTTATAGATAATTTCGTAATTTCATTGATTTCTTTTCCAATTCTTATGATTATATGGGAATTAGGAACGCCCCTTTGTTCGGAATATTTTGGCATTGATGGGTTAGAGAATATTTTTGTATGCGTACCAATTTTTTTACTAGCTAGCTTAATTACAATAATTATTACTATTTTCTCATATTACTTGTTGCTGGATATGTTTGGTAGAAATACTATTGGCGAATATCTATTAAAAATTAATATAAATGACGAAGGAAAAAATAATAGAATTCTTAGAGGTTTAATCTCATCTATCCTACTAATACCACTCTTCATCATTATTTTTATCAACATCTATGGAGTTATATACTATATATTCTTTTTTAGTCTAAACTGAAAACTCTAATAATTAACTAGGAATTTAGTGCATTTTATAATTAAAATCATACTTGAATGAATTTTAGAAAAGATTTAGACAAAAGTATATGCTCTTAACCAGGTGCCAGTTTATGATAAAAATTATTTAATTTTTGATTCTTCAAAATAAATTATTCAATATGTATAATAAATTATTATATGAATTATTTTTTTTGAATATAATTTTGTTTTAATCTTATATCGTTTATTGCAAAAGGGCCTTTACCATACTCGTAAACCTCTATAATAGGGGTTGAAGACTTTGGCACAATTCCAGATATTTCTCTATAATCTTGATTTACGTCTTTTAATCTTTCAAAGATTTTAAGGCCAATTTCTTTTTCATTTAATTCTTTAGGTACCTTTAAACCCTCAGATAACTCCAAAGCAAGGGTAAGTTTTTTATTTACCTTCTCGTCCTCGTATGTAATCATAGAAAAAGAATTAACAACTCTAGCTAGCTTAGGTAGAGAGTAAATAACTTGTTGAATATCTTGAGGTGTAATTTTGCATCCAAAAAATGCAACAGCCATGTCGCTTCTTCCATAATGAAATAAAAGAGGTAAGTCTGTTTCTGATTTAGAAATTTTGGAAAGAGGAATTTTTAACTCCTGTAAAATTTTAACAATTTCTGGGTATCTTATAACGTGACCAGTATCATGAATGTTATATCTTACTTTTGGAGAAACATTAGAATCCCTACATAAAGTTATAATTAATTCACCTTCGTTGTTAGTTTCAATATAATAATCTAGAGGGTTATATTGAAAAACCATAGGTAAGTTCTTACTATCAACTCTAACTAGTCTATTCCTTAAATCATTATTTTCAATCATTAATTTTCTCAAAGAAATAGTAAAGTCATTTTCAGCAGCAATATTAATCTCAAGATCTGAAGCTCCATAAGATCCAATAACCATATTAAAATATTTTCCTAAGTAATCTCTCATTCCTTCACTTAAACCTTCACCACCAAAAACTGCAATTATATTAAATTCTTTCCAGTTAACATTTGAATTATCAACTAAATTTTTTAAAAAGGGAGGGTATCCCATAATCACGTACTCATATTTAGGTCCAAATAAATTTAAAGTATTTTCTATTTTTTTGATATCAGGACCAACAGATTTTAAAATAGCTACATCTACAAAAGAAATTGATACATTCATACCAGTAGCCCAAGGCCCAAGTGCAAAAGCATTAATAATAAAAATTTGTTTTTTTCCAACAACCGAGTGCATAGCAACTTGCAAAGCTTTTTTAACAGCAAGTCTCTCGGCATTACCCCTGACCCAGTTGTTTGGAGTACCAGAAGTTCCAGAGGATTCGTCGATCATAATACCGCCAGTTGGAAATTTTCCACCAACACATCTTTCTTCAATACTATATTTTTTTACGTAACTTGCTTTATCGGTTGCAGGTATTTCAGAAATAAGAGGTGTTAAACCAGAAATTCTTAATTTTTTAAAATTATAGTTTTTTAAAAATTTCTGGTACGCAGGTGTGTTTTTAGAAGCTAGTTCAAAAACTCTCCAAGCTTTCCATACTCCAATTTTCCATCTCAAAGATTCAAAACCTGGTTTAAATAAAAGTAAGTACGAAGTGTTAGTGGTTGAAACTAAATCTCTAAATATTTTTGCCAATCTTAGAAATGTAAAAATTAGAAATTTTCTCATACTTTATTTTAAAATAATTTCTTCAGTATCAAGCCTTAAACTTCTTGGAGGAGTATCTGAATAGCCGACTCTTAAAAGAATCCACATCTTTTCGTTACTTTCATTTATATGAAATTTTTCTTTCAGTCTTTCGTGCGCGTTTGGATTTGTAATTACAGAACCAAAAGGATGTAAATAAACATTTTGCTCGGCCATTTTTAACCAAACTCGATTAAAAGCATAGCCTGCGGAAACATAGTCGTCAAAATTTTTAAAAGGACCTTGTATCCAAGCCACTGTTCTAGTTCCTCTCATTGTAGTTTCATAGTAGAAAAGTAAAATTTGTTTTATAACAGGAAGTTCAAAAAATTTCTCATGATTAAAAAATAAGTTCATAAACCAACCAGGAATATGAAAACAATAAGACCATAAACCATCTTTATGTTTTTTTGCATCTTCATCAGTATATCTAAGCAAGGCACCAATTTCTTTCCTTGCGTGCTCATCACCCATATCATAAAAAAGAGTATCCCTATTCAAATCCATAACCCACTTAACCATCTTCTCCTCAGAACTCGCAAATAAATGATGTCCAAATTTTTCAGTCTCAGCTTGAAACAGTTTTATTAAATCTTCTGAAATCGGAATATTATTATAAGGAAGTCTCGAAGTTCTTCTATTTTTGATTAATTCTCTACTTAAGGATTCATTTTCAGTTACGGGAACAAGTTTTAAATTAGCAAATAATACTGGAACATCTGATTTAAAATTAAAATCCTTTTTTTGATATTTGGGTTCTACCTTCAATCCCTTTAAATTTGCGGCTAAGCTTAATGAATCTACAAACATTGCAAGCCCCATCACACTAAAACAACCTGTTGGATCTGTTACTGGAAGTAATCTTTTTGGGTCGTAATAAAGATCTGCTTCTGTATCAGAAATGATTTTTAGTTTCCATGCTTGAACATTATGAGGTGAAGGTGTCCATCTAGCATAATCCAATAATTCAGACCAAAAATTGTCCATAACTTATTATATTATAGAATGTTCTTTATTATGAGCTCTTAAGTCAGAGATTATTTTAAGTAAAACTAGCACATATAGTAGATAAAGGTTATCGCCCTCTCCAATAGTATGCATAATAAAACTTCCAAAAATTATGGTTAAATGCATAGTAAGAATTCTTGGCATGTAACCTTCTATCAAATTCTCAGCTTTAAGTTTTGTATATTCAAGTTTTACAAAATAATTAGAGAAAAATGAAATTAAATGACTTATAAACAAAGGAATTGCTAACTTTACAGAATCCTGAATACTTATTGAATCCTTCAGAAGTAGAGAGTTTAAAAAACCATAGTAAATTCCATTAAAAAATAAACAGACAAATACAAACCCAACTATATTGTAAATCCTTTCATAAATAGTAAAAAAAACAGGGATATCCTTAAAATTGGGTAATTTTAGAAAAATAATTTTTAAAACAGTAAAAAAGGCAATTATTAAATTTTCAATTAAGTAAACAAGAAAAATAGTTTTCAAATCCCATCCAAGATGAAATATTCCATAAATAGGAAATAAATTAGCTAATACTAAGGAAACACTAGATAAACTTATTGGTTTCATATTTTAAATTATTACATAATTTTTCAAGTACAAAGAGGATGTTTATGTGATAAATTAAATAAATGAGAAAATATATTTTTATTTTTATCGCTTTAATACCTGCATCACTTTTATTTTTATATTTTAATGACATAAAAAGATTAATAATCAAAGATAATAATTCAAACCTAATGAATAATTTAGTCTCTGCAAAATTTGAGGTTTCTTCAAGTGAAGTAAGTTATTTTGAAGACAAAACAGGTTTTTATGCAGAACCAAAAACTCCTGGAAACTATCCCGGTATTATTATGATTCACGAGTGGTGGGGATTAAATGATCATATAAAAGAATCAGCCAAAATATTATCAGGGCAAGGTTACCGAGTTTTAGCTGTAGACCTTTTTGGAAGTGTGGCACAAACTCCGGTTGGTGCGATGGCCCAGACAAAAGGATTAGATCAACAAAAGGCAATTGAAAATATGAAGGCCGCCAAGAAATTTCTTTCCGAAAAAGGTTCCAAGAAAATTGGTTCTTTAGGATGGTGTTTTGGTGGGGCGCAATCATTACAAATTGCAACTAATGAAAAATTAGACGCAACTGTAATATATTATGGAAATCTAATAGAAGATAAAGAAAAACTTAAAAATTTAAACTCTCCTGTTTTAGGAATTTTCGGCTCAAAGGATGATTTAATTCCTGTTGAGAAAATAACCCTTTTTGAAAAAAATCTTAAGGAACTAAATATACAAAATGAGATTAAAATATACGAGGGGGTAGGACATGCTTTTGCGAACCCAACCGGGCAGAACTTTGCCCCAAGTGAGACAAAAGATGCTTGGATAAAAACTTTAGATTTTTTAAATAAAAATTTGTATTAGCTTATTTAGAAGTTTTGTTAACAAAATTTCAACATGTTGAGATTTATGATTAAATAAATTAAAATTTAAATATATGGAATTAAATGTTGTGAATGAAAAAAAAATTGCAACTATTTATTCTAGAATTGCTTCTCTAATATTAGATTTTTTGATTTATCAAATTTTTATTTCACCTATTTATTTCATAGTTTGGTTTTTAGTATCCAAAAGCCCATCGTCAATTTTGGATCTAGGAGATTTAATCGAATTAGGTTTAGTTTTATTATTATTTTCAGGATCTTTTTTTATTCTACCTCTTTTTATTGCATTTTTTCAATTTAAATATGGTCAAACTTTTGGAATGAAACTAGCTGGTATAAAAATACAATTCGAAGAAAGCGTCGAATTAAACTTCACAATGATTTTTTTAAGATCCATGTTAGTAGTTGGTGTATCATGTATTATACTTATAGTACCAATATACGGGCTGTTTTTTGGCCCATTTTATTTATTATTCTTATTTATTTACCTATTACTTAGAAATAATAACAATCCAACATTAATTGATAAGTTGTTTAAAACTCAAGTAATAGAAGAAAAGGATACTCGATATTTATCAAAAATTGTGACATTTGGGTTTTTAACTATAATAACTATACTTGTGGCTATACTATCTCTATTTATAATAGACTTTGCGCTTAAATTTAGAGAGGCTAGCAGTAAAAAAGAAGCGCAGAACAGTAACATTAACACTTATCCAATTACTAACACACCAAACTTAACTCCAAATTCCTATTCAGAATCTTATAAAGAATGTATGAAAGCCCCAGAAAGTAGTTTTAAAGATAAGATTGCTTTTTGTAACTGTTTTGCAAACCAAGAAGTTATAACCAGAGACATTGAAACTAGGGTACAAACCTGCAGAGAGTTCTTAGATCAATAAAACAAGCTTTAGATATTAAAAATTTTAAAGTTCAATTCCGGTTAAATTGTTTATAATTAAACCATCATAAAGGTTATATAGGATATCTTTTATTTATTAGCTGGTAGATTATATACCCCCAACTATTTCAAAATATAAAGTTATGTACAAATCTATAAAACTAGGGTATTTCTGCTAAAATACATTGATGTCACAGGATAATGTCATAATTAGATTTGAAAATGTTAGCTACGCCTATAACGAAAAGAAGGTTATTTTGGATGAGGCTTCTTTTACAGTTAGGAAAAACTCTATTGTAACCATAATGGGTCAAAATGGAGCGGGGAAGAGTACGATTTTTAAGCTTTTACTTGGAAAATTAAAGCCCCAAAGCGGTAAAATTCACCTCGAAAATAACGCAACAGTTGGAATTGCTGAGCAAATGATCCCTCAAGATAAACTTAATTTAAGTGTTGTTGAATACTTTAAAACAGCGCCTCACACCAATTACAAACCTGGAGATGAGGCCAATATTTACAAATCCCTTCAAGCTGTAAATTTAGATATACCACTCGAGAAAGAGCTTAAAGATTTATCAGGAGGTCAAAAAGCTAGACTTCTTTTAGCTTACGCGCTTTATTCGAACCCAGATATACTTCTTTTGGACGAACCGACCAATAACCTAGACAAAGCAGGAATTGAACATTTAACCGACTTTTTAATCAATTATAAAAAAACTTGTATTGTTATTTCTCACGATGCTCCCTTTTTAAATAGCTTTACTGATGGGGTTTTAAATCTTGACTCCCAAGTTCAAAAGGTCGAGCAATTTGCTGGAAACTATTACGACGTACTAGATGAAATAGACGCAAAACTTCGAAGAGACCAATTACAAAACTCAAGACTTCAAAGAAGTATTAAAGATAGATTTGAAAGAGTAAACAAATTAGGTGGAAAGAGTGTACAGATGAGTCATGTAGCGCGAAGAATTAGGGAAGATATTGCTGAGGACAAAGAAAAAATGGTTGAGATGAGAAAAGAGGATAAAACAATTCCTGATTTTAATATTCCAAACCAAGAGTTTGTAGGTTCTGTAATTAGAATTTACAAACCACAGTTTAAAGAATTATATAAAGGCGACAGACTTTTAATAAAAGGGCCAAATGGAATCGGCAAAAGTACCTTACTTAAAAAAATTCTAGCGCAGGAAGCTGCCGAGATAAATCCTAAAATTAGAGTTGGGTATTATAGCCAAGATTTTTCAGAACTTGATTTTGAACAAACCTGCTATCAATCTTTATACGATGTAGCACTAGATAAAGAAACCTCCAAAATTTATGCAGCGGCTGCCAAATTTTTACTTCCAGGAAATATGCTTCAAAATAAAATAGGATCTTTATCTGAAGGACAAAAAGGATTACTTTGCTATGCAAGATTTATGTTGCAACAACCAGGGCTTTTAATTTTAGACGAACCTACCAACCACATTAATTTTAGACACTTACCTGTAATTGCAAGGGCTATAAACAAATACCAAGGACCAATAATTATGGTCAGTCACTTGGAAGAATTTGTGGATACCATTGACGAATTATCTGAAATGGAAATTACTGAGTGGATTGAATATTAACTTTCTAATCTATAAAAAGATAAAGAAACAAAATATTAAGCTAAGACATAGATTTAAACTTGAATTAAATAGTATAATAGAATTAAGAATAATGTAATTATAATTTTAGAAGGGTAAAATATGGATAATGTTATTGTTTATTCAAAATTACAAAATTCAATCTTGTTAGTAAATAAGAAAAATACTGACTTTATGGGAACAAATAAGTCTAAAGAAATAACTGCAGTCAAA
>Ga0315901_10009190_pt1 | contig 11391 bp, 10 predicted proteins | sample LakEriMetagenome_10_FD_203761 | JGI IMG/M metagenome (GOLD analysis project Ga0315901, IMG submission 203761) | Freshwater fungal communities from buoy surface, Lake Erie, Ohio, United States - Buoy 2 MA116 | ecosystem: Environmental > Aquatic > Freshwater > Lake | place: USA: Lake Erie, Ohio...
GATCTCGCTGCTGCGCGGCGGCCGCATCGTGCTCGGTGTGTCGGCCGCGCCGGCGTACGGCGAGCTCGCCTGGGCCGAGCGCGGTGCGGGCGCGTTCCTCGGCGGCCAGCGCATCGGCGTGAGCGCCGTCGCGGCCCTCGACCGCGCGATCCTCTCCACGGGCAACCTCAAGACGCTGGCCGCGGGGGCCGGCTGGTCACGTTTCGGGCGTCTGGTGGGCGAGGTCGACCGGCTGCGCGGCTACGGCGATTTCGTGCACTACCACCTGCTCGCGCGCGGTGCGCTCGATGCGGTGATCGAATCGGACGTCAACATCCTCGACATCGCCGCGCTGTCGGTGATCGTGGAGGAGGCGGGCGGGCGGTTCACGGACCTCGCAGGCGCGCCGCTCACGCTCGACACCACGACGGTGCTCGCCACCAACGGCCTGCTGCACGAGGCCGTGCTCGCGCGGCTGAGCGGTTGACGTCGGACCTGCGCGGCTCGCCGCGCGGCTAGGGCTGCAGGCGCGTCGCCTGCCAGGCGCCGGCGACGACGGGACGCGCGGCGGCGTCGGTCGCCGACGCAGCCTCGGGCCAGCGCAGCGTGCGGGTCCAGCGCGCGCGGTCGTGGATGCGCGACTCGCCCTCGAGCCAGAGTTCCACCGCCTCCGCGTACACGTGATACCCGCCCCAGTGCGGCGGCCGCGGGATGTGCTCGCCGGCGCCGGCCTGCGCGGGATCGTCCTCGGGGCCGGGCACCGGCGTGCCGAAGCGCGTCGCGGTCTCGACCACCGCCGCCTGCAGCGCCGCGCGCGAGGCGACCGGTTCGCTCTGCGCGCTCGCCCAGGCGCCGATGCGGCGCTGCCAAGGCCGGGTGCGGAAATAGGCATCGCTCTCGGCCTCGGGCGCGCGCACCGCGCGACCCTCGATGCGCACCTGCCGATGCAGGTGGTCCCAGTGCATCACGATCGCGACGCGCGGGTGGGCCTCGAGCTCGCGGCCCTTGCGCGAGAGGTAGTTGGTGAAGAAACAGATGTAGCCGGGGTCGACCACGATCTCCTTGCAGAGCACCACGCGTGCCGACGGCTGGCCGTCGTCGCCGACGGTGGCGACCACCATGGCGTTGGGGTTCGGTTGGTCGGCGCGGCGCCGGGCGAGCGCGAGCCACTCGGCGGCGAGCGCGAGCGGTTCGGCGGGCAGCGGGTCGGTGAGCAGTTGGGCGGGCAGGGGCATAGCCCTATAGTACGCGGGTGGACGCACGTCCGCGCAGCCTCCCGGTCCCCCGTCCCATGTCCAGCCTCGACGAACTCCGCAGACACCTCGACGACCTCGACACCCGGCTGATCGAGCTGATCGCCGACCGCCAGCGCACCAGCCGCGAGATCGCCCGCGTCAAGCGCAGCACCGGTCATCCGACCCGCGATTACGGCCGCGAGCGCGAGGTGATCCTGGGCGCGCGCGCCGAGGCGGAGCGTCGGGGCGTGCCGCCGCAGGTGGCCGAGGACCTGATGCGCATGCTGATCCGCAGCTCGCTCACCACGCAGGAGCAGGCGAGCGTCGCCGCGCAGGGCCACGGCAGCGGCCGACGCGCGCTGGTGATCGGCGGCGCGGGCAAGATGGGCCGCTGGTTCACCGACTTCCTGCTGTCGCAGGGCTTCGCCGTCGAGGTCTGCGACCCGGCCGGCGCGCCGCCCGGCGCGACGTCGGTCGCTGCGCTCGCCGACTCGCCGCTCGACCACGACTTCATCGTCGTCGCCACGCCGCTCGGCCATACCGATGCCGTGCTGCGCGAGCTCGCGCTGCGCCGGCCGACGGGGACGATCTTCGACCTCGGCTCGCTCAAGTCGCCGCTGCGCGGCGGGCTCATGGCGCTCCGGTCGCACGGCTGCCGCGTCACCTCGGTCCATCCGATGTTCGGCCCCGACACCGAACTGCTGTCGGGGCGGCATGTGGTGTTCGTCGACCTCGGTCACGCCGAGGCGCTGCAGGCGGCGCGCGACCTGTTCGCGCCGACCATGGTCGAGCAGGCCGTGATGTCGCTCGACGACCACGACCGCCTCATCGCCTACGTGCTCGGGCTCTCCCACGCGCTCAACATCTCGTTCTTCACCGCGCTCGCCGGCAGCGGCGAGGCGGCGCCGCGGCTCGCACGGCTCTCCAGCACCACCTTCGACGCGCAGCTCGACGTCGCGTCGCGCGTCGCGCAGGAGAGCCCCGACCTCTACTACGAGATCCAGAGCCTCAATGATTACGGCGCCGAGTCGCTGGAAGCGCTGGCGCGCGCCGTCGAGTCGCTGCGCCGCGCCGTCCTCGCGCAGGACAAGGACGCGTTCACGCGCCTGATGGTGCAGGGCCGCGAGTACCTGGAGGACCGGCGCGCGCAGCAGCCGCCGCGCGCCTGAGACGCCGTGCAGGACCTCATCGACAACGACGGCTTCCGCGCCAACGTCGGCATCGTGCTGGCGCAGGACGACGGCCGCGTGTTCCTCGGGCGCCGCGCGGGCGGCAAGGGCTGGCAGTTCCCGCAGGGCGGCATGCGGATCGGCGAGAGCCTCGAGGAGGCGATGTACCGCGAGCTGCACGAGGAGATCGGTCTCGGCCCCGACGATGTCGAGGTGCTGGCGGTGACCCGCCGCTGGATGCGCTATCGGCTGCCGGCGAAGTTCGTGCGCCGCGACCAGACGCCGCTCTGCATCGGCCAGAAGCAGCGCTGGTACCTGCTGCGCAGCCGTGAGGCCGAGCCCGCCTTCCGGTTCGACCTGACGGGCGAACCCGAGTTCTCGGATTGGCGCTGGGCCGACTACTGGGAGCCGGTGCGCGAGGTCATCCACTTCAAGCGGCCCATCTACCGTCGCGCCCTGCACGAGCTCGGACTCGCGGCGTTGCCCGGGGGGCTGCCCGCCTATCCGGACTGGTGGGAGGTGGCCCGGTGACGCGCACCCAGCTGCTCGTGCTGCGCGGCCCGGCATGGCTCGCGAGCCGGCCCGGGCTCGCGCTCATCGCCGCTGCGCTGCTCGGCGTCGTGGTCGCGCTCTACGCTTTCGGGCGTTGGCACGCCGGTTTCGACGCCCGCCGCGCGCTCGATGCGAAGGCCGCGCTGCAGGCGACGCTCGGTGAGCGCGACGCCACCATCGCGGCGCTGCGTCGGCAGGTCGCGGAGCTCGACACCCTCAAGGCCGCGCAGGAACGTGAGCGCCAGGAGGTCTCCCGCACCATCGGCGAGCTGCAGGCCGAGGTCGCGCGCCAGAGCCAGCAGCTCGATTTCCTCCGCGGCGTGGTGGCGGGCGGCACCGCGCCCGCGCCCTCGGTGGCCATCCGCGAGCTGCGGGTGGCCCCGACGCAGGCGCCGGGCCGGTACCTGCTGCGCATCGCGCTCGCCCGACCGGGGCGTCCCGAGCGCGAGGTCACGGGATCGGTGCGGATCACCGTCGAAGGGCAGCGAAACGGACGCCTGGCGCGGCTCGAACTGCGCGAGGTCAGCCCCTCGCGGACCGCGCAGTTGACCTACCGCTTCCTCTACTTCGAGAATCTGGAGCAGGAACTCGCGCTGCCGTCGGGCTTCCGGCCGGAGCGCGTCCTGGTGGAGGTGCGCCCGTCCGAGCGCGGCGCGGCGCCGGTCACGCGTACACTGCTGTGGGCGGTGGACGGACCGACCTAGGGGGATCTCGACATGTTCTCGCGACGCAAGCCGTCCGTGCCCGGACGCATCGACACCTTGGTCGGCCCTCAGACGGTGCTGCAGGGCGACCTCGCGTTCGCCGGCGGGCTGCATATCGACGGCCGCATCGTCGGCCGCGTGCATCCGTCCGCGGGCGGCGCCGAGGCCACGCTCTGGATCGGCGAACAGGGCAGCGTCGAGGGGCGTGTGGAGGCGCAGCAGGTCGTCATCCACGGCGCCGTGAAGGGCGATGTCCACGGCCATGAGCGCGTGGTGCTCGGTGCGACGGCGCGCATCACCGGCGACGTCCATTACGGCGCCATCGAGATGACCCTCGGCGCCCGCGTCGACGGCAAGCTCGTGCCGGGGGGCACCGCAGCGCCGACCACCGCTGCGCCCGCCGCCGCCGCGCCTGCCGACGCAGCACCGGCCGCAGGCGTTTTGACGCTGACTCACCCCGAGCCGTAACATACCGCCATGAACGCCGTCACCGACGACCTCCCGCTCGACCTGCCGCCCGCGCTCGTCTTCACCGACTCGGCGGCCCGCAAGGTCGGCTCGCTCATCGAGGGCGAGGGCAACCCGAAGCTCATGCTGCGCGTGTTCGTGCAGGGCGGCGGCTGCTCGGGCATGCAGTACGGCTTCGAGTTCGACGAGCAGCAGCAGGACGGCGACACCATGGTCGAGAACCACGGCGTCAAGCTCCTCGTCGACCCGATGAGCCTGCAGTACCTGAGCGGCGCCGAGATCGACTATCGCGAGGGGCTGGACGGCGCGCAGTTCGTCATCCGCAACCCGAACGCCACCACGACCTGCGGTTGCGGGTCCTCGTTCTCCGCCTGACGGCGCACGCCAGAACCGCTGGCGTGTCGTGACGCGCGCTTCCCCGAGACACGCTCCCGAACTGCTCGCGGCCGTCGACCTCGGCTCCAACAGCTTCCATCTCGTCGTCGCGCGCCACACGCACGGTCAGCTGGTCGTCGTCGACCGGCTGCGCGAGATGGTACGGCTCGGTTCCGGCATCGACGCCGAGGGCCGTCTCGACCGCGAGGTCGCCGCGCGCGCCTTGGCCTGCCTCGAGCGCTTCGGTCAGCGGCTGCGCGACATGCACGCCGACAAGGTGCGCGTGGTCGGCACCAACGCGCTGCGGCAGGCGCACCGCAAGCAATCCTTCCTCGAGCGCGCCCGCGCCGCGCTCGGCCATCCCATCGAGATCGTCTCCGGGATGGAGGAGGCGCGGCTCATCTACTCCGGCGTCGCGCACACCTCGCCGGCGGCGGACGGTCGGCGCCTGGTGGTCGACATCGGCGGCGGCAGCACCGAGCTCATCGTCGGCGAGGGGCTCACGCCGCTCCGTCTCGCGAGCACCGACCTCGGCTGTGTCTCGCTCAGCGAGCGGCACTTCGCGGGCGGCAAGGTCTCGGCGAAGCGCCTCGCGCGCGCGCGGGTCGCGGCGCGCGGCGAGCTCGAGCCCATCGAGGAGTCGTTCCGCAAGGTCGGTTGGCAGCAAGCGCTCGGCAGTTCGGGGTCGGTGAAGGCGATCGCCGAGGCGGTGCGCGAGCTCGACCCCACGGCGACCGCCATCACCGCTCCCGGCCTCGAAGCGGTGATCGGCACCGTGCTGCGCGCGCGCGACGTGCGCGAGATCCCGCTCGCGGCCATCGACGACGAGCGCCGCGCGGTGTTCCCCGGCGGGCTCGCCATCCTCGCCGAGGTGTTCGAGGTGCTCGGCATCGAGCGCATGGAGGTCGCCGAGGGCGCGATGCGCGACGGCCTGCTGCACGACCTCGTCGGCCGCCTGACCCACGAGGACGCGCGCGAGCGGACGGTGCGCGCGATGCAGGCGCGGTACCACGTCGACCTCGCGCAGGCCGAGCGGGTCGAGCGCACGGCGCTCGCGCTGTTGGCGCAGGTGGACGAGGATTGGCAGCTCGGCGATCCGCTCGCCGCGCAGCTGCTCGCCTGGGCGGCGCGGCTGCACGAGATCGGCCTCGACGTCGCGCACTCGCGCTACCACCAGCACGGCGCCTATCTGCTCGAGCACGCCGACATGCCGGGATTCCCGCGCGAGGAGCAACGCCTGCTCGCACGCCTCGTCGGCGGTCATCGCCGCAAGCTCGCGACCGAGGGCGTCGAGCAGCTGCTGCCGCCTTGGGACCGGCGCATCCTGAGCCTGACGGTGGTTCTGCGGCTCGCGGTGCTGCTGCACCGCGGGCGGGGCCGCGCGCCGCTGCCGGACATCACGCTCACGGCGCGCGGGCGTGCGCTCGAGATCCGCTTCCCGGTGCGCTGGCTGCGCGCGCATCCGTTGACCGTCGCCGACCTGAGCCAGGAGATCGACCTGCTCGCCGCCGCGGGCTTCCGTCTGCGGGTCTACTCCTCGAGGGGCCTGCCCGCCGTATAGGCCGCGAGCAGCTCGAGCTGTGCGCAGCGCGGCGGACCGTGCCGCCGCGGCGTCCGCGCGTAGCGGCCGCGGGCGTCGAGCGTCCAGGCCTGCGTGTCGTCGCTCAGGTAGGTCTCGAGGTCGCGCAGGATGCGCTCGCGGTACTTCCCGCGCCGGATCGGGAACGCGATCTCGACGCGCCGGAAGAAGTTGCGGTCCATCCAGTCGGCGCTGCTGCAGAAGATCTCCGGGTCGCCGCCGTTGGCGAACCAGAACACGCGTGAATGCTCGAGGAAGCGGCCGACCACCGAACGCACGCGCACCCGCTCGGAGTGGCCCGGCACCCCGGGACGCAGGGCGCAGACGCCGCGCACGATGAGGTCGACCTCGACGCCGGCCTGCGAGGCGCGGCAGAGGGCGGCGATCGACTGCGGCTCGACGAGCGCGTTCATCTTGAGGATCACGCGCGCCGGCCGCCCGGCGGCCGCGTGCGCCATCTCGCGTTCGATCTTCGCGACCATCGCGCGCTGCAGCTCGAAGGGCGACTGCAGCAGGCAGGCGAGCCGCGGCGAGCGCGTCAGGCTGGTCAGCTGCAGGAACACCTCGTGCACGTCCTGGCCGATCTCCGGGTCGCAGGTCAGCAGCCCGTAGTCGGTGTAGGCGCGCGCGGTGCGCGAGTGGTAGTTGCCGGTGCCGAGGTGGCAATAGCGGCGGATGCCGTCCTCCTCGCGCCGCACCACCATCGCGAGCTTGGCGTGGGTCTTGTAGCCGACCACACCGTACATGACGTGCGCGCCGGCCTCCTGCAGCCGGTCGGAGAGCTCGATGTTGGCCTGCTCGTCGAAGCGCGCGCGCAGCTCGATGACCACGGTCACGTCCTTGCCGGCGTGCGCGGCGGCGACCAACGCATCGACCACGGCCGAGTCGCCGCCGGTGCGGTAGAGCGTCTGCTTGATCGCGAGCACCGCGGGGTCCGTGGCCGCCTGGCGCAGGAAATCGACCACCGGCGCGAACGACTGGTACGGGTGGTGCAGCAGCAGGTCGGACTGGCGGATGGCGGTGAACATGTCGGCGCCGTCCGCGAGCCGCCGCGGCAGGCTGGGCGAGAACGGCGGGTATTTGAGGTCGGGCCGCTGCGCGAGCTCGTGCAGCGCCGACAACCGGTGCAGGTTGACCGGCGGCGGCACGCGGTAGATGTCCGTCGCGCCGACCGCGAAATGCTCGGCGAGGAAAGCGACGAGGTCGCGCGGGCAATCGGTCGCGACCTCGAGCCGCACCGCCGAGCCGTAGCGGCGCTGCGCGAGCTCGCCCTCGAGGGCGCGGCGCAGGTCCTCCACCTCCTCCTCGTCGACGAACAGGTCGCTGTCGCGGGTCAGCCGGAAGGGATGGCAGGCGAGCACCCGCATGCCCTCGAAGAGCCGCGGCACGGATTCCTCGATGACGGTGGAGAGCAGCACGAAGCGCTGCGCCGTTCCATCGCACGGCGGCAACGGTACGACGCGCGGCAGCGACCGCGGCGCCTGCACGATGGCGAGCGTCGCCTCGCGGCCGTAGGCGTCCTCGCCCTCGATGCGCACCACGAAGTTGAGGCTCTTGTTCTGGATGCGCGGGAAGGGGCGCGAGGGGTCGAGCGCGAGCGGCGAGAGCACGGGTTCGATCTCGCGCTCGAAATAGCCGGCGAGCCAGGCGCGCGCGTCGGCATCGAGCTGGTCGCGGCGCAGCAGCACGATGCCGGCTTTGGCGAGCGCCGGCAGCAGCACGCGGTTGAGGCAGGCGTACTGCTCGGCGACCAGCCGCGTCGCGCGGGCGTGGATCGCGGCGAGCTGCTGCGCCGGGGTCGCCCCGTCGGGGCTCTGCGAGCGCGGCGAGTCCTCCAGCAGCTGCTTGATGCCGGCGACGCGGATCTCGAAGAATTCGTCGAGGTTGCTCGAGGAGATGCAGAGGAATCGCAGCCGCTCGAGCAGCGGCACGGAGGGGTCCTGGGCCTGGGCGAGCACGCGCTGGTTGAACTCGAGCTGCGAGAGCTCGCGGTTGATCAACCTCCCCTGGGACGCCTGCGGTGACCCGCCGCGGCGGACCGGCGCAGAGGTGCGACGGATCGCTTTGCGCTTGGGCGCAGGCTTCGACCGTGAGCCGGCGGATTTGGGGCGGGGGCGTGTTCGGGTGCGGCGCGGCATGGCGGGCTGTGCGGTATCGACAGGCGACGGACGGTCGGTGGCCGGGACGACCAGTAAAGCATGCCGCAGAGGCGGGCTGTGTTACAGCCGCGGTCCGCGGTCGGCGGCGACCGGCGGCCCGACCGGGGTGCCGGTCGGCGAGCCGGACGCGAGGCGTGCCGACAACGACGCCGCATGCGCGTCGAACGCGGTCCTCTCCGAGGCCGGCACCGGCTCGGCCTTGGGCAGCGGCACCTTCTGCGGATCCTTGTGCACGCCGTTCAAAAGGAACTCGTAGTGCAGGTGCGGCCCGGTGGCGAGCCCGGTCATGCCGACCTTGCCGATCAACTGGCCCTGGGCGACGGACTGGCCGGGGCGCAGCCCGCGCGCGAACGCCGACAGATGCCCGTACACCGTGCGCACCCCGCCGGGATGCGTGAGTTCGACCACCTTGCCGTAGCCGCCCTTGTTGCCGACGAACGCCACGCGGCCGCCGCCGGCGGCCTTCACCGGCGTGCCGATCGGCGCCGCATAGTCGACGCCGCGATGCGCGCGCATGCGGTTCAGGATGGGGTGGCGACGGTAGAGGTTGAAGCGCGAGCTCACACGCGTGAACTCGAGCGGCGCGCGGATGAAGGCCTTGCGCAGGCTCTTGCCCTCCGGTGTGTAGTAGTCCGGCTTGCCGCCCTGCGGGGCCCAGCGCACCGCGCGGTACGCCTCGCCCTGGTTGACGAACTCGACCGCGAGCAGCTCACCCTCGCCGAGCACGCGGCCGTCACGGCTCAACACCTCATGCACCACGCTGAACGAGTCGCCGGGCCGGATGTCGAGCACGAAATCGATGTCGAAGCGGAAGATGTCGGCGATGCGCAGCGCCATGGTGTCGCTGATGCCCGCTTCTTTGGCCGACTGGAACAGCGATCCGGTGATGGTGGCGCCGGCGCTGCGCACGCTGCGCTCGAGCGGTTCGACCCGCGTACCGCTCTGGAACGCGCCGTCGCCCGTGCGCGTGGCGAACAGCGTCTCGCTCAGGTTGAGCGGCCGCTCGAACCCGATGAGCCGCCCGTCCTCGGTGGTGAAGCGCAGCAGGTCTCCGGGACGCAGACGGTCGAGGCTCCGGCGCAGCGACGGGTCGGCGCGCAGCGCCGCGAGGTCGGCGGGGGCGAGGTCCTGCGCGCGGAAGATGCGCTCGAGGGTGTCGCCGTCCGTCACGGTGACATCGATGCTGCGCCGTACCGGTCCGGCGGGTGCGGTCGGTGCGGCCGCCGCGGCGGCATCCGGGCCGGGGGCGGTCCCTTCCGACGCGTCGCCCTGGGGCGCACGGCCGCCGCAGGACACCAGCAGCAGGCAGAGCAGCGCGCCGGGCAGCGCCATCGCGAGCGTGCCGATGCGCGCGGAGCCCGGGGTGCGCTGGGGTACGCGTCGCGCGCGGATGGCGTCCGGCATCGTCTACACTTCCCCTGTCGCGCGGCGCGCGTGTAGCGCGACGCTAACCGCCCCGGTCGGGGCGGGTCAACAGAGGCGGGGACGACATGGACGAGCGGAGCACGCAGGACATCGAGGCGCAGCTGGCGGAGTACCGCCGCGGCGCCTCCGAACTGCTGATCGAGGCGGAGCTGCGCAAGAAGCTCCTGCGCGGCGAGCCGCTGCGCATCAAGGCGGGCTTCGATCCGACCGCGCCCGACCTGCATCTCGGCCACACCGTGCTCATCAACAAGATGCGCGCCTTCCAGCAGCACGGGCACGAGGTGGTGTTCCTGATCGGCGATTTCACCGGCCTCATCGGCGACCCGACGGGGCGCAACGCGACGCGGCCGCGGCTCACGCCAGAGGACGTCCAGGCGAACGCGCTCACCTACCAGCAGCAGATCTTCAAGATCCTCGACCCCGCGCGCACCACCATCGAGTTCAACTCGAAGTGGCTGAGCGGTATGCCGCTGCCGAAGTTCGTCGAGGTGGCGGCGCACTACACGGTCGCGCGGATGCTCGAGCGCGACGATTTCGCCAAACGCTACAAGGCGGGCCAGCCGATCTCGGTGCACGAGTTCTTCTACCCTCTCGCGCAGGGCTACGACTCCGTGGCGTTGCGCGCCGATGTCGAGCTCGGCGGCACCGACCAGAAGTTCAACCTGCTGGTCGGCCGGCATCTGCAGGAGGCCTACGGCCAGGAGCCGCAGTGCGTGCTGACGATGCCGCTGCTCGAAGGCCTCGACGGCGTCAACAAGATGTCGAAATCTTTGGGCAACTACATCGGCATCGCCGAGCCCGCCGATCAGCAGTTCGGCAAGCTGATGTCGATCAGCGACGATCTCATGTGGCGGTACTTCGAGCTGCTGTCGTTCCGACCTTTGAGCGAGGTCGAGGGCCTGCGCGCCGCCGCCGCCGCCGGCCGCAACCCCCGCGACATCAAGTTCGAGCTGGCCCGCGAGATCGTCGCCCGGTTCCACGGCGCCGCGGCCGCCGAGGCCGCGCAGACGGCCTTCACCGCGCGTTTCGCCCAGAAAACCCTGCCCACCGACCTGCCGCTGCAGCTTTTTGCCGCCCCGGACGCGGCCGGCCTGCCGTTGGTGGCCGCTTTGAAGGCCTGCGGGCTGGTCTCCAGCAACTCCGAGGCGGTCCGCAAGCTCGGCGAAGGGGCCGTCCGGGTGGACGGGGAGCGGGTCCAGGATCGGGACACCCGCCTGCCGGTCGGGGAGGAGCACATCCTGCAGCTCGGCCCCCGTCGTTTCGCCCGCGTCAAGGTCGAAAAACCTATTTGAATCAGGGACTTGTGCGTCACGAAAATAAATCGTGACATTCCGTTGACAGGGCGCGGAGCACGCCTATAATGCGCGCCCTCGACCCCGTACCCCTGCCCCTTCGGCAGGCCCCGTACGAAGGTCGATCCATCGACCGGAAGGTTGACGGGAAGAGCCGGATGGCTATACTTCCCGCCCCCTCTGCACCCCTGCGGTACAGAGCGCTGTTTAAAAATTCGGCAGGTAACTTGTGTGGGGACTCGCGTCGATGCGTCCTTTGGATGCCAAAGACCGAGTAACCAAATTTTGTCCAGCGATGGGCTGTTTGATTACTCTTTTAGTTGAAGTTCAAAATCTTCAAGTGAAGAGTTTGATCCTGGCTCAGATTGAACGCTGGCGGCGTGCTTAACACATGCAAGTCGAGCGGCAGCGCGGGAGCAATCCTGGCGGCGAGCGGCGAACGGGTGAGTAATGC
>Ga0315901_10009193_pt1 | contig 11391 bp, 14 predicted proteins | sample LakEriMetagenome_10_FD_203761 | JGI IMG/M metagenome (GOLD analysis project Ga0315901, IMG submission 203761) | Freshwater fungal communities from buoy surface, Lake Erie, Ohio, United States - Buoy 2 MA116 | ecosystem: Environmental > Aquatic > Freshwater > Lake | place: USA: Lake Erie, Ohio...
GAAGAGTAAGTGTATTAGGCGCCTTTCGCCTTACGACGTAATGAAAGCTCGTCGTTACTTTCAACACCTGCTGGATGTATGGTCTCGCCATTGATTTCACCTTGCAGCGTCGCCAGTGAACCCTCAACCTCATGCCAAACTTTACCTACTGCAATTCCGAAAACACCTTGGCCACCTTGAAGTAAATCCACGATCTCATCGGCGCTAGCACACTCATAAATTGAAGCTCCATCGCTCATCAAGGTGATGCTTTCTAACTCAGTAACACCGCGACTGCGCAGATGTGTAACTGCGGTGCGGATGTTCTGGAGCGAAATTCCCGCATCTAATAAACGCTTAACGATTTTTAAAACTAAGATGTCGCGGAAACCATAAAGGCGCGCAGTTCCGGAACCACTTGCAGTACGTACGCTCGGTTCCAACAGACCAGTGCGTGCCCAATAATCTAATTGCCGGTAAGAAATTCCTGCAGCAGAACAAGCAGTCGCACCGCGATAGCCGATTTCATTCTGTTGATCTGGCGTAACTGGGGAGGTCACGTTTGCTCGATTCTCTTGAGGAAGTTTGCCGAGGGGCTTGTTTTATGGGTAAAGGTTACGAGGAGATAGGACCATGAACAACGACCGACACGGGGCAAACCTCAAGTAGAGAGTAAGACTTAGGAGTGTTATCCGGCGAAGTCTTCGGGGTTGATCTGATCTAGGAACTCACGAAACCGCTCAAGTTCAACGTCTGAACCGGCGCCACCGGTCGAGAGAGCATCCTCGCCATCGCCCAACAATCGTTCCGGAATATCTATGCCGACTTCATCGAGAAGATCTGAGTCGGCGAGAATGTTGCTCTTCGTACGTAAGGCGATCGCGATCGCATCTGATGGTCTAGCGCTGATTTTCAGAACCGTACCGCTATCAGTGCGGATCTGGATTTCGGCATAGAAGATGCCATCCTTGAGTTGCACTATTTGGACCGCGGTCATTGTCAGATCCGCCGCCTCCAAGATATTGGAGATCAGATCATGGGTTAAAGGTCGCTGCGCGACCATTCCTTGTTGAGCAAAGGCGATCGCTGTCGCTTCAACCGCTCCCACCCAGATTGGAAGGAACCTCGAGCCCTCGACCTCTTTAAGAAGAACTATCGGCTGGTTAGAGGGCATCTCAATGCGAACGCCGACTACCTCCATATTTACCATCATTTAGAAAACCTAATTTGATTGATGAGATTAGCGTGGTCGGTTTAGACCGGCGCGCACCAGAGATGCGTGTAAGCGAACCGAGAGCGATGCGATCTGTTTCTGAACTTCCTCGGCACGGGCTTTGGAGTCCGCACTCTTCTGTCGGTTAATTGGAGTGATTACCTGTTCGATCAACCCGATCTCGCGATCTGCAGCAGATTTAAATGAGCGAAGATGTCTCGCTTCTATCCCAAAGCTCGCCATCTCAGCAACGGCAGTCGCAACAGATAAGGCATCGTTATCGTAATGACGACCGCGAAGTGCGATGAAACCAAAGGACTCAAGTTCAACTAATTGCGCATCCTTTAAGCCACTGGCCTTTAACAGTTCTTCACGAGAAAGACGTAGATCGGATGTCGCACCGAAAGATTCAGGAGATGAATCACCGTCGATAGTTGCCAGGGTCGGACGAGGCGCAGCTATTCCCCCGTTGGCCGCCGGTTCAAGTCCGCGGTCCAACGCCTCAAGATTCTCTTTGATAACGCGTAATGGAAGGTACTGATCGCGTTGCAACAACAAAACATAGCGAAGGCGATCAAGGTCTGCGGCGGTAAATTTGCGGTAACCAGACGGAGTGCGTTGTGGCTCAATCAGCCCTTCTGATTCAAGAAAGCGGATTTTCGAGATAGTTATATCCGAAAAATCTCCTCGCAGTTTAGTAAGGACTTCGCCGATGCTCAGATACGCGCGTGCTGGAACGCTCATTTAATACTCCCCTGATTAGTAATTATTTATTGTTACGAGCTGATACAAAAATTAAATGGAACTTCCCAATCTGAATCTCATCACCGCAAGTTAGCGGTGCTGTCTTTAGAGATTGGTTATTGATGTAGGTGCCATTGAGGCTTCCTAAATCATTTAGTGAAAAAACTGAACCGTTACGTTCAATGACAGCGTGGGATCGCGAAACGGTCACATCGTCGAGAAAGATCTCACTCTCAGGTGAACGTCCAATCGAAGTTCGTTCTTCGGAAATTAAATAGCGTGAACCCTTATTAGCACCGCGGTGAACAACCACCATGGCTTTATCTGGAGCTCCATTTAATACCGCTTCAATCGCCGATTTATCGGCGTCCGCTAGTGATGACAAAAGCGCATTTAAAGCGCTTTGGGGGGATGCATCAACTACTGATCTCAAACCGAGGTGGAGAGTGCTAGTTAGTTCATTACTCTGCGAAACATTCTCCATAGCGGCTCTCCCTTCGCCTTCAAGTCTTGGACAGGTTCAACTTCTACCTGAGGCTGACATTAGGGTGAGAGCGAGAAGAAATCAAGCGGTAATCGTATGAAAATTAGTGCTGCAAACTCGGAAAATTACGCGGTGATTTGACGGTACTGCTCTGGCGATAGTAAGCCAGCGGGCGTGCTTTCTACCTCGATCTCGGCCAACCAACCAGCGCCATAGGGCTCCGAGTTAATGGTTTCAGGTGACTGTCCCAACGAATCGTTAATCGCAACTATTTTCCCAGACACTGGTGCGAAAATTTCAGAGACGCTCTTAGTGGATTCAACTTCACCGCAGACTTTATCTGCGATAACGCTCTCGCCGACCTTTGGAAGCTGCACGTAAACAATATCTCCGAGTGCGCCTTGTGCGTAGTCCGTGATGCCCATCCGAAAAACATTTGTTGATATCTCACTAACCCACTCGTGCTCTTTTGTGTATTGCAGCCCATCAGGTATTAGCGACATTCTTACTCCTCAGCGATCTGGATAATGAAGTGAAATCTACCGCGCCACTCTAATAGCCGCTATCCCAGTTCGGATATAAGAAGCACCGGTGAAAAGATAAAGTCCAACTCCCCACCAAGTAAAACTCCACCCAAAAATGTAGGCGGCAGTGCCGGCCCACCCTGGATGCAGGGCTAGGAGTAAGAATGGAAAGGCATACAACAAATTAAATGTTGCAGCCTTGCCAAGGTAAGTAACCTTGAGCGGCGGTAGAGACTTCGCGGTTAACGCAATCGTAAGAAATCCCAGAGTCAGGTCTCTTAACAACAAGACTGCAATCACCCAGAGCGGAATCGCATCGCGGAGATAGAGAACAATTAGCGTTGCCAGGATGTATAAACGATCTATAGCGGGATCAGCCAACTCGCCAAAGCGAGACTCTTGTCCCCACGCCCGGGCTAACTTTCCATCAAAGTAATCAGTTGCACCGCCTACGGCTAGGGTCAGAATTGCCCACCCATCAGCCTCTAGCGCTAGTGCGAGATAGACAAATAGCGGAATTCCGAGTGCTCGAAGGCCAGTTAAGGCATTTGGCACGTTGAGAAGTTTGCTCCTGGCCATTAGTCGCGCTCTTTGACTCGAACCGCTACTTGAACTGGTGTGCCAGGAAAACCGAACTCTTCACGGAGGCGACGTTCGATAAAGCGGCGATAGGAAGCTTCGATCCACCCGCTGGAGAAGATAACAAATTTCGGCGGCGCAATGCCTGCCTGCGTTGCATAGTAAATCTTTGGTTGCTTTCCACCACGAACTGGAGGTGGGGTCGCGCCGATAAGGGCTCCAAGGAATGAGTTGAGTTTGGCGGTCGGAACACGACGTTCCCAACTATCTATTGCCGTACGCAACGCTGGCGCTAGTCGGTCTCTATGCCATCCAGTTTTTGCTGCGACATTTACTCGTTGTGCCCATTCCACCTGATCTAAGTGACGATCGATCTCGCGATCTAATTGATCGCGGCGATCTTCATCTACTAGATCCCACTTATTCATAACGATTACTATCGCTTTACCGGCCTCTTCAACCATTGTAATAATGCGCAGATCTTGTTCTGAAATCGGTTCTGAAGCGTCGAGAACTACTACTGCGCATTCACAACGTTCTAGCGCTGCTTGTGTGCGAAGGGTCGCATAATAATCAGTACCACTTGCTTGATTAGCGCGTTTGCGTAAACCGGCTGTGTCGACAAAACGCCAGATCGATCCACCGAATTCAATTAACTCATCTACGGGATCGCGCGTTGTACCTGCAACATCATCAACGATAGAACGGTTCTCGCCAGCTAGTGCGTTTAGCAAACTTGATTTACCAACATTTGGTCTTCCGATTAAGGCAATCTTGCGATATCCATCTTGCGTTTGGGCTCCACCAACTTCAGGCATTTCCGAAACTATGTAATCAAGTAAGTCGCCACTTCCTCGTCCGTGTAGTGCTGAAACGAAACGAGGCTCCCCCAAACCTAGATTCCAAAGCGCGTGAGCATCAGCCTCATCTACATCACTATCGACCTTATTCGCGATTAAAACCATTGGTTTTTTAACTTTTCGCAACTCTTGAACCAAAATATCATCTTCATCTAGCGCACCAACGTGTGCATCGACTACGAAAGCTAAAACGTCGGCTTCTTGCATAGCAAGTTCTGCCGATGCGCTAACTTGAACAGAAATTCCATCCGGTTTGGATTCCCATCCGCCGGTATCCATAACAATAAATCTACGACCGCCCCATTCGCATTCATACTGAACGCGATCACGTGTAACTCCAGGGGTATCTTCAACAATCGCTTCGCGACGACCAATAAAGCGATTAATTAACGTTGATTTACCTACGTTAGGTCGCCCCAAGATTGCAACAATAGGTAAACCGAGTAGTGAGCGTTCTTTCAGCAACTCCCAGACCCAATCAGCGGTCTCCTCAAGTGTTAAGTCTGTTGAGTCAATCAATACTGCGTCAAGTGCTTTTGCAAGAGGTGATGCTGTGCGGGTTGAATCAATCTGATCGCGTGCGGCGAGGGATTGACCAACGTCAGAAGCGTGTGCATCTATTTCTGCTGATCTACGTTCGGCGCGTGCCGTAATATCTGCTTGTAAGTAAATTTTTAGCGCGGCATCAGGAACAACAACAGTTCCGATATCTCGACCTTCCACAACGATTCCACGATCTGCATTTGCAATAAACTTTCTCTGAACATTTAACAACTCCGCGCGCAGCTCCGGTACTGCACTAAATTTACTAACCGCGCTGGTAACTTCTTCGGAACGAATTTCTACGTTTACACAAATATCTCCAACAAAAATCTCTGGTTTCGTGGGGTTTGCAACAAAGCGCAACGGAAAACGTTTCAGCGCCGCCAGAATGTCTGGAGCGCTCTCAATATCCTCGCGCAGAGCAAGCCAAGTCATCGCGCGATAAAGTGCCCCGGTATCTAAGTAATTCCAGCCAGCGCGCTGCGCGACCGCTTTGGCGGTACTTGATTTACCCGCGCCGCTTGGGCCATCGATAGCTACGACGATCATTTACTTACTTCCCATCGTTGCTTGCGTATATCAAATTTAATTCACGCAGTGCTTATTCTATCTCGGAGCGTGTACGTTCCAACCCGACCCAATTAAATGCGCACTTAGGACATCTGCATCGCTCTTTGAGAGTGCGAGGGTGATGAGTCCAGTGAACTGTCCTGGCGAGTGCTCAATCGTGAGATCTTCAATATTTACATTTGCCTTGGCACATTCGCTCACAAGTGCGGATAATTGACCTGGCTTATCTTCAATGACCACAGGCAGGTAGGTGTATTCGCGCGCCGCTCCCCCGTGCTTTCCAGGGATTAACGCTCGCCCTTGATTTCCCTTTTCGATAAATGAAGAGACCGAAGCGTTGCTCTTTAGAGCTTCGATAAGCGCTCCGAGGTCGCTTTGTAGACTTATCAACAGCGGAACAATCTCAGCGGAGTTCGAAGCCAAGATTTCATCCCATAGCGTCGCATTTGATGCGGCGATTCTTGTCGTATCCCGCAGACCAGCCCCGGAAAGCTCCAGCGCGGAGCGCTCCCCCGAAAGGAGTTGCCCAGCCAAGAGCGAAGAAACGATCTGTGGCAAGTGGGAAATCAAAGCAACGGCTTGATCATGTTCGCCCGCCTGCATCGCTACTGGTTTGGCACCGAGCGCGCTGATCAACCAGAGCCCATATCCAAGAAGGTCGGGATCAATAGGGTTGCCTTCAAGATCGTTTGGTATGTAAACCCATGTCCGAGATTGAAAAAGATCTGCGCGTGCTGATTCAGCGCCGCCCACTTCTCTGCCGGCCATGGGATGAGTGGCGAGAAAATTCTTCGACGGAATGGCTGATCTTGATACATCCAGTAAAGGTTTAGTTTTTACACTGCCTATATCTATAAATTTAGATCGTGGGTTGATCCCAAATTCACCGTTTAGCGCCTCCGCTAGGTTGCTACTTGGTAGGGCGAAAATAGTTAACTCTGGATCCTTCAAATCCTGCGATTTCACCAGATCACGAGCTAGAAGTTGCGCCCGTGGATCGATATCCCTCATATCGACAGAGACGCCGCGTGAGATGAGAGCCAATCCTATGGATGTGCCAATTAAGCCAGAGCCAACAATTCGAACCCTCTGAAAAGGAGGCGGTGAGCTTGGAGAATTAGCCATTTTTTAAGGTTTCAGCCCTTATTGGGCGATATCTCTACGCAAGGATTTAGCCGCTCCGAGGTAGATATGGGAAATTTCGCTCTTTTTTAAGCCTGTTTCAACGTGAGCCATCACTCTAATGGTGCGCTCCAGCGCTCCGGGTACATCGATTTCCACGCTACAAATCAGGGGTACATCGCTAAATCCGAGTTCACGGGCTGAACCAGCTGGAAATGCGGCGTTTAGATCTGGGCTTACCGTGAAGATCACCGAGATAACGTCTTCCGATGTGATGGCATTGGCTTTGAGCATTTCGAGCAGAAGTTCCTTTGTGGCATCACCAATAGCCACTGCGGTGTTAGCCGAAGCCTGGGTTGCTCCTCTAATTGCTCTGACGCTAGACATTGGCAAATCGTACTCCCTACCTTTAGATCTATGCGGTATTTATAACTGAACAAGTTAATTTGCGGTTAAATCGATATAACCCTTTTCTTGAAGAGTCAGAAATCTTCAGCCACGACTAGTTTAGTGATGACCCCTGCTTGTTTATATCGATAAATATATATTAATCAGAGTTGAGACGCTCCAGCCTCCTTGCGAATATCGATAAAATGGTATTTCAGGACGTTCCGTTTATATTATAGATATATCGATTTGATGTTTAAACGTCAGAGAATCGATTAAACGTTATAAATCTAAAGCCTTTTGTAAGTTTGCTAATTCACCGTTATTGAGATCACGCCATCTTCCTTCAGCGGTATCGCCCAAAGAGATCGGTCCGAACTTAGTTCTGATCAAACGAAGCACCTTGACATCTACCGCCTCCATCAAGCGACGGATGATGTGATAGCGACCCTCGTGAATACTTACCTCGATCCACTGAGGAGATAGCTGCTTGAAGGTAAGCACTCTCCCCATTCCATCCTCGAGCTCGATCCCCTTCAACAGGATCTTATCGACCCCGGTCGGCAGATTTCCATCAAACTCAATAATGTAGGTTTTTTCTAGTCCAAAGGATGGGTGTGTAGCCCTATAGGTCAGATCTCCATCGTTGGTGAGAAGAAGCAAGCCTTCCGAATCCTTATCCAGGCGTCCTACGTGAAAAAGTCGTTCGGTACGTACATCAATGAAGTCCGAAAGCGAGGGACGTCCTTCCGGATCATACATCGTTGACAGAACACCTTTTGGTTTATGAAGTACAAGATAAGTCTTAGACAAAGATCTTGTAATTGTCTCACCATCTACAGAGACTTTGACCATATCCGGATCAAATTTAGCGCCTAGCTCTCTAACTACGACTCCATCAACGCTGACTCTTCCATCTATGATCAACTCATCGGCTCCGCGACGGCTCGTGATTCCAGCGTCGGCAATAATCTTATTAAGGCGCATCTCAGACATTTTGTGGCTATCCATTCTCGACAGTCGCAGCCCTACTCCCCCATTAGAGGGTGAGCGAGCTTGAACGGTTGAGTCTACGCTAGAGAGTGAGCGTGGCCAAATGGGGTATTAATCAGTTAGAGATTCAAGAACCTCGTCAAGACGATCTAGATCCGGCAGATAAGGCGCCAAGGCTGGCAGATCATCAAGTGAGTTAAGGCCAAGGCGCTCCAGAAAGTAACTCGTGGTCTTATACAGGATCGCGCCAGTCTCAGGCTCAAGTCCATGCTCTTCGACGAGTCCACGAGTAACCAGAGTCTTCATAACCGCTTCAACATTTACGCCACGGATTGCAGATACACGAGCGCGAGAGACCGGTTGGCGGTATGCAATGACGGCCAAAGTCTCAAGGGCCGCTTGAGTTAGACGATTCTGCTGCCCATCAAGGACGAACTTCTCAACTACCGCTGCGCACTCTGGGTGGCTATAAAAACGCCAGCCCCCATTGATCGCCTTGAGGGAGAAACCGCGACCATCATAAGAGCCAGTCAGGTTGTTCAGAGCGGCGACTACCTCATCAACGGTTACGCCCAGAACGGTAGCCAAGGTTATTTCGGTGACCGGCTCATCCACGACCATAAGGATCGCTTCGATAGAACGCTCAACTTCGGGATTAGACATTTTCGCCCTCTTCTGTCGGAATAACTGGGATATCAAACTCATCTGATACTTCTATCTCACCGGAATCAGAGCCGGTCCAGCTGATCTGGAGTTCTCCAAGGGCCACAACTTGGTCGAAGCGCAGAACGCCCTGTCGATAAAGGTCGAGCAGCGCCAAGAATCGAGCGACGACAACCAGGGTTGAGTCAGCATCTGAGATCAGATGGCGGAAACTGATCGTGCGACCCGCTCTGAGCGCCTCAACGACAAGCTTGGACTCCTCTGCCACGCTTACCAGGCTGGAATGAAGGTGGGCAATGGTCACCACGGGCGCTACTTTCGGGGTCAAACAACGCTCGGCGATCGCTGCAAAGCGTGCTGGCCCCACTCCAATGAGCACTTCTGGAAGAAGCGCAGAAAGAGCAGGATCTAAGGCCACGACGCGAGCAAAAGACTTATCAGCGGCCTCGATCTGCAGGGCAAAGGTTGCAGCGATCTCCTTAAAGGCGCGATATTGGAGCAATCTGGCGAAGAGAATGTCACGGGCCTCAAGCAAGGCAAGGTCTTCTTCATCTTCGACTTCACCGCTTGGTAGCAATCGCGCTGCCTTTAGATCAAGCAGGGTTGCTGCAATTACCAAGAACTCGGTGGCTTGGTCTAAGCGCCAGCCTTCACCAGATACTTCCAGCGCCCGAATAAAGGCGATGAATTCATCGGTGACCATACTGAGGGAGACCTCAGTTATATCCATTTTGTGGCGTGAAATGAGCTGGAGCAAGAGGTCAAATGGACCGTCGAAGTTATCAAGGTGGACGCTAAAGCCAGCGCCGATCTCTACCTCTTCGGTGCCAACCGCTGGCGCCGATGAAACGGCGATAGCGCTATCTGACTCAATATCCACCTGCGAACCTTACTTCGTTACTTGCTCAAAACTGCGCACGGAGCGTAGAGTCGCGCCAACAGAAAGAGGTTTCTCGCTTGAACGCTAAATCGACATTTGATGATGATGTGGCAACTACCGCCACCCTCCTTGGACGAGAACCAAAGAATTTTCGTATCCCACCCGCACCAGTTGAAGGTCTAGATGCAAAAGTAATCTCTATCTTTAATCAAAAGGGTGGCGTTGGGAAGACAACGACGACAATTAACTTGGGTGCTGCCATTGCAGAGCTCGGTCGACGCGTTCTCCTAGTCGACTTCGATCCACAAGGTGGTCTATCACTCGGCTTAGGCGTTAATGCACACGCTCTTCCTCTTGAGAACACTGTTTACTACGCGCTGATGACGCCGGATGCGAATATCGATGAAATTGTTTTGAAATCATCCGTTGCCAATCTAGATTTCTTGCCTGCTAACCGTGACCTTGGAACCGCAGAGACAACTCTCGGTGCAGAAATTGGCGGTCAACAATATTTAAAGCGCGCTTTGGCTCGCTTGAAAGATCGCTACGACGTGATCCTGATTGATTGCCAGCCAACAATGGGCCAGTTAACAATTAACGCACTTGTCGCATCTAACGAAGTTATTGTGCCGTTACAATGCGAATACTTTGCTCTGCACGGTTTTATTGAACTCAAAGGAAATATCGAGAAAGTTAAGAACTTCCTCAATCCTGATCTCAATTTGATCGGTATTTTGGCCACGATGTATGAGAAGAAGACTCTTCATAATCGCGAAGTGTTAACAGCGATCCTTGAGAAATATCCAGACGATGTCTTTGAAACAATTATCGCCAAGACTATTCGTTTCTCAGAAACAACAGTTGCCGGTGAACCAATCACGAGTTACGCATCATCATCGGGCGGAGCTGCTTCCTATCGCAGACTCGCTCGTGAATTAATTGCCAGAGGAGGCGCACGATGACCCGCAGAGCCAGTTTGCCAGGAGCCGATGAGTTATTTCGAGCCAATACCCCAGCACTTAGCGCAGTGCGTCAAGTAGTTGAAGAAGCGCAAGAAGTTTCTAAACCTATTGGCGTGAGTGCAACACCGAAAAGCAAGAAAGGTGTTCGCTCAACTCCGCGTCGTCGCGTTACAACTGTTGACCGATCCCCATCAGGTCGCGAAAGACACGATGAGAAAATCACTGTCTACCTATCCCCTGACGAACTTTTCGACTTAGATCAAGCGCGTCTTACACTTCGCGGCGATCTCGGTTTAGCGGTAGATCGCGGCCGTATTGTGCGTGAATCTATCGCTGTGATCGTTGCTGATCTAGAAGCTAAGGGCGATCAAAGTATTCTCGCTCGTCGTTTACGCGGAGTTTAATTTGCTCTCGGGTGCGCGCTGGCATACGCCTCGCGCACCTTATCTATAGTAATTAGCGTGTAAATCTGCGTTGTTGTTACCGATGAATGCCCCAATAGCTCCTGGACAACGCGGATATCAGCACCACCATCTAAAAGATGAGTTGCATATGAATGTCTAAACACGTGCGGTGATACTTTTCCGGTCAATCCAGTTGCATCGGCTGCATTAATCACCGTTTGCCAAGCGCTTTGCCGAGACAATCTTGTTCCCTTTGAATTTAAAAAGAGCGCCGAGGTTGATTTGGCTGACTTTGATTTCTCAAGATACATTGGTCGAAGTCGCACCAAATAGTTTTCAATAGCCTCTTTAGCGAAACTCCCTAACGGAACAATTCGCTCTTTCGACCCTTTTCCACGTAACTTGAGCGTAGTGATCTCATCTCCAATTAAAGTTGACTTACCTAAATCTGCAACGTTTAGGCCAACGATCTCACTCACGCGAG
>Ga0315901_10009196_pt1 | contig 11390 bp, 10 predicted proteins | sample LakEriMetagenome_10_FD_203761 | JGI IMG/M metagenome (GOLD analysis project Ga0315901, IMG submission 203761) | Freshwater fungal communities from buoy surface, Lake Erie, Ohio, United States - Buoy 2 MA116 | ecosystem: Environmental > Aquatic > Freshwater > Lake | place: USA: Lake Erie, Ohio...
TTTCCGGGATGCCGAGGGTGACAGCTATCCCGTTCGGGTGCGCTTGCCGCTGGAGCGCGAACTGCCGGTCTCCACGCTGGGCTCGATCTATGTCACGTCGCTCGATGGCGCGAGCGTGCCACTTTCGCAGCTCGCCTCGCCCCGGCTTGTTTCAGCGCCGGCCCAGATCAACCGCTACAAGCTGCAGCGGGCCAATACGGTCAGCGCCGCGGTCGAGGATGGGGTACTGCCCTCCAAACTGCTGCCGCAGATCCTCGCCGAGGTCGACAAGCTGCCCTTCCCGCCCGGCTACAGCTACTCGATCGGCGGCGAGGCCGAGGCTTCGGCACGCAGCAGTGGCGGCCTCGGCGGCGTGATCCTGCTGGCGGTGTTCGGGATTTTCGGCGTCCTGGTCGCCGAGTTCGGCCGGTTCCGCGAAGTGACCGTCGTCGCCGGGGTGATCCCACTAGGCCTGTTCGGCGGTCTCGTCGCGCTGCTACTGACCGGCTATTCGCTGAGCTTTCTAGCCGTCATCGGCTTCGTCGCCCTGATCGGGATCGAGATCAAGAACTCGATCCTGCTGGTCGACTTCACCACCCAGCTCCGTGAGCGCGGCATGGAACTGCGCGAGGCGATCGAGCGCGCGGGCGAAATCCGCTTCCTGCCGGTGCTGCTGACTTCGGTTACGGCAATTGGCGGCCTCCTGCCGCTTGCCCTGTCCGGTGCACCCCTTTACGCGCCGCTGGCCTGGGTGATCATCGGCGGTCTGATCTCGTCGACCCTACTGAGCCGGATCGTCACGCCGGTGATGTACCTGCTGCTCGTGCGTGGCCGACCGATCATCAAACCCGATGCGTGAGAGGTTTAGGGGAACGTGCGCGCTTTCAGGTCTTTTCATGACGAGTTATCCAGCAGGGCTTGATTGCGAGGCGCCCCATCACCTGCGTTGCTGAAAACCCCGAAAGGAATAGCAGGACTGCTATTGACCGTGAGTGGAGACTTGGATGGAGTCGGTAGCACTGGCTCGGAAGTAGCTTCTTGGCCACCATCGAGGATATGTCGCAGGCAGCGCAAATGGAAACCACCCGGATCATTGGCGGCAAAGAGTTTTTCTCGCTATTCTTGAATGGTGGCTCACAAACCCTGCTGCGCCGTAGCGGTCTTTGATATCGCAGTTCATCAAACGCTTGGTGACGCAAATGATGGACCGATGGAACAGGAGGCAATTAGAGTGCCTATCTTGATGAACCGGCGAAGGCATCTGCTGGCGTTAGGGGCTTCGGTTGTCGGTATTCTCGGAGGAAGCTCCGCGCAAGGAAGCCCCAACCCACCGATAAGACAAAGGGACCTTCCGCTATCGCACCAGTGGGTAACGCCCAAAATCGACGGTCCTGGCCTTTCCTTCCATACCTTCTTTAGCCAGGCCTTAGGGACGCAGGTCAGCTTCCACGTCTACACTCCATCAGCCTACATCGCCGACCCGGCACGACGGTTCCCTGTTGTTTACTGGCTACACGGCTCAGGCGGCGGAGTCTCAGGCATCTCGCGATTGTCTGCACTCGCCGACGCGGCTATTGCCGCCCGGCAGGTGCCGCCTTTTCTCATTGTCTTCGTCAACGGCCTCCAGATGGGGATGTACGTCGATTGGGCGAATGGTAAGGCCCCGCTTGAGACGATCATCGTCCACGAACTCCGGCCCCACATTGATGCGAACTGGCGGACGATAGCCACTCGCGAGGGACGATTACTCGATGGCTTCAGTATGGGCGGCTACGGAGCCGGACGCTTCGGGTTGCGTTACCCGGAACTGTTTCAGAATGTATCGATGATGGGCGCTGGACCGATGCAGGAGACGCTGGAACGAACGCCGCGCTCTAGCAAAATGCAGGCTATAGATCTCCTCCGCAACGTTTATGGCGGCGGGCAGGACCGCTTCCGAGCGGTCAGCCCGCGCCGTTATGCAGAGCAGAACGCTGCCATTCTTGCCAACAGTTCGCGCCTGCGCCTGGTCATCGGAGACCAGGACGAGACCTTTGAGAATAACCGTGACTTTCACAACCACTTGGCTCGGCTGGGCATCCCACACGAATGGATCGTGCTGCCAGGCATCGGTCATGATCCGATGGGCGTAATAACTGCCTTGGGAGACCAGCATTGGGCTTTCTACCGGGAGGCCTTTGCGGCGAGGCGTGTCTGACGAAACGCGGCTATTGGTCAGACATAACGCGCCAGCAAACTCTAGCCACCTGACCATCATTTAAAATATTGATATTAAATATTTACTGTTTCCAAGATCATGAATTCCCGAGGCTACTCGGTAATCCGGCAGGATGCTGAGTCTGCGTCTCGTTCATCCAAAATTCAGGGCATTCCCCGTACTTTAGGCCGCGGAATAAAGTGGTCTTCAAGGTAAGGATGATCTGATCCATGAAGCGCATTGTTTTCTCGGCAATGGCAGTAGCTGCCGTGACCGCCCCTGCAGCAGCACAAGAGGCGACCAAATTCGATGGCCCGTTTGTCGGAGTACAGCTGGGCTGGCAGCAAGACCGGAGATCAGCCACCTCCAGTACAGTGCCGCCCTCCACAACTCGCCTGACCGGCGATGGCTTGGTCTACGGGGGGCAGGTTGGCTACGATGTCAATATCGGTGGCGGCGTGCTTGGTTTGGAGGGCTCCATTACTGGACGGACTGGCAACAATGGTTCTGCTGCTCTCGATTTCGAGACGGGCCGGACGATCAACGTAACGGCTCGGGCCGGTTTGCTAGTATCCCCTGAAAGCCTCCTTTATGCTCGAGGAGGATACTCTAATGCGCGATTCTCGCTCACCAATCCGGCAGGCAATTCAGAAAGCCGGAACGGGTACACGCTCGGCGCCGGTTATGAACGATCGCTCGCGGACAAGATTTCGGCTCGGATCGAATATGCCTACAGCGACTACGGCAGCGATACATTGCCCGGCATTGGTGGCCCCGTGGACGTAAACTACCGGCGGCAGGCATCACTGCCGGGTTCAATCTTCGGGTTTGAATGCATCGACGCGCCGCGAACAGCGTGAGCGCGACTGCTGTTCCTCGACCGCATTTGTTTAACACCTTCCAGGGGGTTAATTGACCTCTACCAGGTTATCGTCTGAGTCCCGATCGATGTAGAAACTGTAAGGATCGATCCCGGCGAAGGTCGGCTTTCTGGCCGTCACTAGTTCGATCTCCTGCCTACCCGCCTTAATGGGCCAGCGTTTCATTGATAGCACATCGGCGGCATCGAATGCGCCTTGGCCCGGCCGTGCGGTGAACAACCCGACCTCGATCGTCTCGGCAAGCGGCGTGGGAACCTCCCGACCCTTACCGTCAGCGACGAACTTGCCCGCCTGGAGGGTAATGCGGGTCAACCAACGGCCATCCGCGGTCCGTCGCGTTACCGCTTCGGTCGCCTTAAGATCGTAGATTGTGATCTTCTCGAACAAATCGGTAATCAGCTCTTGCTGCTCCGCCGTTTTCGCCTCCTTGCGCAGTTCAGTGACCAGGTCGAGGCTGCGTGGATAGGGCGCGCCCTTGAAGCGAAAGCGAGCAGCGAGCCGTGCTAACGCTCGATTGACCGCATCCTCGCCTAGCCGGCGCTGGAGCAGATACATCGCGACGCTACCCTTTCGGTAGTGGATGTGCTGCTGGTTCTCGACCCGAATGAGCGGCTGTTCGGGCAGGATGTCGGCCTTGCGCCCCTCTAGATAGCGGTCGAGCTCGTACTTTAGAAAGCGGCGGATCTTGTCTGGACCATAGAGCTTCTGCATCACCATCAGCGCGCTGTATTGCGCGAGCGTTTCGGACAACAGGGTAGAGCCCTGCATGTCGGCACCAACAACCTGATGCGCCCAGTATTGGTGCGCAAACTCATGCGCAGTTACATATGAGACATAATCGATTGCCTCGGGATCACGAACGTCAGCTGCAAACCCAATGCTCTCTGAGTATGGCATGGTGCCAGCAAAGGCCTGCGCGAAGCTTTGATATCCAGGAAACTCGATAATCCGAGCATAGTCGAACTGGTACGGTCCAAAATTTGTGGTGTAATAGGCCAGCGAGGTTCTCATCGCCCTGAGCATTGCGGGTACATTCCACGCGTGGCGCGGATCGTGATAGACCGACAGGAGCACGCCGCCCACTCGGTCCTCCGCTACCGCGTAGCGTGCTGATTGCACAGAGAAGAAGTTGAGGATCGGCGCCGGGCTTTCGAACACCGCAATGCGGCGGTCGCCGTTAACCTGGTCCGAAACTTTGTTGCCTGGGGCGATCGGCACCTGATCGGCGGAGGTGCTGATTGTGATGCGCGAATTGACCCAATCGGCACGAACATAGTTTTCGCGCTGGGCAACAGGGTCCTCTAACTTCGCCATTCGCAGCTCGTCAGGCAGTCCTTGCCGTCGCCGCTCGGTGCGGTCCTGTAAAAGGCCCCGTCGGTCCATGCCAATAATCGGAGCAAAGGTCGAATTATTGACGAAGGTCCCGTTGGCAACGAGGTCCGTCGCTGGCTCTCCGTTGGTAAATCCGCGCCGCCAGATCTGCGAGACGAAGTCGAGCCGAGTACGCGCGCCGGGCGAGAGCGCGCGATCGAAGCGGTAGATGCGGTAGGCGTGCTTCCTGTCGTGGCGCACGAGCCGCGCCCCAACAATCTCCAGCCGGCTGAAAACCGCGGTCTCATCGCCTTGCCGCACATGCACCTCCTGGATCGGCATGCCGGTATCGTTGCGCAGGTCGTAATGTCCCGTCACTTCCATCCGCCGCTCTTGCGGCCAGATCGCAACGTCGAAGACGACATCGGTGACGACCGGGCGCGGAAGTGATTCGTACCTTAGGTAGAGCCGCTCGTATTCCGCCGCCCTCCGCTCGCGCGCTTCTGCGGTCTCGTAGGGATTTAAGACAGTGATGTTGTGGTTGATAACCAGGCCGGTGCCGATCATCCCGCCCACAGCCGCAAGAGCGATGCCGCCAGAAGTTGCGGTCATCCGGCGGCCCATGCCCTTAAGGCGCGGCATGACTGACACCACCGTCCCGCGCGGCCAGGCCCAGTGAGCCAGGCACAGCAGCAGCACCCCGAAGCACGCCCAGTAAGCCCGCGCCGACAATCCATAGAGCCAAAAACCGCCGGTGCCATTCATGTCGCTCAGCGGCTCGCCAGGCCCACCGCCGAACAGGTAGAGCATGTTGGAATAACCGAGGTTTGACAGAAATATGCGGCTGACGAACCATACCAACATCAAACCCCAGCCAATGTACTTATTGGGGCTGAGGACCTGAAAGAACACCGCCAGCACCGCAATCAGCAGGAGGTCTATGCTCTGAGGCAGAACGTATGAGACTAGATAAAGCCCCATGTCTATCGCTTCGGCCCCCAGTACCAACTGGTAGGCAATGCCAGCTAGCATCCCGGCGAGCGATATAGCCAGCAGCACCGCGAGGACAGCAAGAATCTTGGGTACGAACACCGCCCAGCCCGGAACCGGGGTTGCATCGATAATCTCGTTGATACGCACATCGCGTTCGCGCCAGACTAGTTCACCGCCGTAGAACACCGCGATGATCAACGTGAACAGGCTCATGCTGTCCATTACAGTGGTGACAATGTTGGCAGTGAGCGGATAGGACGCAGTTCCGTAGATTGTCTGTGAAAAGGCCAAATTGATCGTTGTGAAAGCAAGCGCGATCAACAGCAGTACGATAAGACCGGGGCTCTTTAGCACCAGCAGCGTCTCGACTTTGAGCCGGGTCCACAACGCCAATGCGACATGGTTCACGCCGAAGCCGGGGCCGTTTCGCGGCGTTCCAGCCAGCGGACGCAGTGCCTCGCCCTTTTGCGCCCGGCTCGCCGCCCGGGCCAGCCGCCACAGTCGCCAGCGCGAGGGCGCCCGCTCCGTCATGCTAAAACGCGCACCTGCAAGGATGAGGAAAGCCACCGCCAGCCCCATTGTGAATAGCCGGTTAAACAGCAGGTTTCCTTCAAGCGGGATCGCCAGTGCATTCATCTCGGCCGCAGTCCAGTAACGCGAGACCTCGTAGATCGCACCAATCGCCAGTGGATCGAACCGGGCCAGCGCATCCTGGTATTCTGGCCTATCGCCGAGCACGGTGGTGGTGACGAGATAGCCCATCACCAGAACCAGCACGCCGATGTAGCTCGCCAGCATCGAGCGCGTGGCGGTCGCCAGCGTGAAGAGCATCGCTGAGGAGATAAAAAGGTTTGGTATGGCGATAACGATGAACGGCCAGGTGTAGGTTGCCAGACCGCCCGGCCCGACAGTCTCGGGATCGACCCAAGGCATCGCAGAGCCAACCGCGATGCCCAGTGGCACCGCCATGTAGCCGAGGATTGCGATCGCCAGCCCGCCGAGGAAGCGGCCGGCCAGGAACTGCCCGCGCCCGACCGGCGTCGCGCGGATCATGGGACCGAAACCGGTTGTGTCGTCGCGGACCACGGCATTGGCCACGAAGGAGGTGATCACGAACAGATAGAACAGCCCCAATAAAGCCAGCGCTGTGGTGACAGCATAGGGAGAGTTTTCATGCACAGCGCCAGGCGTGCCGATGCTGACATTAGCGCTCGCGGAAAGACCGAAGCCGAGGAGGAAGAAGATCGCTATCGACACCCAGAAGACCGGGTTCTTGAGCTGATAGCGGATTTCGAATGCGGCGAGCGATGCACTCAGCATGATCCCGTGCTCCCTCTCAGGTCGACGCAATGGCAGCGGCGCGGCGGGTCTGAGCGAGGGTCGCGAAATACACGTCTTCCAGTCCGCCTTCGACCGGCGCGAAGCCTTCGGGCTGGGTGTCACTAAGCACGTGAACAACGATCTCTCCAGCGAAGAAGCGATGCGAGATGACCTGGTGCTGCTCCTGCATGGCAGGGAGTTGCTGGTGAGGAATCGTTCGCTGCCAAACCTGCCCGCGGGTCGAGCGGATTAGGTCGCGCGGGACGCCCTCGAGTTGTAGCCGGCCACCGGCAAGGACCGCCATGCGCGGACAAAGATCGGCGACGTCATCGACAATGTGAGTGGACAAGATCACCACAACGTTCTCGCCGATGCCAGCGAGTAGGTTGAGGAACCGGTTGCGCTCCTCTGGATCAAGGCCCGCAGTCGGCTCGTCGACGATAATCAGTTCGGGATTGCCGATCAAAGCCTGCGCGATGCCGAAACGCTGGCGCATCCCGCCAGAAAAGCCCGCGATCGCTTTGCTGCGCACCGCCCATAGGTTTGTCTGTTCGAGCAGGTGCTCGACCACCAGTTTGCGGTCTTTCGCATCAGCAATACCCTTGAGCACCGCCATGTGGTCGAGCATCTGGTAGGCCGATATCCTCGGGTAGACGCCGAAATCCTGTGGCAAATAGCCGAGCTTACGGCGCAGGCGATCCGGCTCGGCCAATACGTCGATATCACCGAAACGGATGCTCCCTGCAGTCGGCGCCTGCAGCGTAGCGATGGTGCGCATCAGGGTCGACTTGCCCGCTCCGTTCGGCCCGAGTAGCCCGAACATCCCTTTGGGGATCGAAAGCGTCACATCGTCGAGCGCACGTGTGCCGTTGGGATAGGTATGGCTCACGCCGGAAAGATCGAGCATGGTAGTCCTCTTATCCGTTAAGAGTTCAACTTAAGGCTGCAGCATGATAATCAAACCGTGTTCGTCGAAGGAAACTGGTGCTTTGTCGAAGCCAGTAGTTGCACGAATGCACAGTGCGAAGGTTTGCCAGTCAGCACCTAAGACAGAGCGTTCACCCGTTTGTCTGAAGGCTCATCCTCAGGCTCGCTGGGCATGTTCCATGCTAAGAGCATCGCCGGGAGGCCAGCGCCGCACAGGATGTACGACAATGCAATACCCGTCCAAAAGCGACCGTTAACGTAGTCGTGCAACCAACCGTCTGCCGTGATCACAGCCAGCAGCGCGCCGTATGCGTAAGTCAATGGGACAAGGCTGCGATAGGCCAAGCTGTAGTTTGCATCACGTAAGGCGATTTGTCGTTCATCGAGTGACTCGTTCGGTGCCTCAGAAATCAGCCGAACGGATTGGCGTAGGAAGGCGTAGAGGATCAAACCCAACACCATTAGAATGACTTCTGAGTAGGTTCGGAACTTGGTGTCGTTGATTAAGACTGTGAGCGCCAACGCCGTTATCACGAGAGCCGCGCTCAGCACCAACAGACGTCTAGGCCCCTGCCGACGCAGGGGCGACGACCTACGATCTGATAAAGCTCGCGTCACTTCCCCACGGGTGACGCCTTCTTGCCAGTAGAAGCGATCCTTCGGGCCCTTATCTGCGTCTTTCATGGCATACTCCTTCCTATTGGAAAGGCCGTACAGAGAAGAGGGATTCCACCGGATGTCCGAGCACCTCGGACAGGCGCAGCGCCAGCGTCAGGCTTGGGCTGTACTCTCCACGTTCGAGGTATCCGATCGTCTGGTAGTGCACCCCAACCGCGTCGGCCAACTGCTGGCGGGACAGGCCCTGCGCGATGCGCAAGACCTCAATGCGGTTGAAGAGGGCATCTTCTTTTGGACGGCTCATGAATGTAGCATAGATGCTACATAGCATTTATGCAACATCTAACTCCTAATTGCGTCGCAATGAGCCACGCGTCACGGTGCCTGCCGACAGAGGGCATTTAAGCAGTTGCAGCGGTGGAAGAGCGATCCTGGCCTCGAAGGCCTTTTATCGGCATTGGCCGACAATGCCGTGGGCCTTGCTGCTCATTAATAGCGGACCCTTTCGACCTTGATGCCGTGCTTCGTCAGAAGGTTTTGCACACTATTTTCACCTGTAAGATGGCCTGCGCCAACGGCAACAAAGACTACACCTGGACGAGAGAGGCGATCTATTAGCTCTGCTGCCCAACGGACATTGCGCTCAGTTAGAAGTATCCGAGCCGTCTCTGGCGTTTGTTTCATTTCCTCGTTCATAAGGCGCCCTGTTCCCTCGGCGTCACCACGCGCCCATTGCTCGATCATTTTTGAGATAAGCAAAAGGGCTTCCTCGCGGCGCTTGGTAAGATCGCGCACGCCAACCAACTGCTCCGCCTCGGGCGTAGCGTCCAGCATAGCGAACTGTTGCTCAGGCGTCTCAAAGGCGGTGATCGTCTTGCCAGCTTTGCGAGCCGCCTCAGTTAAAATCTGCTCTCCGCCAGAAGTCGGATCATAACCCGCCTTGGCATACATGAGCGCTACTGCCTGGAGGCCAATGAACCAAGGCTCTAAAGGCTCAAGCTGATCCGCAGGTAAGCCGATCTCACTCAACGCTTTGACGTAGGACGCATGGTCTTCCTTCGATAAACGTTGGGCCATTGTGCGACCATTGGGGTCCATGGCGTACTTCATCACCAGTGGCGCTAGGCTGGCCGGATTATCGACGGGCAAAAGTTCCAGCTTGAGTTCATCCGACGAGTTGAAAGCGTCGGCGATCGCTTCATCAAACCAGGCCAAATCCTTAGGAAGAAGATGCACGGTCCCAAACAGGTATATGGTCGTATCAGCATCTCGCATCACCCATAGTGCAGGATCAGCATCTGTTGGCTTGGCGAACGCTGGGGCAGCCATAAGTCCGCAGGCAGCAGCAACCGCTACAAGCGATTTTTTCAGTCGGATTTTCATGAGATAGGCTCCGATAACGTCGTGATTAGATCATCCGCCAGAGCTTAACAGCGGAATAATAGAGAGCAGCTGAGCCAGCCATAAGAAGAAAAACAATGGACAGGCTCAATTCAGAGGCATGGCCCATCTCAGCCAAGATCGCCCATGGAATACCGACAGCGAATGCGACATGCATGCCGAAAGTGTTAGCCCATAGATTGTCCTTAACCTCAACCTCATCGGCCCATTTGTAAAACCAGAATGAAAAGCCTCCGATCAACAGGCCGCCAACTGCTGCTAATGACCAGGCTGTCATGCGAGAAAACTCTAGGTTCCCGTCTTTGGCTAGTCCCAAGCCTAAACCAGCGGCCAAACCGAGAAGCAAGCTGAAGAGAGAGATCGCATAATAGACCCGGCGGCGGCGGCGAGAGCGGGCCTCGCCAGAAGAGGGAAGCGGAGAGGGTGTATCTTGTGCAGTCATTATTCAGTCTCCAGTCCGATCAGTCTGGTCGCTGTTCAGCAAATATCTGTTCCACCGTAAGGTCGAACAAATGCGCGATGCGAAAGGCCAAGCTCAAAGAGGGGTCGTGTTTTCCATTCTCAATCGCGTTGACCGCCTGGCGAGAAACATCAAGGCGACCAGCTAATTCCGCTTGGGTCCATCCTTTTTCAGCTCTTAGAATTCTCAATCGGTTCTTCATGCCATCCTGTCCAATGTCAGGTTTTCCGGCTATATGTCAGGTTTAAATGACAATGTCAAGTTTTCCTGACATACCAAAACTCATAAAATTCCAGAAGCCAAGATCTCCCCGACCTCAGCCAACCTCTCATCTGCGGTCATGGTGCTGGGATCTGGACGTCCCGGTGCCCATCTCACCCGCGGCGGCGGCGCAGGATAAAGCTCCATCACGAGATTGGGCTTCTTCGCCAGCAAGGCGAGTAGCACCTTGGCCGGTCCAGACGGCTGCCGGCGACCTTGTTCCCAGTTCACCAGGGTGCCTTCCGGAACGCCAATGCTGGCGGCAAAGGCGCTCTGAGATAAGCCGGTCCTTTGCCTTATCGCCGTCACGTCGACCGATGGAAGTTCCCCATGCTGTCGACAGGCACTTAGGTTGACCGCTTCCATCGCTCCAGCCCGGCGCTGCTGCGACGACTCAACGACAGGATTGCGGCTACTCTGCCAGACGCCCAGACCGATGATAGGAGCTAACCTGGCCCATTCTTGCCTCTCACTGGATGTTGCCAAGCGGGAACACTTGAGCGATGGTTTGCGTCGTACGGCGATCCTGACGAGGGCGGCACATGAAAATCATCGGCCGAATAGCGCTCACTCTGGGGCTGATCGTGAGTGCGCTCTGAGTAGCCCCTAGATTTCTGGACGCCTTCGATCCTAGTTTTGAGGACAGGAGGCGATGATGGGGAAGCCCAATTTCAGCGATGATGATCTGCCCCCTTCTGAGTGGCCCAGAATCTGTTTTAGATTTTGCCACGAAGGAGGAATGGAATGTCGAGGAAGCACAAGCCGGAAGAGATCATCGGCAAGCTGCGTGAAGCGGAGATCGTGCTGGCGCAGGGCGGGACGGTGGCAGATGCGTGCCGGCGGATCGGCGTTACGGAGCAGAGCTACTACCGCTGGCGCAAGGAATATGGCGGTCTGAAGATGGATCAGGCTCGGCGGATGAAAGAGCTGGAGAAGGAGAACGCCCGGTTGCGGCGGGCGGTGTCTGACCTGACCTTGGACAAGCTGATCCTACAGGAAGCTTCGAGGGGAAACTTCTGAGCCCCGGGCGCCGACGGCGCTG
>Ga0315901_10009198_pt1 | contig 11389 bp, 11 predicted proteins | sample LakEriMetagenome_10_FD_203761 | JGI IMG/M metagenome (GOLD analysis project Ga0315901, IMG submission 203761) | Freshwater fungal communities from buoy surface, Lake Erie, Ohio, United States - Buoy 2 MA116 | ecosystem: Environmental > Aquatic > Freshwater > Lake | place: USA: Lake Erie, Ohio...
ATCAAATATCAACTACTACATTAATTTTTCACCTTATCTATATGTTTGCTCTCCTTGTAGTTGGTCTCTACTTTGCATTTCATAACTACACCAAGAGATTGGCAAAGTAATGTTGATCTCAGCAGCTGTTTCAATTGCAGAGCGGCAGGCCAACCGAATGGGTTCCAAGCATTATGCGGGACGATCACATGTTATTTTAGAGCGATCATTGGTGGCACTTAAATCCTCAAATTGGTTTCCAGTGGTATCTGGATTTTTAGAGCCACTTTTGTATTTGTTCTCATTTGGTTACGGAGTGGGCACACTGATTGGTGATATCCAAGTTTCAAATGGTCAGGTTGTAAGTTACGCAATGTTTATCGCCCCAGGCCTTCTTGCTACTAGTGCAATGAATGGGGCGATATACGACTCAACCTGGAATGTTTACTTCAAACTTCATGAAGGAAAGATCTATCATGGAATGCTTGCTACCTCTCTTGGTCCACTAGATGTTGCATTGGGTGAGATTTTAACTGCGCTAATACGTGGTTTTGCCTACGCAGTTGGTTTTATGGCTGTTGCTACCCCAATGGGGCTCATTCCAAGTTGGTGGGGGGTATTAGCAATTCCGGCTGCAGTGTTAATTGCCTTTGGCTTTGCCTCAATTGGAATGGCAATTACCTCTTACTTTAAATCCTACCAACAGATGGGGTTAATAAATATTTCATTATTGCCAATCTTTTTATTCTCTGGCTCCTTCTACCCTCTATCTGTTTTTCCAGATTGGGCTCAAATTATTATTAAAACATTACCGCTTTGGCATGCGATTGAGCTGATTAGGAATTTATCTTTAGGAATTATTAATTTCTCTTTACTAGGACATATTGCTTACTTCTTAGTGATGATAGTTGTTGGACTTTTCTTTACTACAAGGCGTCTTAACGCTTTGTTTATGCGGTAATTACCGACCGCGCTTTACCAATCTTTCATAATCCAAAACGATCACCGCTCTTGGTTCAAGCTTTACCCAACCACGGGATGCAAAATCAGCTAATGCTTTATTAACAGTCTCACGGGATGCGCCAACTAATTGAGCTAGCTCCTCTTGGGTTAACTCATGGTTAACATGTAAACCATCATCTTTTTTAGTACCAAATCTCTCACCTAATTCAATAATTGCTTTGGCAACCCTTCCAGGCACATCAGCAAAGACTAGATCAGATAAAACATCATTTGCTTTTCGAAGGCGCTGGGCAAGACGACCCAATAATTGCAATGAAACCTCAGGATGGGCGGTTACCCAGCCAATAACCTGATCATTTGCCAGAGTTAATAATCTTGAATCAACCACCGCAGTTGCAGTTGCAGTTCTTGGCCCTGGATCAAAGAGTGATAGCTCACCAAACATATCTCCAGGTCCTAAAATTGAAAGAAGGTTTTCTCGGCCATCACCGGAGGAGGTGCCAAGCTTTAACTTGCCCTCAACTACAACAAATAACCGATCACCAGCATCGCCTTCTTTAAATAGTATTTGCCCCTTTGAAATCTTAATTCCACTCATAGAAGCACGAAGGGTGGCGGATGAGGCATCATCTAGCGCAGTAAACAGCGGTGCGCGGCGAACTACCTCTTCATCATTTTTACTGGCCATAAGGCAAATGATACCGCCTTCACCCACCTGAACTCTAATCAGCGTAATCTTGGCTAAATGCGCAAGAGTTTGCCTGAAAAAAAAGTTAGAGCAAAAGCTATCTACCGCCAACTAACAAAGAGTTATCCAAATGTCAGATGCGAGTTAGATTACAACTCTGCATTTCAATTACTAGTTGCAACTGTCCTATCTGCGCAATGTACTGATAAACGAGTCAATCAGACTACTCCTGCCTTATTTAAAAAGTATCCAAACCCAAAAAAGATGGCAAAAGCTGATTTAAAAGATATTCAAGGGTTAGTTAAGTCAACTGGTTTTTTTAGAGCAAAGGCAAAAAATATAAAGGGATTAAGTAATAAAATTATGGAGGAGTTTGATGGGGATGTGCCAAGTAATTTAGAGGATTTAATCACTTTGCCCGGGGTGGGCAGAAAAACTGCCAACGTAGTCTTAGGTCATGCTTTTGGTATTCCAGGAATCACAGTAGATACCCACTTTGGCAGATTAAGTAGAAGATTTGGCTGGAGTAAGAAAAATGATCCGGTAAAGGTTGAATTTGAGGTCGGTGAGTTGATTGCTGAAAAAGAGTGGACTAATTTGTCACAGCGAATGATTCGGCATGGCAGACGAGTCTGTCACTCTAGAAATCCAGCATGTGGTGCTTGCCCACTTGCTAAGTTATGTCCTTCTTATGGCATCGGTGAGATAGACCCAATTAAAGCAAAGCGCCTAGTGAAGGTTGAGGCAGATTTTAGATGAAAAGTCTTTCTCTACTCTTCGTTGTCACTCTTTTACTCTCTGGTTGCACATCAACACCTAAACTTGATGGCAATGGCATAATTCCAGGCTGTGATGAAATAAGACTTGGAGTTGCTTCAGAAAAGAAACTTGAGCTTCCTTGTTTAGATGGATCAACATCGCTTGATTTTCATCAGATAACTGGGCCAATTGTGATCAACATTTGGGGCTCTTGGTGTGAAGGATGCCGGCAGGAGATGCCTTACTTTATAGATTTATATGCCACCCAAGGTTTTAAGTCAGGGCAAATCCAATTACTTGGAATTGATGTTGAAGAAAATTTACCTACCTCAGGCCCTGATTACATAAAGCAAAGTGGCATGAGTTGGCCACATTTAAATGATGTGAATGATCAAACAAAGGCAATCTTTGGCCCAGGAGTTCCGGCAACCTGGTTTATAGATAGCCAAGGAGTTGTGGTTGAAAAGCACATCGGGGCGTATCAAAACAAAAAGCAATTATTTGATCAGGTTGAAAAAGCATTTGGGATTACATTATGAATTATTTTGATTACTTGATTTTGATTCTACTTACACTCTCGGCCTTTTCTGGGTTCAAAGCTGGATTAATTCAAACAGTATTTAAAACAATTGGTTATGTAGCAGGTGGTGTCGTGGGCGTTGCTCTAGCAATAAATTATTTAGAATCTTTGGAGAGTGAGATTTATCTGCTTGGTGGCTTAATCTTGTCAGTAATCATTTTTGCGCTATTGGGTGAGTTTTTACTGGGTCAAATTGGCGCACTCTTTAGAAAAGTCTTGTTTATTCCACCTTTTAAATTGATTGATTCCGCGCTCGGTGGCGCACTCTCTGTAATTAAGTTTGGTGTAATCGCCTATCTAATCTCAATTATTTTAGTTGCTTCACCTATTGCATTAGCAGATAAATACATAACCCCTTCTAAGAGTTACACCTATGCTGATACCCACCTACCCAAAGTGGCCGTAGATTTAAAGCAAGAGGTAGTTCAATTGTTTAAAAAACTCTCTTAATCCTCTGATTTTCCACTTGCTAAACCTTCAGAGATTAATTTCATTACATTTGGATCTGCCAGAGTTGTTGAATCTCCTACTGCACGATTTTCAGCAACATCTCGCAAAAGACGCCTCATAATCTTGCCACTTCTGGTTTTTGGAAGCTCTGCCACCACCATTATTTGGCGGGGTTTGGCAATCGGACCAATCTCTTTTGCAACGTGATCTCGTAATTGCTTAACTAAAACTTCACCACTTGCAGCCTCTATCCCACCTCTTAAAATCACAAAGGCAACAATGCCTTGCCCAGTCATCTCATCATTTGCGCCAACTACTGCAGCTTCAGCCACTGCCTCATGGGAGACAAGGGCGGATTCAACCTCAGTAGTTGATATGCGGTGTCCTGAAACATTCATGACATCATCTACCCGACCAAGTAGCCAGATAGCTCCATCTTTATCTAACTTTGCCCCATCTCCGGCAAAATATAAATTGTTAAATCTTGACCAATAAGTTTCTTTGTAACGCTCTGGCTCTTTCCAAATACCACGCATCATGGATGGCCAAGGTTGGTTTAAGACTAAGTAACCACCACGACCATTACCAACAGCTTTTCCTTCATCATCTACAACCTGAGCGGATATTCCAGGTAGTGGCTTCATGGCACTTCCTGGCTTTGTTGCAGTAACTCCTGGAAGGGGTGAGATCATGATCGCACCAGTCTCTGTTTGCCACCAGGTATCGACAATTGGGCAATTATTGTTTCCAATTACCTCTCGGTACCACATCCATGCTTCAGGGTTTATTGGCTCACCAACAGAACCAAGTAATCGAAGAGATGAAAGATCAGATTTATTTGGGTACTCATCCCCCCACTTCATCCAGGTTCGAATCAAGGTTGGCGCGGTATATAAAATACTTATTTTATACTTTTCGATTAACTCAAATATGCGCCCCTTTGTTGGCGTATCAGGAGTTCCTTCATACATAACCTGGGTTGCACCATTTATCAAAGGTCCATAAACCACATAAGAATGCCCCGTAATCCAACCAATATCTGCTGTGCACCAATAGACATCACTCTCTGCTTTTAAATCAAATACAGCATGATGGGTAAAGGCAGCTTGAGTTAAGTAACCACCAGTAGTGTGATAAATGCCTTTAGGTTTTGCTGTAGTTCCTGAGGTGTAGAGAATAAATAAGCCATTTTCAGAGTCAAAAAACTCTGCAGTGTGCACTTCTGATTGCTTATCAACAATCTCATGCCACCAAATATCTTTCTCACCCCATCTGACCTCTTGGCCAGTTCTTTTCACAACCAAAACATTTTTCACATTTGTTTCACTCTTTAACGCCTCATCAACAGCAGTCTTAAGTGCAAAGGCAGAGCCTTTGCGATAGCCACCATCTGCTGTGATCACAAGGGATGCGTCAGCATCTTGAATACGAGATAACAATGAGTCGGCAGAAAATCCACCAAAAACTACCGAGTGCATCGCACCTAATCTGGCGCAAGCAAGCATGGCAATTGCTGCCTGGGGAATCATCGGCATATAAATTGCTACCCGATCCCCTTGCTTAATACCCAACTCAATTAGTGCATTTGTAGTTTTGCAAACCTCACTTAGTAATTGTTTGTAGGTAATTGTTTGGGTATCCCCAGGCTCTCCCTCAAAATAAAAGGCAACCCGTTCCCCCCTGCCCTCTAATACATGACGGTCTAGACAGTTGTAACTTGCATTTAATCTGCCATCAATAAACCATTTAGCAAAGGGTAGTTGCCAATCAACAGCCTGACTCCATTTTTTATCCCAATGCAATCTATCTGCTTGTTTTTCCCAAAAAGCTAATCGATCAGCATCTGCCTCTTGGTAAATATCACTTTTCGCATTTGCATTTTTAATAAATGAATCAGAAGGTGCAAATGTGCGATCTTCGTAGGAGAGATTCTCAAATGATTCACTACTCATAGTAATAAAGGATATCAGCGATAAGTTTTCCCCACCAGATAAGAAGTAAATCTCTAAGCTCTCACACTTTGGATTATCTTTACCAATTACCAGATATCACCTTTTGCACCTACCTTGAAATGGAGCACCCATGTTGACTGCATCATTAATTACCTTAGTAACCCTGCTGGAGCGATTACTTGCCTCTGGCACCTTGAGCCTGGCCTTATCAGCCCTCTTTAAAAAGGCGCTGATACTGCTTGGGGCTTACTAAAGGATTGGAAAGTTAAGTGCTGATTTGGGGCGGTGATTTTTAAAACCGTCCCAAATGTGGTGGAATTGTTCGCAATCCCAGAAAAAAACAAGGTTATTTGGTGAGAAAACCAATTTACGATTAAAAAAGGGAGAGATCGATGAAGCCTCTGAAGATTCTATCTTTCAGTAAAGTGTACTTCAGTACAATGATCCCTACCATTCAAATTTTTTTCACAGGTAGTTACTTTGGGAGTAAGAAACATGCGTAACTTAATTAGAATACTAAGGCATTTTACTTCTCGCAAACATTCTATTTTTGAAACAAAAGTATTGTCTTCATTGCTAAATAAAAATGTCATTAATTTATTAGATATTGGAGCAGCTGGAGGTATTGAACCTAGATGGGAAAAAATTTCTAGTAAAATTAATTATTTCGGATTTGAGCCGGATGAGAGAGTTCGCGTGATAAATCCAAAGACAAAATTTTCAGGCTACCACTTGAGTCCATTTGCGGTAGGTCATTCAGATAGTTATGCCATGCTAAATGTTACAAAAGATGAGGGAAAAAGTTCGTTCTTTTTTCCTAACCAAGATTTCTTAGAAAGATTTCCTAACCCTTCGCGATTTAGTGTCTCAAAAATAATTGAATTGCAGGTCAAGCGTATAGATTCACAAGATTTTGCTGAGATAGATTTTATGAAACTAGATATACAAGGCGGTGAATTGAGTGCTCTAAAAGGTGCAGACGGGATACTAGATAATGTTCTAGGCGTGGAGGTAGAGGTTGAATTCTCAAAACTCTATACTGATCAACCATTATTTGGATCAATTTATGATTTTTTAACAGAGCGAGACTTTGAATTTGTTGATTTCGTCAATTTATGCCGCTGGGAGCGAAAATCTCTACTTGGTTTAGGGCAATTAGTCTTTGGAGATGCGTTATTCTTAAAATCGCCGGAAAAAATTTTATTAGAGAAATTGTCAGAAGAAAAAATAAGGAAGTATTTAGCTATACTATATATTTATAATCGCTTTGATTTAATTGAAAGAGTATTCTTAGGAAATACGAATTTAAAAACTTCCTTAGGAGTATTTTATCGGCTCAAAAATTTGAAAATGAGAAAATTACGAGCTATAAATATGACTAATCGTTTTGTTACGGCAGTTTATTCGTTATTTGGAGTTGAATTTAGGTCACATGTTATTTACTAAATTCAAATTCAGATTTTTTAAGGCAACACTATGACTGCGGTTGTATTGCTTGGTGCACAGTGGGGTGATGAGGGTAAGGGTAAAGCCACAGATTTATTAGGTGATCGCGTTGATTATGTTGTTCGCTATCAAGGTGGAAATAACGCAGGACATACAGTTGTAATTGGAGATCAAAAGTACGCACTACACCTATTACCCTCTGGAATATTATCTCCAAATGTAATTCCAGTAATTGGTAATGGTGTTGTGATTGATCCAGCTGTTTTACTTGAAGAAATTAAAGGATTAAATGAGCGAGGTATTAACACCTCAAAGTTAAAGATTTCAACAAATGCACATTTAATTACTCCTTATCACCGAACGATCGATAAGGTTTCAGAGAGATTCTTGGGTAAATCAAAGATTGGCACAACAGGTCGCGGAATTGGTCCAGCATATGCAGACAAAATTAATCGAATAGGAATTCGAGTTCAAGATCTATTTGATCAATCGATTTTGAAGCAAAAGATTGAAGCAGCACTCCATGATAAAAATCAGATTTTAGTTAAGGTATTTAATCGCAAGGGAATTACAGTTGATGAGGTAATAAGTGAGTATTTAGGATATGCCGAAATTTTAAAGCCTTATGTCACAGATACTTCTCTTTTGTTAGACCAAGCTTTAAAGGCTGGCAAGGTTGTTCTTTTGGAAGGATCTCAAGGAACACTTTTAGATGTTGATCATGGAACATATCCCTTTGTTACCTCATCTAACCCAACTGCGGGAGGAGCTTCTACTGGTTCTGGAATTGGCCCAACAAAGATCACGCGTGTAATTGGAATTCTTAAGGCATACACAACTCGTGTAGGTAGCGGTCCATTTCCAACTGAGTTATTTGATGAGGATGGTGAAGCACTTAGAAAAATTGGCGGCGAAGTTGGTGTTACCACAGGACGAAATAGACGTTGTGGTTGGTTTGACGCACCGATTGCAAGGTATGCAGTTCGAATAAATGGCCTAACTGACTTTTTCTTGACAAAGTTAGATGTGCTAACTGGCTGGGAGAAGATTCCAGTTTGTGTCGCCTATGACATAGATGGCAAGCGCGTCGAGGAGCTTCCAGCTTCACAATCAGATTTCCACCATGCCAAGCCAATTTATGAATATTTGCCAGGTTGGAAGGAAAATATCTCAAAAGCGAAATCTGTTACAGATCTTCCAAAAAATGCGCAGGAGTACGTGAAGTTCTTAGAGAAGATTTCTGGAGCCCCAATGAGTGCCATAGGTGTTGGCCCAGGTAGAGATGAAACAATTGTGGTTAAGGATTTAATCAAATGAGTATTACGCCAAATGTATTAGCGACAAGGTATGCCACAAAAGAGATGGTGGCAATCTTTGATCCAATAAATAAAATTATTAATGAGAGAAAGTTTTGGATCACAATCTTAAAATTACAACAAAAAGCAAGGCTTCCAATCACAGATAGCGATATCAAAGCGTATGAGAAGGTAATTGAAAAGGTTGATCTTGCTTCAATTGATAAGCGAGAGATGACAACACGTCATGATGTTAAGGCGCGGATTGAAGAGTTCAACGCGTTAGCTGGTGTTGAAAAAATACATATTGGCATGACGAGTAGGGACCTAACGGAGAACATCGAGCTGATTCAGATCAAAGCAGCACTAGAGTTGATTGAGTACAGAACGCTTCAAGCCCTATTTTTGCTAAATGAGAAAATTACTAAGTATGAAAAAACCTATATGGTTGGTAGATCTCATAATGTTGCAGCTCAAGTAACAACTTTAGGTAAAAGATTTGCTTCCTGCGCTGAGGAACTGTTGTTTGCGCACAGTGCACTCAAAGAATTAATTGCACGGCTTCCACTTCGCGGCATAAAAGGTCCAGTTGGGACTTCTCAGGACAGCCTTGCTGCAATGGGTAAAGATTTTGAAAAACTTGAGAAATCAATTGCTGATCAATTTGGATTTCAAAACACATGGAATTCAGTTGGACAGATTTATCCAAGATCTGTTGATTTTGAGGTTGTATCAAAATTATTGCAAATAGCCTCCGCCCCATCTTCAATGGCGACCACAATTAGATTAATGGCAGGTGCTGGATTAGTAAGTGAAGGATTTAAAATAGGCCAGGTTGGCTCATCTGCCATGCCACACAAAATAAACTCAAGATCTTCTGAACGAATAAGTGGCATGATGGTTTTACTTCGTGGCTATAACACAATGGCTGCTGATTTAGCTGGTGATCAGTGGAATGAAGGGGATGTCTCATGTTCTGTAGTTAGAAGAGTTGTGCTTCCAGATTCATTTTATGTTTTAGATGGCCTTCTTCATACCTTTATGACAATACTAAATGAGTTTGGGATATTTGAAGAGAGTATAAAAAATGAACTAGCTGAGCAGCTTCCATTGCTTGCTACCACAAACATTTTGATGGAGTGCGTAAAGTCAGGGATGGGTAGAGAGGTAGCGCATGAAATGATTAAAAAACACGCTATAACCACCACCCCAAGTAAATTCTTTGCAGCACTTTCTATCGAAAAAGATTTTCCACTATCACTTGATCAGTTAAACAAGTTAATTTCAAATCCGGCAGATTTTGCTGGCCTTGCTTCAATGCAAACTAGTTCTGTCAAGGAAATGATCGCAGGGCTAGTAAAGAATAAGATTTCAAAGGTTGAATTAATAGATCTTCGATGAACCAAGATGTGGATATGAAAGCTCAAGTGAAACAGATACTTAAAGTAGTACAAGAGTTAGCACCTGGTAGATCAGTTGAACTAAGAATTCCACCATTTGCTGCTATCCAATGCGTTGGTGGAAGCACGCATCGTCGCGGCACGCCCCCAAATGTCGTTGAAATGAGCGCAGAAACATTATTGAAGTTATTGGAGAATCCAGTTAAGTGGCAGCAATATTGTGATTTAGGATCCATTTCAGCCTCAGGCACAAACTCGAATTTGGGTGATTTATTTGTTGAAGTAAGTAAACTTATGAACTCTGAAGGTGGGAGTGAGCATGGCAAGTAAGTCAAAGCGGGCATTAATGAAACCTAAACGTGATTTTAAGAAAACATTTTTTTATTGGGCAGTAGCAATTTTTATTGTTAAATTGATAACGATTTTTAATATTCAAGGAAATGCTTGGTTGGGTGCAGATGGAGAAAATTATATTTCTGCATATGAGGCACTTGTGGAAGATGGATTATTTTCTTCTGAAAGATTATTGCATTATTGGCCGGCTGGTTATCCAATATTTTTATTGATGCTTTCATTTTTAGGTAAAGCCTGGCTTTTTGCTAGCCTCACGATTTTGCAATCACTTGTCTACTCAGCTGCAGTATTTTATTTTGTCTATCAATTATCAAAAACCAAAGTACGTAATTATTCGTTTTTAGTAATGTTATTTTTACTACTAAATCCAACCTTATCACTAGCATCTATCTGTGTGGGTTATGAAAGTTTAGCTGCTTCAGGCTTACTAGTGACTCTGGGATTATTAATTCAAGATTTAACTTCTAACTCAAATAAAGTATTTCAACGAAATATAATCCTAGCTGCAATTACTATTGGTTTTATTTCTTTTTTCCAACCAAGATTATTGCTTTCTGGGTTAGTTGGTATTGCAATTTGGGTTTTAGTTCGAAAACCAATTAAATCTGCCATATTAGTAATGATAGTAGCAATTTTGATTGTCACCGTGTCACCGGCTTTATTAATGTTAAGAAACCAGAACGCAAATGGGTTTTCAGCAATTTCAACAAACTTGGGTATAACCATGAATTTGGGCGCAGGGGATGAAGCAGATGGTTCCTATAAGCCCAAAGAAAAGTTTGGTGTGCCTTGTACCACCATAGAAGGAAATGCTGCCCAGCAAGATAGCCATTTAGTTCGATGCGTAATTGAATGGTATCTAGATAATCCAATTAACTCAGTAGAGCTATTGACGAACAAAGCGATTTTTTTCTGGTCACCATGGTTTGGGCCAGAAGCTGTTGGCTCAATGGCTAGAAACCCTTGGCTGAAGGTAAGTCCATTAGTTGATATTGCTTCAAATAGTGAGGGAGGAAATAAATTGATTTATGGTTCGTTCGGAAAAATTGTTAGTTGGGGTTGGATTTTGCTTTCACTTACATTACTAGTCATAGGTTTTTGGCGACTTTGGCGAATTGGTGGAGTTGAAAAGATTATAGGTGTATTTGCATTGAGTCAGATAGTTTTGAATTGGCTGATTGCCATGGGTACTTTAGGAGATCATCGCCAGCGGTTACCAATTCTTGGCCTTAGTATTTTTCTTCAGGCAATCGGCATTAAAGCTATATTTAAGGGTAAGGGCAGCGTATTAGTTGACGGCCCAGCCCTTCCCTCCATAGTTAAGGCTGATACCAATTTAAATTGAATTTAGAGTGAGAGGGAAGTAACCTAACGACCTGACAGAGACTAGATTATTGAAGGAGGCCAGATATGGGACGCGGCCGTTCAAAAGCAAAACAAACTAAAGTGGCAAGAGATCTTAAGTACTCAAATCAGGATATGGATTTAGAGCGATTAGCAAAAGAACTACATGGTGAAGTTAA
>Ga0315901_10009201_pt1 | contig 11388 bp, 10 predicted proteins | sample LakEriMetagenome_10_FD_203761 | JGI IMG/M metagenome (GOLD analysis project Ga0315901, IMG submission 203761) | Freshwater fungal communities from buoy surface, Lake Erie, Ohio, United States - Buoy 2 MA116 | ecosystem: Environmental > Aquatic > Freshwater > Lake | place: USA: Lake Erie, Ohio...
TTGAGAGCCCGAAGAATGAGGACAAGCTTCCACGTGCAGACTCGGTAAATTCTTTGTCACCGAAGACATTCTCAAAATGGCTCTTTTTGAGATAAAAAGTATTGATTGAACCATTGAGTTCCAGTGCACTTTGGAGTGCAAGTCCACCTGGGTTATAAAAGAGTCCGGACGTGTCATCAGACAGGGCGGTAAATGCACCGCCAAAGCCGATTGCGCGAGGACCAATAAGCAGATTTGAATAATGGAAGAGATCCGCTTGTGCGGTGTTGTGAAAGAGAATGCTGATTAAAAGAAGAGGCAATGTCTTTTGGATAGGATGCGTGAATTTTGTTTGGCTCCGGTTGCGAAAGCTGGGGGATAGGGTCTGTTGGATTGTTTCAGGCCCACTTTGGACGAGCTTCTTCCCTGCGCTTTGGAAAGCGCACAGAATGTGCCTAAGATAAATGGTGTCTTTGATGTTAGTTTCCACGATTTTGAGTGTCTGACATTTACTTTGGGCGTGCAGGAACATTTTTGCAGCGGTCGCGCAAGTCCTGAGCAGCCTGCAAGTTAATCCTACAGAGGCGACGGTTTTTGAGCCCAGGTGAGTTTCAAGGCTGCTGATTCTTTCGTCTCATCGACACGATGGAGGTACAGTTGTGTGGTTGTGACCTGTGCATGATTGAGTAGAGATTGTATTTCTACGACAGGAATCTCAGCAAGATGAAGTTGGGTTGCCAAGGTTGCACGGCAACCGTGCGGTGAAAAGTTTCGAGTGATGGCGGCGCGTCGGGCGGCTACTTGAACCATGCGAAAGACTGTGCTCCTGTGAATAGGGAAAACTTTTCCGGACGCTGATCGTGACGCCGGAAATACAGGTTCTTCGATAGAGGCCCCTGCGCGGAAGCGAACAATGTAGTTTAGCAAAATACGCGCTGTTTCGGGATGAACGAGCGGTTGATGCTTGCGGGCTCCCTTGGTCACAAAAGATAAACGGACGAGATCTCCTTCAGGGGTAATATCCTGAAGGCGCAATTGGCATAATTCACTGACGCGCATGCCGACCGTAAAGAGTAACACAAGCATACACCACTCAGTTTCGGCCTTCAGAAGCGCGCGTTGCTGTTGCGACTCGCTTGTTGCAGGGTCACTGACACTGGCTCTTTGACACTCTTGTAGATGGTTTTGCGATGCGTTGAGAATCTGTTTAAGTTCCTCTTCGCTCAAAACATTGGCATGGCTCTGACGCCGGACTTTTGGACGCTTGACCCGTGTCATCGGATTATCCTCGAGTAGCTTGCGCTTGAGCGCAAAGTCTAAGAGGGACGATATGGTGCAGAGCTTGCGGGCTACGGAAGCATTTGCAATCCGTCGTCGGCTGTCATCAAAACGGGTGTGTTTTGCGGTGAGTGACTCTCGCCACAGAAGTAAAAGGCGCTCTGTGATTTCCTGTATGAAGTTCACTTTCGTTTTGTGGGATGCTGCGAAGTCTAAGAACTCCACAACGTCACGCGCGTAGGCCATCCGCGTATGTTTAGAGCGATGGGTGAGGAGAAAATGAGCAAGGACATCAAAGACGTTCGCTGATAGCTGGTTGCCTGCCCAGCGAGACAGCGTGTGCTCTGGATCTTTGAGCCATTCCTCCGTCATTCTGGAATAGCTCGTCGATGTTTCCTGCGACGTCCGTTTCCCATGACTTTGAGAGATCTCGGGTGCGAGCGTCTTTGTTTTAAATTCCGAAGAATTTTTCAAAGTCCGTATCCCATGGCCAAACGGATTGCGAAAAAGAGAAAAAGGATTGCAGCAAGAATCCGAAAAACAGTCATCGGAATCTTCTTAAGAAGTTCAGGTCCTGTGAAAACCGCAAGTCCGTCCGCAAGCATCATACCTAACGTCGTTCCCAGGGTCACCAGTAACAGTTGGTCTTTATGCGCAGCGCCAAGACTCACAGTGGCGAGCTGTGTTTTATCTCCCATTTCTGCGATGAAAAACGTTGCCACTGTTGTGATAAACGCATTACTCCCTTTTTTTTCTGGGTCGTCATCGTCTTTGTCGGGAACAAGAACCCACAGCGCGAATGCCGCATAGAGGGTCACAAGCGTCCATCGCAGTGTCGAACCGCTGAGAATACTAGCGGCGGCAGTTCCCAGGTAGGCTGCGAGAAGATGATTCGCAATTGTTGCGACAAGGATTCCCAACATAATTTGCATAGGTGCTCTAAATCGTGCGACCAATGCCAACGCAAGCAGTTGGGTTTTGTCTCCCATCTCTGACAATGTGACGAGAGAAACTGAGTCAATAAAGGGTCCATTCATTATTAACTGCCACCAATCTTCTTCATGATGATTTCAAATCGTTCGCCATTTTTCGTTGGCATGATCTTGCATTTTTCGTAGGTTGGTGCGCCCGTGAGCGTGGGATTTTGTGTAAAACCGAACGGTTCATCGGGAACCTGCACTCCAAATAAACCGCGTGTATCAAGCTTACCGTTCAAATTCATGTCTTCAAAAAAGCTGATAACGTAGCCCTCTTGAGAAGGGGGAAGATTCTCAATTAAAAATGATTCAATGGTGCTGTTCACATCCTTACAACCATTCTGAACGACCGCGCTGGGATCATTTGGGAAGCCCCGCGGTCCTGCAAAAACTGCATAACAAATCTTGGTCTGCTTGTTGGGAAGCGAGGGGCCACGCAGATTCTTGACGACGATGGAAACATAGCTAACGGAGTTAAAGTTGTTCGATTGAACAGCAGAGGAAATGTCCTCACGGCCTTGGCATCCTGTTGCTGCTGCCATGGTCATAAATGAAATCAATGGAGATATTTTTTTTTGACAAATCGTTCCCATAAATCGAAATCCTCTCTAATCATCCACTGTAAGCGTTCTTGCAGACGTGGACATGACATTTTGTGTTTGTCCGCACATTCCCCTTGGGAGGAGTTGTGACAGTGTAAGACTCTTGCATCATATCATTGCACGTCTGTCCCTCAAAGGGAGGCTAGACAACTTTGTCTAAGAGAAATTTGCCGAACATCATCTCGCTTATTTCAAAAAGGCGAACTGCCTATTTTGGAGAGATTGAATTGAACCTTTAAATTCTGGCGGTTTGACAACTTCATGCCAGCCATGTACGCACCATGGCAGACTCATGGACGTTGTATGCAAACCAGATTGGATAACATTCTCTCGGCTGACGCTTTAGGTGCGGGTTGGAAGTCCTGTCTGGGTTCAGAGTTTCAAAAAAAGCACATGTCCGATCTGGAACAATATCTTCGAAGTGAAAGAGATGCGCAAAAGCAGTTCTTTCCTTCGCAGCAGAATATTTTTAGAGCATTTGAGCTCGTCGATTTTTTGGACGTTCGAGTTGTCATTTTGGGCCAAGACCCTTATCACGGTGTGGGGCAGGCCAATGGATTGGCCTTTGCGGTTCATGCAGGAATTGCTGCCCCTCCTTCGCTCAGAAATATTTTCAAAGAAATTTCCTCTGATATGTCGTGTCCTATCCCGCGCGAAACTTCGCTTGAAGGATGGGCCCAGCAAGGTGTTTTACTTTTAAATACGGTCTTGACGGTCAGAGCGCATGATGCTTTTTCACATCGCAATCAGGGCTGGGAAAGTTTTACAGATCAGGCAATACGAGCACTCAGTCGACGATCAGAGCCTCTTGTTTTTATGCTGTGGGGCGCTCCTGCTCAGCGCAAAGAAGCTCTTATCACGCAGTCTCATCACTTGATTCTTAAGGCAGCTCATCCGTCTCCACTGTCTGCACACCGCGGATTTTTTGGGTGCCGGCATTTTACAAAAGCGAATGAGTTCTTGGCGCGTCGTGGTCTCCCTATTGATTGGCAACGAACGGAACATGTTGAGGCAGAGGGATAATTATGGAGGCTTTTCCGTTCTTAGGTGATCTTGTCACCGTTGCAACCGTCGCAGCAGGAGTGGCGTTGCTTCTCAAGCGTTTAAACATCCCGACGATTGCAGGATTTCTTGTCGCTGGAGCTCTTCTCGGTCCGCACGGATTCGCTTGGGTCCGATCACAGGAATTCATCGAAAAGCTGTCTGGCGTTGGCGTGGTTCTCCTTCTCTTTACAATTGGTCTTGAGTTTTCGCTGGAGCGGATCAGAGACATTTTTCGTCAGGCAGCGCTGGGCGGATTGGCACAGATTGTTCTGACTGTCGCTGTGGCTTTTTTCATCGGACGTGGACTTGGAGTCTCGCCCGCACAGAGTTTGTTCTATGGATTTCTTTTTGCGCTTTCGAGCACCGCTGTTGTTTTGAGGGTTCTCGCAGAACGTGGCGAAAGTGATGCACCGCATGGGCGCTTTATCATTGGAACTCTGATATTTCAGGACCTATGCGTTGTTCCGATGGTTCTAATTGTCCCGCTGCTGAATGGTGGGTCGGGAATCGTCGACAGCTCGCTCGAAATCACCATTGCTATGCTCAAAGCGGCCGTCTTGATTGTCGCCACCTTCGTGCTTGCACGGTTTATCGTGCCAAGGGTTTTTACATGGGTGGATGCAAGCCAGAGCCGCGAAATTTTTCTGCTCGCAGTGATCTGTTTGTGTTTGGGAACAGCGTGGCTCACCTCGCAGGTTGGATTGTCACTTGCACTGGGGGCTTTTTTGGCTGGAATGATTGTTGCGGATACAGAATATGGGCATCGAGCGATGGGAGATGTTCTCCCGCTGCGTGATGCGTTTTTGAGTTTGTTTTTTGTGTCACTGGGAATGCTCTTTGATGGTCGTCTGCTTGTGGACAGGCCCGTGACGATCGGACTTCTGCTGGCAGGTTTTTTACTCCTAAAAGGGTTGCTTGCGACGTTGTCGGCCATGTTTATGCGCTTTCCTGCTCGCGTCGCATGGTTGGCTGGGGTTGGCTTGGCACAGTTCAGTGAATTTGGGTTTGTTCTGACTCAAGTGGCCGTGGAAAATAATGTTGTGTCAGCGCAGGATGTTCAGCCCGTGCTGACAGCAGGTGTCATCAGTCTTTGTGTGACTCCTCTCCTCTTGAGACTGGCTCCGCATTTTTCTGCCGGAGAAAAAATTCTTGCACCTCTTGAAAAACTTTTGGGTGTTAAGGGTGTCGATGCGCTCGATCGCTCGAAGACGAGAACCGTGTTGGAAGGTCATGTTGTTCTTGTTGGATTTGGTGTCGCAGGTCAGCGCTGCAGCGAGGAGTTGCGTTCTCGTGGTGTTCCTTTTGTGGCAGTTGAGCTCAATTCAAAAAATGTCAGAGTAGGAAAGACACTCGGTTTTCCGGTCTTCTATGGCGATGCTTCGAGTCCGGAGGCGCTTCTTCATACGCACCTTCCCAAGGCAAGACTCATGCTTGTGATGATCAACGATCCGCAGGCTGTTTACCGTATTCTTGACTCTGCACGCAGCGTGGCAAGAGATGTTCCGATTCTTGTTCGAACCCATTATGCTCTTGAAAAGGAGAAGTTAATGAAGGCAGGTGCGACGGATGTGGTGGTTGAAGAGATTGAGGCGGCTCATGCGATCGTTCAGCGCATGATTCACTACATGAAGGATAAGACTTAGAGAAACGTGCAGTGTCGAATGAAACGCTGCACATGGAGGCGCAACGGTGTCTTTTGTTCTTTTTGAGCACGTGAATCAGTTCGATGGCCGGCTGGGTGGAAAAGGGGCTGTGCTCGGGATGCTTTCGGCCCATGGATTTCCTGTTCCTGCGGGAGGAATCCTGACTCATCCTCCGAAGAATGAACACGAGTGGAAGGCGGTGGTCGATTGGTGGATCCAGCACGGACAGCCCCCAATCGCAGTCCGCAGCTCTGCTTTGGGTGAAGATTCTCACGAGCTCAGCTATGCCGGACAAAATCAATCTTTTTTAAATATTCGCGACGAATCTGCTCTGCGTGAAAGCGTCCGTCGCTGTTTTGAATCGATTCATGCTGAATCCAGTCAAACATATCGGCATTTCTTTGCTCAGGCACGAGCAGGCGATGGCGAGATGAATGTTGTGATCCAGACGATGGTCAATCCCCGTTTTTCAGGTGTCTATTTTTCTAAAGATCCACGCGGAAAGGAACAGTCGTGGATTATTGAATTGATTGAAGGGTTAGGAGAAGACCTCGTCTCAGGGCGAAAAACTCCTTATTTCATCACCGCCGCCAATCGTGCCGGAATTACAGTGCCAGGACTCGACACTTTTAATTTTGAAAAAGTTCTTTCGTTGGGCGCGCGGGTCAAAGAAATTTTAGGTTACGAAGTTGATATGGAGTGGGCGTTGGACCAAAATCTCGACGTCCGTCTATTGCAGGCGCGCCCTGTGACTGCACTGCGGAGTCTGTCGACTCAAGCGCGAATTGTTGAAGATGAGATCCAGCGGCTGCGCAAAATGTATCCTGACAATCCCGTGTGGGACGGGCAAACGTTTGCTGAGTGGACAGGATTTCCAAGCTATTTAACTTTTAGTCTTTGGCGGAATGCCTTTTCGCCGCGTAACGCTTTTGGAAATGCGTTGCGCACGCTCGGATATCGCAGTTTCATTACAAAGTCTCAGTCCGATGATGAAGTTCGTAAGGACTCTTTATTGGAGCGTGTGTTTGGCCGCGCTTATGTTAATCTCGAAAAATTGTCCGCACTTTACTTTGGGCCCATTCCATTCACCATGGTTGCTAAGCCGCGTCCGCACCTGCGATTCTCATTGAAAAAAATGACGTGGGCGACGTTGTTGAATGCTCCTATCGCTATTTGGATGATGCTTAAGGTTGGTTGGAGTTTGAGTACGCGCAGGGCTGCCTGGCTCACGCGCTGCGATTTAGAACTCAGTTCGTTTAGAAATACCTCGCTTGCCACAGGAGCTCAGGTTTCTCCGGATATTTACAAAAATTGGCAGACAGAACCTTTAATTGAAAAATTCCTCAAAGAAGCAGAATCATTTTATCGTTCGACATTGCATTGGCCGCTTGTATTAATTGTCTTAACCGAATCATCCATGCAGACATTGACTTCTATTTTGTCGTCCCTGATGGGGCGAAGCGATGCTGAAAAAACGCTGCGTCGTTGGATGGGCCGAGGCATTCAGACGGTCACTGCAGAAATGACTCGCGCATATCAGGAGGCGAGTGCGGATGCTCTCCAGCAGCCGTTTTTTCTGGCTCAATTCGGTCATCGTGGGCCGGGTGAGCTTGATTTGTCGAATCCGCGCTGGATTGAAATGGGTGACATGGCATTTTTGGATGTTGCCAAGCGTGCTCAGTCTTCGCCCATCAAATCACAACTGCCTGCGATTGCCGAGAAGGATGTCGAGCAGGAGATATCCCAACTGTCATCGTTTAAACGAGATGTGCTTTTGCATGAGTGGAAATTGCTCAAGCAGATGCTCGAATTGCGAGAACGCTGGAAGATGGAATTGCTCAAGCCCTATGCGCAAATTCGCTATATGGCCGATGAACTGGGGCGGAGGTTCGGGCTTGGGCAGGATGTGCACTGGCTGCGTTTGAGCGAAATTGAAAAGGTATTTAAGACTTTGGAGACAAAGACTGCGATTCAAGCGAACGGTGTTGACAACAATGCAGACATTCCATTCGACCAAACCCAGCTCAGACAAAAAATAGAAGAGCGAAAGGTTAGATTCGAGGCGTTCCGGCAATTTTCTTTTCCCGAGTTTGTGACAATTTCGGAGATTGAATCAATCGTTCAGGGTGGACACAATTCCGCTTCCCAGCAAATGGATGGTCAGCCTTTAAGCCCTGGGGTTGTTTTTGGCGAAGTTGTCGTTATTGAAAATGCAGCAGATGCAAATCCTGCCACGTGGCCTGAGAATGCCATTTTAGTTGCAGAGGCAACAGACCCTGGATGGACCCCTTTGTTTGCCCACGCTCGTGGAGTTGTTGTCGACAAGGGGGGTGTCTTGTCGCATTGTGCCATTGTGGCGCGTGAAATGAACATCCCTGCGATCAGCGGGATTCGTCAGTGTCATCGTGTGCTCAAAGCCGGAACAAAAATTTGGTTGGATGGAAACAATGGACGACTTACTTTGGAATCCTGAATCAATCAGGTCTGTGCAGGAACTCATCATACCGACGGTCATGATTCCTTTGACGGCGCTGACTGTCGCATTGACGATGCTTGCTTCTTTTATTGCAGGACTTTTTGGCATCCAGTTAAAAACCGAAGGACCGCGCCGCTTGCTCGAAGTCCTGTTGAAGCCTCGTATTCTGCTCGGGGCTCTTCTCTTGAATGTGATGATTCTCGTGTGCGTTCATGGCTATAATTATGTGAAGAACTATCCGCGTTTCCTGTGGGCCATTGAACGAGTGCAAGCCAAGGAAGCGAAAGTATCCGACAAGAGCTATGGCAATCATCCTGCGGTGGTGGGCGAGTTTTCAGCGATGGCACCCGTCAAAAGCGAAATCCCTTTAGTCAATCCAACGCTGGCATGGAGTCGTTCTCTTCCTAAAGGTGCATTCCGTTCGCCGCTTTTGGCAGGGGGGCACGTCTTCGTTGGCTCGATGGACGGCCACGTCTACGAACTCAATGCCTCTGATGGAAGCGAAATTCGCAAGTTTTTTGTCGGTACGCCTGTGACGCCCGAGCTGACAATTGATGAGGGATTTCTTTATGTCGGTGAAGGTGTTCACGATACGCACTCAGCGCGCATCTATGCCTTCGATCTGAAATCAGGACAACTTGCTGGCACCTACCAGACCAAAGGTCATACGGAAGGTCAGCCTGTGATTGGTGAACATGCTGGTGAAAAACTATTATTTGCTGTTTCGGGCGCCGATGGCCTTCATGCCATTGAACCAAAGACAATGACAGGTAAATGGAAAGTGAATGATGGGCATATTGATTCGTCTGTGCGGGTGTTTCAGGGACGAGTTTTTGCAGGCACAGGACGGGAAAAAGGTGATACTGAGAAGAACCGTTCCTACGCGCTGGCCTATGACTTTTCGAGTGGAAAAAATCTCTGGAAAATGGAACTGCCTGCCTCCAGTTGGATGACTCCCGCCATTTGGCGTGATCAGGTGTGCTTCGTTTATGGGGAAGTCTATTTTGAATCTGGATTGGGCGGCATTCAGTGTTTCAGGCAGGACTCCGGTGCGCCGACCCGTGCTATCAACCTTGCTTCGCCACAGACGACACTGCCGTTGATAATCGGAGATTCAATGATCACCACAGACAGCAAAGGGACGGTGTGTTCCGTTGATTTGGCAAACTATCATGTCCAATGGTGTCAAAAGGTCGCCTTCAAGAAAGGCGTGAATTTTGCCTCCCCCGTTTACCATTCGAGTATGGACGCTCTTGTTTATGCCTCGATGAATGATGGGTTGTATTTTCTTGATCGAAAAACTGGCCGCGTGTTGAATCGTTTGGACTTATCGATGATGAAATCCATCTATGCGCCGGCTGAAGTGTCCGAGTCGGAACTTGTTGTCGTCGACCTTAAGGGGCTTGTTCACTTATATCGTTAATCAGTTGAGCAATTTGTCAGAGCGGAGACTTTCTGTTCGGTTGATTCGGCTCCGATGTGAGACTGCGAGAGCGACCGTCGATGAGAGCCAGTCCAATTCCTAGCAACAGCGGAAAGCCGTGCGCCAACCCAAACGTGTTGGGCAAAAAGAGAAATGAAATGACGAGTGGTAACAGCAAAATGGTGGCAGCTTTTCCAAAACGGACAAGAACCCATCGCGTATAAATAAATGTCAGTCCACCGCTCATCCCTGCTGCCAGCGGCGGTGCTTGAGTGAAGTGAAATGCAAAAAATGCACCAACCAGTCCAGCAAGATGTCCGACAATCAGGGACCTCAGGAGAAATAAATAACCGTTGAGAATTTCAGCCACCGACATGATCGCAGAGCCAAAGAGTAGATTGGCAAAAAAATGCGACGCACCGGAGTGGATAAAAAAACTCGTCAAAACAGTCATCCCCAGATGTTCCCATGGGCGTTCAATATTAAATGCAAAAAGGTTTAAAAAGGTGTCTTTATCGATGTTTAATGCAAAGAGGCTTTCTGTGCCATCGTTTAAGTCAACAGCAAGAAAGAGCAGGCACTGCATGAACAGAATAAAGAGGGTCAACCACGGGAGTTTTTTCAAAGTCAACCAGACGAGATGGCGTTGGGTTGGAACAGACATGGAATGGGCGAACCTCCGTCAAACACCGTGTCTTTAATTAATCATTTTGTTGGGCAAACGTCATGTCCGATGGGGGAGTTCCTCTCTGAATAGACAGGTCTCTGGAGAGTCTTTTGGAATTTCACCAAACAATGCTAAAACCTCACCTCTTTGAGTTGCAGTGAGCTGATGTTTATCCGGAAGACGCATTAATGAGCAAGATTACAGGCAGAACACAGAAAACGTCGACTGACGCCCGAGTGCAGAGCGAACAACCTGACGGCAGAAATTTGTTTTTGGATGAACAGATGTTGATTGAACTGGCGATGCGTGAGTTAAAGGGCCGCCGTCCACCGTCATCGAATCATTCATCGATGCCTCATCCTTCGAACCGCGGCGTTCAGACCAAATTGGAGCGAGAGCTTGAGGGGCGAGGATGGTCGACACGTGATTTGGCTTTAAAGATCGGTATTCCTGCCGCAGAAGCGCAGGCACTGGCACGTGGTGGACAGCGAATGAACAAAGAAATTGCGCAAAAACTCGGCCAGGTTTTTGCGACCTCTGCTGATTATTGGCTGCGTGATGGTGACTGAATCTTGCAGTGGTCTTGGCGCTTCACAGGAATATTCAATCTCGGCATCAAGTTTATGGAGTTTTTGTTGAATTGAGACCGTTCAGAAAACCCACAACAGCGTCTATGTTATCGCAAGGGTAAGTTTGGAACTCAGTGCCAATCCCAGCGTCAACCACATCCGATAGAGTTATGATAATCCCGCGGGGAGAACGATCGCCGACGTAACTCAATCGAATATGTTTAACGGCGGCATTCCAATCAGCGCCGCCGTTGTTGCCACCCGTAGCTTTTGCGTCGGCAGCCGGAAGGAATTCTACGAAAGTGTAGTCGCCAGTTTCATAGCTGGAAATCTTGTATTCGCCGGAAAACTCACCGTAGCCGCCGAAACGAGAACTGTAATTGTGCTCGAATCGCCCAGAAATTCTGACACGGTCAGGAGAAAGTAGGTCGACTTTCATATTTCCTATCCCCGTTGACCCACTGGAACCAATGGTTCCTGCATTTTTTGCGGGGCAAGACACCGCAAACCCCTTCGATGAGAGGTTGTCCGTTCCACGAGTCTTAGATGTTTCGCTACTATGATGCGTCCGACTTTTGCATGCAGTACCAATAAAGATTAGAGGAATAGTCGCAGTCAGAAATCTTCGTAGCATCTTTGCACCCCCAAGAAATAAATATTTTGGTATTGAACTGTATGTGCTGCCCTATTTTAGCTAAACCGAAATCGGAGTTCTATACAGAGTGTACTT
>Ga0315901_10009202_pt1 | contig 11388 bp, 9 predicted proteins | sample LakEriMetagenome_10_FD_203761 | JGI IMG/M metagenome (GOLD analysis project Ga0315901, IMG submission 203761) | Freshwater fungal communities from buoy surface, Lake Erie, Ohio, United States - Buoy 2 MA116 | ecosystem: Environmental > Aquatic > Freshwater > Lake | place: USA: Lake Erie, Ohio...
TCTTATGTTCCCACGGTCCGCACCGGCAACCTGGTTGTGGTCTCTGGCCAGCTTCCGTTCCGTGATGGAAAGCTCACCGCTGCCGGGACAGTTCCGATCGATGTTGATATTCCCACAGCTCAGGCTGCGGCTCGGCAGTGTGTCCTGAACGGGCTGGCGGCCCTCAAAGCCGAACTGGGTGGGGATCTATCCAGGCTGTCGCGCGTCGTGCGGATCGGCGTCTTTGTCCAGAGCGTCAGCGGGTTCACCGACCAGCCGAAAATCGGGAACGGGGCCAGCGATCTGCTGGTCGAGCTGCTGGGCGAGAAGGGGCGACACGCCCGAACTTCGGTCAGCGTCAATGCCCTCCCCCTGAACTCGGCGGTCGAGGTCGAGTTCCTGTTTGAGGTTGCCTGACCCGTGAGCGCGTCTGCCTCTGAACCGCTGCTGCACGTGGTCCTCTACGAGCCGGAAATCCCTCAGAACACGGGAAATATCGGCCGCAGCTGCGTGGCTGTGGGAGCCAAGCTGTGGCTGGTGCGTCCGCTGGGGTTTCGCTTGGAGGACCGCTATCTCAAGCGTGCGGGAATGGACTATTGGGAGCACCTCGACTGGGAAGTCGTGGACGACTGGAACGCTCTGCAGCGTAAGCTGGAGGGTCACCGGTTCTGGTTCTTCACCAAGCACGCGACGGCAGCTCCCTGGGAAGTCGCGTATCGCCGGGGTGATGTCCTGGTGTTCGGAAGTGAGTCACGCGGACTGCCCGAACGTATCCGGACCGAACACTTGGCGACCTGTGTTCGATTTCCGATGCGGGAACAGGTTCGGAGCCTGAATCTCGCCAGCACAGCCAACGCGGCGATGTATGAAGTGGTGCGGCAACTGGGTGGTTTGCCCTGAACCGCTTCAGAGAACCTGGTCGACTTTGCGGCCCGCGCGTGACTTTTCCGGTCGAGTAAAAGCTGGCGCCTGACTCGCTGTTCGAATCCGGATGATCCGGAGAATCGGCAACTCCAGCTGACGCCTTCGAACCACGCAGGCCGAATATCCTGAAAGGTGCCAGCAACTCACCGCCCTGCAAGGATCTCTCTCGAATGCTCCGAAAATCATTGTGTGCCCGTTTGATGGCGTGTGCAGCTGGTGCTGCACTCCTGCTGCCGGCGCTCCCTGTCAGTGCCGCTCCGCAGGCCGCGCAGCAGGTCCGTCAGAGAACTGACGTTGTCCTTTCCGGCGGCAATCTGACCGGCCAACTTCTCGACGCCAACGGGAAGGCAATCGAAGGTGCCGTCGTGGTTCTTTCGAAAGACGGCAAAGTTATCGGTCGGACCGTCACCAAGGCCGACGGCTCATACAACCTGAGCGGGCTGAAGGCTGGCGCTTACAACCTGTCGATTGGAAAGTCTCAGGTCCAGGTTCGCCTGTGGAACAAAGAGTCCGCCCCGGTCGCGGCCAAGTCGCAACTGAACGCCTCTGAGGTGGTCGTCCGTGGCCAGGACGGATCGATTGACGGGACCACGCTTGTCGTCGGCGGTTTAGGAATCGCTGGCCTGACAGTCGGGATCATCGCATTGAATCAAGACGACGATGACAACAACAAGCCGAATTCCCCGTAAATTCAGGGATTGATTGGTCAAGTCGCCAGACGCCCTGGAGTCATGGACTCCGGGGTGTTTTTCGTAGGTGGTCAGCGAAATCGACGCGCCCAGGATCAGCCCTTACACTCCGGCGATGCACCGTAAGGGATTCTTGCTGGCCCGCTACATTCGCTATCTGGCGAAGTTCAAGCTGACTCCGTACGGGCGCATCATCGTCGTCCTGACCTTTGTGGCTGCGGTCGGGTCGATCACGGTAGAGATCCCGATCTATCAGATCTTCTGCTCTTTGTTTTTTCTGGCAGCAGTCGCGGAGATCGTCGGAACGTTTCTGCGACCGCGACTGGAGATCCGGTGCCATCTCCCACAGCGGGCCACTGTCGGCGTTCCCCTCACCGGGCGGGTCGAGATTGAGAACGTGGGATACTTCTCGGCGTTCGATCTGATGCTGGGGTTCTTCGAAATCGATCCGTCGATTCGACACGTCGATGCGGATCGAGTGATCTCCAGCTTAAAGGCCGGCGGGATTGCCGAGATCCCCTTTGAGCTGGTTCCCTCTGAGCGCGGACTGCATCCGCTCGGACCGGCGCTGGTCCACAGTACGTTTCCATTCAATCTCATGCGATTTGCCGGGAAGTCGGTGTCTCTGGCCCCGCTGACGGTCATCCCCGCGTATGAATCGCTCGATGGTTTCGAAGTGCCGCAAGGGCACCGCGGACGTCCGATGCACCCAGCTCCCTTGCTCGCCTCGAAAGGCGAGTCCCCTGAGTACGTGGGGAATCGCGAGTACGTGGCCGGTGAGCCCGCTGTGCGCCTCGACTTTCGGGCCTGGGCCCGACTGGGACGACCGGTGGTCCGCGAGTATCAGGACGAGTACAGCTTTCGCAGTGCGGTGATTGTCGACACTTGGCAGCCTCGCCCCCGTTGGCCAAGCTGGGCAAAACCCGTTGAGGGCAACCGTCAGCAGATCGACGCGGCCGTCGCGCTGGCCGCAGCCATCGGAGAGTCGATGCACGCGCGCGAGATCGTAACGGACCTCTTCGCAGCCGGGCCCGAGGTCTATCTGTTTCGCAGTCGTCAGACATCTGCCCGGTTCGACACGATCCTGGAGATTCTCGCCTCGGTGCAGGGAACTTCGACTGATCCGTTTCTCGTGCTGCCGGGAGCCCTGCGGGAGAACCTGGATTCGATCGCTTCTGCTGTCGTCATCGCACTTGACTGGGACGAGCGCCGGCAGGCGTGTGTCGAAGAACTTCGCGAATCTGGAATTGGAGTCCGGGTGATCCTCGTGCGGTCCCAGCCTCCGACGGACCCCTTTCCCGAAGGGTACCACGGCAACGTGCAGGTAGATCCCCGCCAGATCCTCGCTGGAGAGGTCCGGTGGCTATGAGTAACGTCGATCCTTCCGGCGCTCGTATTCCGCATCGATCTCTGCGAGCGTCAGTGTTTCTGATTCTCGTGGAGTGCGTCCTGCTGGCTTTCCCTGCGGGGACTTGGATCGTACCGGGATTGCTGGCTCTCGTGGCGGTTTCGAGGCTGTGGACGATTCGCACCGGCTGGTGTCTGCGGCTGCCAACATTGTGGAATTCACTGTTCCTGGCCATCGTATTCGCCCTGAAGTTCGCTCTGTTCCCCGTTCAGTACTCGACCGACGCACCGTTCATCAACACCGAACTGGCACATGAAATCGGCTGTTGGCTCATTGCCGTTCAACTCCTCACGCTGCACGATGTCCGGTCTCTCAAACGCATCCCCGCGACCGTGGGAGCAATGGGCTGCATGGTGGTCTTGTGTGCAGGCGATATCCGCCTGCACTCGGTCTCTCGTGAGTTCATGCTGATCGGCATGTCGTTGTTCGTCGGCGGACTGGGCTGGTTCGCTCACTCCAGTCGAGCCTGGATTCGAGTCGACCAGAAGCGGCGATTGCGCCGGGCGATTCTCACGGGAACTCTGATCTGTGCTGCAATCCCGACAGTGCTCGCGGCGCAGGCTTGGCATCTCCACGAGCGCGATCTGGAAATGCTGCTGATTCAACTGATGAAGTCTCTGGATGGTGAGACGCAGGACCCGCGGACCATCCATCAATCGTTTCTGCAGCGGGTCACCAACGGACGAATTCAGAATCCCGAGGAACTGGTTCTCAAGGTTCGTCAGAGTTTGCCGGAACCTGTCTACCTTCGCGGCTGGTGCTACGACGAATACGTGGCCTACGGCTGGTCCCAGTCTCGTTTTCATCAAAACCTGAATCTGCTGGAATCTCGCGTCCCCACGGAATCCGGTCCCTGGCAGGCTGATCGAGAACTGTTCGCGCTGCACTCCGCAGCTTCTAATGAGTGGGAGACGATCGAGGTCGAGAATCTCGCACATGCCGAGCCGATTCCATATGTTCCCTGGGAGACAGCTGAGCTGCAGATTCCCGTTAGCCAATTGAATGTCGATGATCGGCGGAACCTGATACTGGTTGAAGATAGTTTGCCGTCTCAGCTTGTGGCTTATGTGCCGTCCCGGATCGTGGAGCAGCCTGAGCCCGAGCCGGGCTCGGCAGTTCTGCAAGTGCCTGCCAAGCTGGACCCTCGAATCCGAGACCTGGCAACGGAACTCTTGAAAAACGCGACAACGGATCGCGAGCGGATGCAAGCGGTCGAACAGTTCTTTCATCAGAACTATCAGTATCAGGTCGGACTGGAGCCTCCCAAGGATCAAGATCCGATCGTTTACTTCCTGCTCGAACGTCCGCCACCGCCAGCACATTGCGAATACTTTGCGACCGGAGCCGCCTTGCTGCTGCGGCTGGGAGGAGTGCCCGCACGCTATGTAACGGGTTATGTCCCGTCGGAATCTCACTCCGGGGGCGAGTGGATTGCCCGCAACAAAGACGGGCATGCCTGGGTCGAAGCCTATGACCGGCAGTCGCGACAATGGCTGCGGGTCGAGGCGACGCCCTCGAGCGGGCTGCCTGATCGCCGGGACGCGAGTTGGGCCGCTGCCTGGGCCGAGCGCTGGCGCATCTGGTCAGCCAACTTTCAGCGGCGCTTCCAGCAGTTCGGCACCTTGTCCGCGCTGGGATTGATCCTGCAGACTCCTCTGGCCCGCATTCTGCTCGGAGTTCTGTTCATCGCGGCTTGGGTACTTATCACCAGAAAGTACCGCCAGCAGGTGGTCGCGAAACAGGCTGCGAACGAGCGTCTGGTCACGTCGGTCCAGTTGCGGGAGCTGGACGAGCAACTGCTTCGAAGGGGATTTGAACGGCGAACAGGCGAGACCCTGCTGCAGTTTCGAGACCGCGTGGCTGCCTCCTCGGCCCAGAGCTCTTTGCAGCCGATCCTGGACTGGTACGGTGTCTACAGCGATATCCGCTACGACGAGGCTGGGCGAACCGCCGAAAAACTCGGAGAACTGGAATCGGCCTGGCAGCGGATTCCGCGAACGTAACATCCTGATCAATCGTGATCCGCCTGGTTCCGGATGTCCGGGGGGAGTCGATTCCAGTGGACTGGATCGCCGAGTTCGCCGATTGACTAGGCTATTCCACCTCTGTCAGACTTTCAGGTTGTGACGGCAATTCCACACACAAGGCGGCAGGCATGGGCAGCTCCTGGGTCGGTTGGTTTTTCACGCGGCGTCGTGAATCGCTGACGAAGTGGACCGTGGCGGAGTCACTGGAGCTGAGGATCATTCCTTCGGCAGTATCCGCGGTCGCTCCGCGTGACGATGCGTACGAGCAGAACGACACGCGCACGGCGGCGACCGACCTGGGAGGCCTCGCGGATTCGGTGCGTACGTGGTCCGGCAAGCTCTTCGACGACGACTGGTTCAAATTCCGGACGCTGTCGACCGGCACAGCCAGCGACTCGATCAAGCTGACGTTCAAGCACTCGCGCGGCGACATCAATGTCCGACTGACATCGTCCACGGGGACCGTCTTGCGGTCGTCGCTGGGCGTGACCGATACCGAGACGATCTCGCTGGACGGCCTCGCTGCGGGCAACTACGCGATTCAGGTGTTCGGGGCCGCCGGGGCCACCAACCCCAGCTACAAACTGACGATTGATGCTCCCGCTCATTCGCCACTGCCTCCCGACGATGCTCGCGAAGAGAACGATACGCGGCAGACCGCTTCGTTGATCACTGGCAGCTCGAATCAGGTGCTGACGAATCTCGTCAACAACGACGATGACTGGTTCACCTTTACCACGACACAAAAAGGGACCACCTCGAACCTGGTGCAGATCGGGTTTGACCACTCCAAGGGCGACCTGACTCTGGGGCTCTACAGTTCGCGGGGCAAGCTTCTCAAAGAGTCGAAGGGACTCGCCAACTATGAGAGTATCGCACTCACCGGGCTGGCTGAGGGGACCTACTTCCTGAAGGTCTCTAAGCACGGGGACCAGTTCAACTCCAGCTACGATCTGTCCGTGAACCTGCCCAACGGGATCGATGGAGTGCATACGCTCTATCTGAATTTCGATGGAGCGTCGATGACGCGCAGCCAGCTCGACGCCTGGAACCGGGGCGAGTGGAACAGCGAATGGGCTGGCAATGTGTATGACGATATCGATCCGGAGGGCGACGGCGTGACCGTCACGCCGCTCTATCGCATCGCGGCGGACCGCGAAACGGTCATCTCCCAGATCATTCAAATGGTGCAGGCCGATCTGGCCCCGTTCGGGATTCAGGTCGTGCGGCACTTCGGTCTGGCTGTGGACAACATTCGGGCCACCACTGTCTTCGTGGGTTCATCGAGCCACGATCTGCACATTGCCAGCTCTCTCGACGCCGGCAATGACAATCGGACCGACATTGCGTTCGTCGACGAAGAGCTGTGGGACACCCGCAGCGACGACGTTCTGGCCATGGCCGATGTGATTCTGCACGAGGCCGGCCACACGTTCGGTCTGTACCATGTGGTTTCAGGAAACGCCTCGGAGACGATGGGGCTAAGGTACAACACCCCCTGGACCTCCTGGGTCCGTGACACGGCGTTCCTGGATGTCACCTACCAGCGCCTGTCCGGACACGGCCCTGCCGGAACTCAGAACTCGTACCAGTACATGCTGAGTACGTTTGGCTCGTCGAGTATCAGTTCCCCGAGCCTGGCTCTGGTGGAACGAAAGGCGAACACCTGGCTCGAGTTGGTCTGATCCGGCAGGGACCACGGTGAACTCGATGCCGAAGATTGATCAACTTATCGAGCACCTGCAGTCGTTTCAGAAGCGAAAAGCGATGTACGTCGGTCATGTCTCCATCGAGACGGTCGAGGCGTTCATGACAGGCTTTCGCATCGGGCGTCACGGCATGGGCCTGGAGAATGATCGTGAATTGCAGTGGGCCACTGAAGCAGCCCGCGGCTGGGAGCAAAGTGCAGCTGGTCCGGTCCTGCAAATGAAATCTCAAGGGCTGAGTGACAACGAGATCATGGACGAGCTGATCGAAATCGAGATTGACGTCCTTCGAGAACTGGCCAAGCGACTCGCGTGACCAAACTCTTGACCGCTGACCAGAAAGTCATGGCCGGTTCCGATTCGCGATGAGTTATACTCCAGATCGCCTCACGTCTCGCCCGCAGCGTTGTTTGTCTCGGGAGTTATATCGATGCATCCGGCTTCGAGTTATCGGCCTCTCTCGTCTCGTCGCCATTGGCTATCGGGAGTCGCTGCGGTCCCGCTCACTGCATCGTTCGCTCAGGTACTCGCAGCTGCGGAGCAGGTCGCGGCAGCTCCCCGGACTGACCGGCAGTGCATCTTTGTGTTTCTGTTCGGCGGCCCCAGTCATATCGATCTGTTTGATTTGAAACCGCAGGCCCCGCGTGAGATTCGCGGCGAATTCCAGCCGATCGCGACGAGTGTGCCCGGTATCGAGATTGGCGAACACCTGCCCCGCATGGCGCAGGCGATGCAGCACTTTTGCCTGCTGCGGTCGATGACACACCAGATGCCGGTGCATGGGCCCGCCTGCAGTGAGATCTACTCCGGACGTCCCTACTTCGGCCCCCCCACCACCGATCAGGCGAGTCCGCAGGACTGGCCCTCTATCGCGGCCTTCGTCCAGCGGTTCTACCCGGCTGCGGGGCGCACTCCCAGCTCCGTCGTACTTCCCTGGTACAGCCAGTTCGTGGGCCAGGATCGCAAGATCGCAGGGCAGACCGGTGGGCGAATGGGAGAGAACTTCAATCCATTCCTCGTTCAAGGGGACCCCACTCGCGACCAGTTCGATGTGCCGGGGCTCATGCTCCCCAGTGACACCAGCGACCGCCGTCTCGCCATGCGGCGTGAACTGGCCGACCAGCTGGAGACCTGGCCCGTCCCCAAAGAGGGACAACGCCCCTCACTGGACCGACTGGCCGAGCAGTACGCAGCTGCGTTTCGGATCATCGGCCATCGTCCACTGGCAGAGGCCTTTCAGCTGGGGCGAGAGAGTGAAGCGCTGCGGGACCGCTTCGGCCGCTGCCGGTTCGGTCAAAGCCTGCTGCTGGCGCGTCGACTGGCTGAGGTGGGCGTGCCGCTCACGACCGTCAACTGGGACGACGACCACAAAGACGACAAGGTCTCTCCGCACTGGGACACGCATGTCGAGAACTTTCCCAAGCTGAAGGACCGCCTGTGCCCTCCATTCGACCAGGGGCTGACCGCGCTGGTCACCGACCTGGCGGAACGCGACCAGCTGAAGCGGACCTTGGTCGTGGCGATCGGGGAGTTCGGTCGGACTCCCAAGATCGGAGCGATTTCTCAGAACGCGATGACCGAAACGAGCGGTCGCGACCATTGGCCCCATGCGTTCACAGCAGTCCTTGCTGGCGGGCCGGTGCGCGGTGGCCAGGTCTATGGCAGCACGACCGACAACGGCGGGTATGTGAAGGACAATCCAGTCACGCCGGCCGACCTCTCAGCCACGATTCTGGACTGGCTGGGTGTTGATCCCGAGACCGAGTACGACGACCAGTTCCTGAAGATCCGTCAGAAGCTGAGCGAAGGTCGGGTCATCCGCGATCTGGGGTAGCCTCCTCTCGCGAACCTTTTGCCACCCCCTCTTGTCTAATTCCAGCACCCGCGAACAATTGCGGGTCTTCGAATTCAACCAAGGGGTGGAGATTGGCAGTGGAAGGGATGTCGCAGTATGGCTGGTGGGCAGCGGGAGCGGCGGCGGGTGTGACCGTCGTGGCCTCGTGCTGGTCGTATCTGCAGGCGTTCTACCGGCAGGTCTTCAGCCGGGTCATCGTGCAGGTCACGGTCAGCGGCTATGTCGCGGACTCGATGCTGCTCTATCTGAAGTCGCGGTTCCGGCCCTCACGCTTTGGCCCGCGCGAGTACATGGGCTGGATGCTGTTCGTCCGCCCGCGGCAACGTGTCCAGCTGGTCCCGATGGAGATCACTCCCAAGGACGGCAAGCTGTATTGGAACGGCTGGCGACCTCTGTGGACCAAACGCGGGTTCGGACGACCGGATGAGTCGGAGTCCGGGACCAACTGTCGAGAATACTCCGACGAGACACTCCAGCTTCTGTTCCTGCGAGGAATGTTCGATCCGGATGTTCTCGTTCGGGAAGCCACCGAGTGGTACAACCAGCAAATCGTCGAGAACCTGGAAACGGGCGGGCGGCGGCACTCGGTCCGGCAGGTCTCCGGCACGGCGGGGAAGCAGGTCACGAGCCTGATGCCTCAGCGGCAGTCATCGAGCGGGCCGTCCAATCATGGTGACGTCCGCAAGTGCATTCATCACCGGTCGTTGACCTACATGTTTGAGGACCTCGGTCCGGAGAAGCAGGAACCGGGTGAAGCGATCGAACGCCTGTCACTGACCGGTGACGCGATCGAAATGGTCGATGAGGCCCGGCAATGGCAGCGCAGCGAATCGTGGTATAAGAATCGGGGGATTCCGTGGCGTCGGGGCTGGCTGTTGTATGGCCGACCGGGCACGGGGAAGACCGCACTCGCGCGGGCCATTGCCGAGGACCTCGATCTGCCGGTCTTCGTGTTCGATCTGGCCAGTATGTACAACACCGAGCTGCAGGAAGCCTGGTCGACGATGCTCTCGGAAGTGCCCTGCATGGCGCTGATCGAAGACATCGACGCCGTCTTCGATGGCCGCCGCAACGTCAGCTCGGGGAACGATAAGCAGGCCCTCACGTTTGATTGCCTGCTGAACTGCCTCGACGGGATTCAGCGGGCCGATGGGCTGCTGGTCGTGATTTCGACCAACCGCATCGACAAGATCGATCCGGCCCTGGGGATTCCGGATGAGCATACGGGCTCCAGCCGCCCCGGCCGCATCGATCGCGTGCTGGAGCTGGGTGAACTGGAAGAAGCGGGCCGCCGCAAACTGGCCAGCCGCATCCTCGAAGAATGGCCCGGCGAGTGGGAAACCCTGATCGAAGAAGGAGCGGGAGACACCGCAGCCCAGTTCCAGGAACGCTGCACGCGGCGAGCTCTGCAGCTGCACTTTGAAGCGACTGAACTTGTCTCCCAGCGTTCATCGTAAGGCACGTCGGGCGAGCCCGACGGCTAACGGGGCATCGTAATCATCGGAGCCACAGCCACGGGCGGGCGGACCTGATCGAGAGTCATCGGAACTCCCGTGATCTCGCCGATCCGGCGCTTCTCGTCGATGTAGCATTGGGCGGTCACTTCGAGCAGCGTGTCCGAGCGGCCTGGCATCACTCCCTCAAGTTTGGAGGCGATCTGTTCGACCCAGCCCGGCTGCTGGGTCATTGCCAGCTGCATCATGCGGAGGAACAGGCTGACCTCCTCGAAGTTCTTGTCGGTAATCTTGTTACTGATCGGAGCCATCGCCTTGGCGACGGTTTCCACGGTCTGCGACGGGAACGCCACAAACATGTCGGCTGTATGGGTCACCAGCTGTTGACCATTGTTGTCGACCTCGAACGAGGTCCGCACGTAGAGGACAGCCCGAGCCTGGATCGGCTTCGACAGCACCGGACTCTGGAACATTCCGCTGCAGTGAATCAGGCAGTCGGTGGGAGTTCGCCGGAGAATCGTGATGACGCCCAGTGTGCCATCCTTGGCGTCTGCTTCGTACTCGAACTCGCCGGTCTGGTGCATCTCCAGTTTGGAGACACCCATCGCCCGCCACAGGCTGACAGCCACGTCCGGATGGTCCGCAAAGAATCGATAGACACGATGATCGACCTGAGTCCGGATTGTCGGCAACCTGCGGTATAAGGCGGCACTTTGCAGCACCGCGTTGACGAGTCGTTGAGACGGCTCGCTGAGGCCTGCCAGAGGGAGAGTCCGCGTCGACTCATCCTTGGTCTTCTTCTGCGACGAACCGGCAAGCAGGGTCTCGACCTTGAGTTCTTGCCCAGCCTTCTTCTCACCCGAGACGAGTTGCAGCGCGATCCCTTGGGCATCTTCGGCCACGCCGGTCCGGGTCCAAAGCCCGGTCAGCACGACCAGCCAGAGCCAAAGCCCTCGGCTGGGCGCGGTCCCCCCTCGACCGTAACCCATGACAAATCCCCCCACCGATTGCACGGACACCTGTGGTGTCCGTATCGCCCCCATGCAATCGGTCCCACCGGAATAATCGGCAAAGTCAACCCCAGACCGTCAGTGGATTTCCAAACTCTGTGAGGACTGGCGGAATCTGCCGATCCCGGCGGCCAACGGGCCGGTTTTGCGCGCGACTTTGCCGTTACAGATTCACTGATTGTTCCGACCGGTTCAGGCAGTCTCCCCGAACTCTGTTACGACCGATTCTTCCGGTCTATTCCGGCGGCCCGAACCGATAGCAGAGAGGGAGATGCGCCGGAGTCTTCCCCCATTCGTTTCTGGATGGCGGAGCACGGTGTCTCTGATTCGATCTCG
>Ga0315901_10009206_pt1 | contig 11383 bp, 9 predicted proteins | sample LakEriMetagenome_10_FD_203761 | JGI IMG/M metagenome (GOLD analysis project Ga0315901, IMG submission 203761) | Freshwater fungal communities from buoy surface, Lake Erie, Ohio, United States - Buoy 2 MA116 | ecosystem: Environmental > Aquatic > Freshwater > Lake | place: USA: Lake Erie, Ohio...
CTCAGGGTCGTCGAGGAAGAAGGTGGCCAGCGGGCGTCCCCCCTTCTTCGTGTTGCAGGCCATGCAGGCCGTCACTACGTTGCCGGGAGACCCGTCCCCTCCCCGCATGCGGGGCTGGACATGGTCTACGCTCAGGGACTCCGGCTCGTGCACCTGGCCGCAGTAGACGCATCGAAATCCGTCGCGCGCAAAGAGCTCCGAGCGGTTCATCCGTCAGTCTACCCCGTTTCCCGTGAATCTTCCCGATCACAGCCGTCGGCTCATTTTCGAACGGCTGACGAAATTCCTCGATGTCGAGGAAAGCATGGAAACGGCGTCCGACCGTCCCCCTCGACTCACCACCACCGCCCTCGAGGCCCTGCGTATGTCGCGCTCCCGTGAACGGATCCTGAACAACCTGGAAGAGATGTATCGTGAAGCGTTCGAGCGCGCCAAGGAGACGGGTGATCCGTCCCAGATGGCGGCGCTTGATTTCTCATACCGCCGCGAACAGCTCTATTTCGAGATCCTGCTCGACGTGCGCGACGCGATCGAGAAGCGCTGAGACGGAAAGCCGGGGAGCGCGCGAAACCGGGGGCGCACGCCGTTCGTCATGAGTGGATGACGTCCCCCATCGCCGACCCCCTGTTTCTGGCCTTTCAACAGGCGCTGGCTGGGCGGTATTCCATCGACCGCGAGCTGGGACGCGGCGGGATGGGGATCGTGTACCTGGCGCGCGAAGTCGACCTCGATCGGCTCGTCGCCATCAAGCTGTTGCCGCCGGACCTTGCCCATCGGGGTGAGGTCCGGTCGCGTTTTCTGCAGGAAGCGCGAACGGCCGCGAACCTCTCGCATCCGCACATCGTCCCAATTCACGCGGTCGATCAGGTCGGCGATTTCGTGTACTTCGTGATGGCGTATGTCGACGGGGAGACGCTCGCGCAGCGCGTGCAGGGGCGTGGTCCGGTCGCCCCACGCGAAGCCACCCGATGGTTGCGTGAGACCGCGTGGGCGTTGAGTTACGCGCATGGCCGCGGGGTGATCCACCGCGATATCAAACCCGACAACATCCTCATCGAACGGGAAAGTGGACGCGCCCTCGTCGCCGATTTCGGGATTGCGGCAGGGATCGGCGATCAGGAGGCGGGACGCCACGGGACGCCGGAATTCATGAGCCCGGAGCAGGCGCTCGGCGCGGAGCCCAGCGCGGCCAGTGATCTGTATGCCCTCGGTATTACCGCATACTACACGCTCACCGGGCGCGTGCCGTTCACGGGAGATGATGCCGAGCAGATCCTGCAGCAGCAGTGCACGGCGCCGGTACCCTCAATGACAAGCAACGGGGTGGTGGTCCCGCGCCGGGTGGCGCAGCTCGTGGACCGGTGTCTGGCCAAGACGCCGGAGCAGCGGCCCGCCTCGGCACAGGCCGTTGCAGATCAGTTGGGAAGTGCCATGGCGGACCGCCGGGAGTTGCCCGCCGTGCTGCGGGCCTTCGTGAAGCGCACGGGACGCCTCGACGGTGGTGGGACCGTGATCACGCTGCTGGGCGCCCTCGGCCTCGCGATTGTGGTGGCCTCCTGGTTGGGTCCACTCCCCGGTGTCGTGACGTTACTGGTGAGCATGGTTCTCGCGCCGGTCCTGTATGCCGTGTACACGGCGCGCCAGTTCCAGTTGCAAGGCTTCGCGCACGCCGATCTGGCACCGGCCTTTGCCTCCGAGCTGGAGGTGCTGCGCGAGGAATGGAGCGTGCAACCGCGCCGTGGTGTAGCGATCCTCGAATGGGGCGCGCGTTCCGCAGCGCGTGTGCTGGCGACGACCACGATCGCGCTCACGCCATTGGCGGTCCTTGGCAACTGGATGCCGCGCTTTGAACCCGTGACGCCACTCGTGCTGCTCTTTGCCGCCGCGGCGGCCGCCGCGACGATCGCGTGGCTCGCCCTGCTGCAGCTGCGGCGTGAGGTGGATCTCAGCTTCTGGCGCGCCGTGTGGACCGGGCGGTTCGGGGAGACGGTGTTTGCCGTCGCCCGACGTTTCCGTGGACGTGCCGTGGTGGTACCGGCGATGACGCATCGTGCCACGGAACTGTCGCTCAGTCTGGCCGCCGAACAGCTCTTCGAAAGTCTGCCGCGCGAGGCGAAACACGCCCTCGGCGACATGCCGGCCGTCTTGCAGCGGTTGCAGCGTGATGCGCACCAGCTGCGTACCCGACTGGCTCAGTTGCAGGAGATCCTCGCGGTTCGTCGCGAGGAAACCGCGGACGATGTAGGGCGAACGGCACTCGACCGCGAGCATACGCGCGTTCGTGCCCAGCTGCAGGACACCGTCGCCGCACTCGAGACACTCCGGCTTGGCCTCCTGCGCCTGCATGCGGGAGCAATGTCGATTGAAGGGCTCACGACACACCTCGACGTTGCGGCAGCCCTGTCCGACGATGTGATGCGGTTGGCGGCCGCCAATGAAGATGTGGAGCAGATGCTCCGTCACGATGCGGTCCCCACTCCGGTCTGAAGACGAGCCATCAGCGATGCGCACCCCACCGGCAACCCTCGAGACGCCAGACGCGACGACGTTCGCACCGGGTACGGTGGGGGATCGTGCTGCCGTCATCCCCGCCGCAAACATCCGATCCTCGATCGGGCGTGTCGAAACCGCCGACGCGGTAGACGGTACGCCACCCGCCCGTCGTTCACCGCTCCGCCGCGTGCTTCGTGTGGTGCGGGATCTCACGATTGGGATGGCATTGGTCGCCGCGATTCCCCTGACGCTGATCCACACCGTGGGATCGCAGCTGCAGCAGATCAATTTCGATCGGACCCGCGTCAATCTGCTGGCTGATGGACGCATGCGTCCGCTTCGACATCCAGTGGATGCGCGCATTGCGCCGGACGTCGCTGGGCGGGCGCTGCATCGTCTCATCCCCGTCCAAGCGCGGGAGCTCTTCCCTCTTGCCGCGCCGTCTGCTGAAAAGTTTCCCTGGCAGAATGCCCAGTTTGATTCGACGCTGTTTGTGGGGGTGCGCAGCACCCGGTGGCGCGGCCCTGAGTCGTCGCAGATCATCACGGCGGCGGCGAGAGGGCTCCCCGCTCGGGAGCGTGCCTGGCTGCATGCGCTCGCGGCCCTGCCGATGTGGACCGACCTCGACGTGGTCGCACGCGCCGAGCGCATCGATATTCTCGGCCAGCGATTCCGCATCCCCTTTCGCAACGATGCGTGGCTGATGGCGATGCCCCTGCCGCAATTCGACGCGTTGCGTCAGGTCGCGTACGCTGGTGTGGCGCGTGCCGCGCACTACGTGGCGATTGGCGAACCGGCGCAGGCGGAGGCGGCCCTGCAAGCGGTCGTCTCCCTCGGTTTTGCGCTGCAGGACAACGGCACCACCACGATGGAGGCCGTGATGGGTCGCGTTGTGGCGAATCTTGGTCGCGACGGGCTCCATCAATTGTATGGCACCGGATATCGAGCAGAGCGCTTGCCTCTGGCGGCGCCGCCCCCGAGCGCAGCGGATGGCCCGAGTGCATCGCAGCGACCCGTACACCTCGAAGCTGAGGCGCTCCGTGATATCGCGGATGTGCGGCTTCCTCTGGCCTTTCGTTTCGAACGGATTGGACATCTGGGATACGCCAGCTGCACCAGCGCATGGGCGGTTCTGCGCGGGCCATCGGAGGAGGCGCGCGCCATGCTCGATGCGGCCCCGACCACCTTGGCACGTTTTGAATCCGAGCGGGCCTTTCTCGAGCTAATCAGAAAGACGCATACCGCCATGCCGACGCGCGACGTGCCGCCGAGTGCCATGCTGCAGCTGGTGCAGGGGGCCGCGAACGTGACGAGCACGCTGACCGGCAATGTCCAGATCGCCAGCTGCACCCGCGTGATCATCGGGGATTTTTCCTATCGTTGATGTATGGCCGGATCCCAGTGGTGGTCTACCGGCCTTGTTAATCAAGAAAAATTGATATATTGAGAGCATGCCATCCGTCGCCGCGCTCGATCTCGCGTCCGCTGCCCAGCGCTTTCATGCGCTTTCCGACGAGACGCGTCTGGCCATCCTCGACATGCTGCGGGATGGCGAGCGATGCGTCTGCGACTTGCAGGACGCGCTCGATGCGGCACAATCGCGTCTCTCCTTTCACCTCCGCGTGTTGCGCGAAGCGGGACTCGTGACCGATCGTCGCGAGGGACGGTGGGCCTACTACGCCATCAATCCGGGGGCGATGGAATCCGTGCATGATGCCGTGCGCTATCTCGCCACGGATGCGAGTGCCGGTCGTCGCGCGTTACGGGTGTTTGGGCGCTGCTGCGAGTAGTCGATGCGCGTTCGGAGAAAGCTCATGTCGCATACATCAACATTTCTTGTTGGGAGGAGTGACTCATGACCACGAACATCACCGAGGTGGTGCGCGAGAAGTACGGGGAAGCGGCGCGTCGCGTGTTGACCGTCGCCGGTGAGCCGGCGGCCGCCGATGCGTGCTGCGGTCCGGTCAACTCCTGCTGTGGTGGCGCGGCGTTCAACGGATCGGTGGATCCGATCACGTCGAACCTGTACGTCAATGGGGAAACGGACGAGCTGCCGACGGCCGCGGTGCTTGCGTCGCTCGGCTGTGGCAACCCCACGGCGCTTGCTGCGATCCATGCCGGTGAGGTCGTGCTCGACCTCGGCTCGGGTGGCGGCATCGATGTGCTACTCTCGGCGCGGCGCGTCGGCCCGACGGGGAAGGCGTACGGCCTCGACATGACCGACGATATGCTGGCCCTCGCGCGGAAGAATGCCGCCGAGGCCGGCGTCACGAACGTCGAATTCCTGAAGGGGCAGATCGAGGCGATTCCGCTCCCCGATGCTTCGGTCGATGTGATCATCTCCAACTGCGTGATCAACCTGTCCGGCGACAAGCGCCAGACATTGCGTGAAGCGTTCCGCGTGCTCAAGCCGGGTGGCCGGTTCGCCATCAGTGATGTCGTGGTGCGCGGTGCGGTCCCAGAGAATGTCCGCCGTTCGATGCTCCTATGGGTGGGGTGTGTGGCCGGTGCGCTGGAAGAGTCGGAGTTCCGCACGCTGCTGGCGGAAGTCGGCTTCACGGACATCGACATCGAGCCCACCCGCTTCTACAAGAGTGAGGATGCGCGGCAGTTCCTCAGCGAATCCGGGGTCGACGTCACCGCCAATCTCGAAGAGATTGACGGCAAGTTCATGGCGGCGTTCGTTCGCGCGACCAAGCCTGCTGGAGCGCTCGTCGCGTGAGTACGGTGGCCGCTCCGTTTCGCATACTCGTTCTGTGTACCGGCAACTCGGCGCGCAGTCAGATCGGTGAGGCACTCCTCGATACCTTGGGCGTCGCACGTCATGGGCGCCCGGTGACCGCCGCCAGCGCCGGCTCACGCCCAGCTGCGCGCGTCAATCCGTATGCCGTCGAAGCCCTCGCGGCGCATGGTATCATGTGGAACGACCGCGTCCCCAAGTCGATCGACGAGATCGCCGGCGAACCGTTCGATCTGGCCATCACGGTGTGCGATAACGCGCGGGATGCGTGCCCGTTCTTCCCAGGCGCCGCGGTGCAGGTGCACTGGGGGCTCCCGGATCCCGCCGATGAGCAGGAGCCGGAGGCCGCGCGTCATGCCTTCGAATCCACGTATCAGGCGCTGCATTCGCGCATTGACGCGCTCCTCGCCTTGCCACTCGAGACCATGGACGCTGCGGCACTTCGTGAGGCCGCGTCGATGATCCACGCCGAACGGGATGCTCTCGCCCAATGACGCGTGCTGCACCGAACGTTCCGGTCTATGGCCGGCTCTCGCTCCTCGACCGGCTGCTTCCGCTCTGGATTGTGGCGGCGATGGGTGCCGGATTGGCGCTGGGACGCGCCGTGCCCGATCTGGGCGTCATGTTGGACCGCGTGCAGATCGCGGGCGTTTCGGTACCGATCGCCGTCGGCTTGCTGTGGATGATGTATCCCGTGCTGGCCAAGGTCCGCTACGAAACGATCACGACGCAGATACGCGACTCCCGGCTGCTTGGTACGTCGCTGGTACTCAACTGGGTGATCGGTCCGCTGCTCATGCTGGGGCTGGCATGGCTGTTTCTCGCCGACCTACCTGAGTACCGGAACGGCCTGGTGTTGATCGGATTGGCGCGATGCATTGCCATGGTGCTGATCTGGAATGCGCTCGCGTGCGGCTCCAACGAATTGGCCGCGGTGCTGGTGGCACTCAACTCGGTGTTCCAGATCCTCACCTACTCGGTGCTGGGGTGGCTCTTTCTCACTGTGATCCCCGGATGGTTCGGTGCCGACACGGCGGTGCTGAACGTGAGCATGGCAGCGATTGCCAAAAGCGTCGCGATTTTTCTCGGTGTCCCGTTGCTGGCCGGTTATCTCACGCGGCGGTGGCTGACCGCAGCGCGCGGCATGGCGTGGTACGAACAGACCTTCCTGCCGCGGATCGGCCCGACCGCCCTGCTGGGATTGCTCTATACCATCGTGCTGATGTTCGCGATGCAGGGGCATCGCATTCTGTCCTTACCGCTCGACGTCGTACGCATTGCGATACCGCTGCTGGTGTACTTCGTGCTGATGTTCGGTGCCGCATTCTGGTGGGGACATCGACTCGGATTTGACTACGAGCGCACGGCGGCCCTGTCATTCACGGCGGCGGGGAACAACTTCGAGCTCGCCATTGCCGTGGCGGTGGCGACCTTCGGGATTGGGTCCGGTGAGGCGCTCGCTGCCGTGGTCGGGCCGCTGATCGAGGTGCCGGCGCTGGTGGGGCTGGTGTACGTGGCGCTCTGGGCCAGACGGCGACTGTACGGGATGTAACGCGTACCCCCATCGCCTCGTACTGAGCCGTGCCGCGGCGGGCACCCCAGGCGCGCCTTCGGCGTTGAAGGCAGCATGACACCGATTGATTCTCGCCGCTGGTGGTCTCCGACCGCTTCGATCGTCGCACTGCTGCTGATGCTATTCACCCGCCCGGCGCATCTCGCGGCCCAGTCCACCGGGGTCATCACGGGCCGGCTCGTCGAGGCCGTCACCGAGGCGCCAATTGCCGGCGCGGTGATTCGCGTGGTCGGGCAGTCGCTGCAAACCCAGAGCGACGAGGCTGGGCGGTTTGTCATCCGCGGCGTTCCCACCGGTATCGTCACCCTTGAAGTACGCCGGCTCGGCTTTGCGCCGGTCACGCGCGGCGATATCGCGGTCTCGCCGGCCAAGCCGGCCGAGGTGGTGATCACCCTGCGCCCGGTGGACGTGCAGCTGCAAACCGTCACGGTCCGTCCCGAGGCGTTTCCGGTGATCGCACCACCGGCCACACCCGTCTCCACGCAGTCGTATACGGCAGAAGAAGTCCGGCGCCAACCCGGCGCGCAGGAGGATGTGCTGCGCGCGGTCTCGGTGGCGCCAGGTGTCGGTGTCACGAATGCCGCACGCAATGACCTCGTCGTGCGCGGTGGGGCGCCGTTCGAGAATCTGTTTGTCGTGGACAATGTCGAAGTGCCGAACATCAACCACTTCGGCTCGCAGGGCTCGACCGGCGGCCCGCTCTCGCTCATCAACATCCGATTCGTGGAGCAGGCCAGTCTCTCAGCCGGCGGCTTCGGCGCGCGATTCGGCGATCGGACCTCGTCCGCCACCAGCATCACGCTCCGTGAGGGGAACCGCGAGCGGGTGAGTGGGGAATTGAACGTCGCGGCCTCGCAGTACGGCGCGGTACTGGAAGGGCCGATCGGGACACGCGGTTCATTCCTGGCGAATGTGCGCCAGAGTTATCTCGATCTCCTCTTCAAGGCGATCGGCGCCAGCTTCATTCCGAAGTACACCGACGCCACCGTGAAGGCCGTCTGGCGTCCATCCAATCGTGATGCGTTCAGCTTCCTCACGATTGGGGCCCGCGGGACGGTCTCATTCAACTACGAGAATGACACGGCACGCGTTAGCAATGCGCAGGTTTTGGCGCCGACGCAGACGCAGTACTTCAGCGGCCTCACGTGGAAGCGGCTGCTCCCCAAGGCGGTGCTCACCACTACGCTGGGGCGTACGTGGACGCGTTACGAAAGCGTGCAGAATGACACCTTGCTGGCGCCGGTCTTCAGCAGCCGCTCCACCGAAGGCGAAAGCAGTCTCCGCAGCGACCTGTCATGGTCCGCCTCACCGACGCTGAGTGTCGAAGCCGGGTCGCAGTTCAAGTATGCGAGCGCCTTGCGATACGATGCGACGCTGGCGGGTTTCGTGCGCCGCAACGACACCGGAGCACCGCGCGCCTTTCGCGTCGATACCAGCTTCACTGCCCTTCGGAACGGGACCTACGCGCAGGCCAGCTGGCAGGCGACCCCGACGCTGCGCCTCTCGGGTGGCCTCCGCGGCGATTGGTACGGCTTTCTTGGCAACGCCCTCCGTGTTGCACCCCGAGTGAGTGCCGCGCTTCGTCTGGATGACGCGACCACCGTCACGCTCGCCGGTGGACGGTATTGGCAGGCGCCGAGCTATATCTGGCTCGTCGGGGATGCGGCCAATGCCAAACAGCTGCGTCCGTTCTACGCCGATCAGGTCGTCGCCGGCCTCACCCGCCTGGTCGGCAGTGATCTCAAGGTACAGGTGGAAGTCTACGGCAAGCGCTACGGGCGATACCCGGTGCGCGTGTGGCGCCCGCAGGCCGTGCTGAGCCCCGCCGGCTTCGACGACGCGTCGTCGGATATTCCCTTCGGCCTCGAGCCACTGCGCTCAACGGGCACGGGCGAAGCATTCGGCGCTGAGCTGTTCCTGCAGAAGAAGTTCGGAGCGTCGCCGTTCTACGGGCAGCTGAGCGCGAGCTGGAATCGGACGCGCTTTACGGCCATCAATGGCGTGGCCACGCGCGGCGCTTTCGACACGCCGCTCCTGGCGAATGGTGTGCTGGGATGGCGTCCAAATGCGAAGTGGGAGGTGGCTGCCCGAGCGCGGGCGTCGAGTGGGCTGCCGAATACCCCGTGGATCACTACGGGCAGTGCAGCTGGGACACTCGACTTCGCGCGCTACAATGCGGAGCGGCTCACCGCGTTCTTCGCGGCCGACCTGCGCATCGATCGACGCTTTGTGCTTGGCGGTCGTCAGCTGATCGCATTTCTCGATCTGCAGAACGTGACGGGGCGCGCGAACGAACTGCCGCCATCGTGGAATCCGCGCACGCGTCTGGTCGAACGCAACACCGGCCTGGGATTGCTTCCGTCGATCGGGCTGAACTGGGAGTTCTAGCTCACGCGATGTGTGGGGCGGAAAACGCCGGTGCGGCCACGAGGGCTGCTGCCCCACGCGCGGCGAGGGGCACGCCCTCTTCTAGGGGTGCCCCCCAAGCGCCTGGGAAGCGGCCTCAGCCGGGCCGCCCGTCCCGCCCCGCCCGAGGGCGCCGCGAGATTAGCGCAGCAGCCGGTCGGCTAGCTGCTGCGCGAGTGCCCCAGCGTTTGCGGTCGGATCTCCGGTCAGCACCATCACCACGACACGCTGCGCCGGATAGCGAAGCCACGCCGCTTGGCGGCCATCGGGACGACCGAACGCTGCATGGCGCACGCGGCCGCCTTCGGTAGAGACCGTGAAGGCGGCGGGGGGTGTGATCGTGTCGCGTCCCCCCGGTGGGACCACGAACCGCCCCTGTTCGAAGCGGTACAGGTCGTCGAGGCTCACGGCCCACGTGCGTGACGCGCTGTCGAATCGCGCGCGCTGCATGCCGCCGATGCTCTGCACTCGGCGAATCGCCGCCGGCGTCGCGCCATCGCGGCCGAGCGAGGCATTGAGCACGGCGGAAAGATCGCCCAGTGGCGTGGCCGGGATCGCCGTCTCCGGCATATAACGCGGCTGCGCGGAAATGCCATATGCGCGGTTCACGAGCACGCGTCCCGCTTGCGCCACCAACACCGTTGCGCCGCCGCGTGCGGGATTCTGCCACGGCGTGAACAGGTCATCCACGAACGTCCGCGACAGGCGCGTGCCATCGGCCGCGCGTGCGAGCAAGCGGCGCGCACCTAGATCGTACCGATCGCCGGGAAAGAGCGTGAGGAACGGGCGTCCCGAGTCATTCGGATCGCGCCCGTTGTACACGAAACCCTTGTTGCGACCAATCACCTCGGCGGTATCCCCGCGCACGACCCACGCGGTGCCTTCATCCTCGCTGAGGCCAAGCAGATCGGGACGACGCACCAGCAGCGAATCGTGCAGATCGGCCAATCGCTCGCGCGCCACCACATGCTGGTCAATGGCCGTATTCCGGAGATAGGCGAAGCCGGTGAGATACTGCGGATGATTCACCATCCGATTGTCGTTCGACGGTGCGCCGCGGATGAGATACGACGCCAGAATGCTCGCGCCCGCACTGGATCCACCCACCACGCCACCGCGCGCGAGTACCGCTTCGAAAGCCCGCTGGCTCTTGGTGCCGGCATAGCTGTTCACGAGGCGAAAGTGCCGTCCGCCGCCGAACCACACGCCGCGCGCATTCGCGATGCGGGCCACGAAACTGTCGGCGTCGGCCACCGCACGATCGACGGTGTGATACACGATGACATTCCGTGCACCGGCAGCACGCAACCCGCGTCCAACCGTGGCCAATTCAATGGAGTCACCTCCCGCCGTTGGCACTTCGACAATGGGAGCATCCGGGCCGCCGGCCAGTTCGATGAAGCGCGCGAAGACTTCGGGGCCCATCGCACCACCGCCGACCACCAGCACCGAACCCGTCGGTGGTCCCACGCGAGGCATGGAGACGCGTGATGGACGAAGTGCAACGCGCGATGGCTGGGCTGCGCAGGCCGCGATGCCGCACGCAGCGATCGCCAGCCCCATGAGCCGGCGGCGGGAATGACGGAAGGAATGACGGAGGGGCGTGTTCATCCTCAGACGTTACCGCCTGGCGCGCTATTCCGCTGTCTGCAGCGCCTGCTTCACGATCCGCGTGGCCATCACCCCCAGCAATACGGCCGCGCTGATGCCGAGGATGATGATCCACGTCGGCGTCTGGATGGTGGTGGTGCCGGCGCCCGCGTGTCCCAGCGTGGCGTAGGTGATGATCGTCGGGATCATCCCGATGAGTGCCAGCACGAAATCGCGCAGCGTCACCGTGGTGACCCCCATCGCATAGTTCGTCAGCACAAAGGGGACGATGCCTGAAAGCCGCAGCAGGAACATCAGGCGGAAACCCTGTTGACCGACGACGCGATCAACGATGACCAGCGTCGGATGACGGGCTACCTGTCGGGCCACCCAATCGCGGAGCACGAATCGGCCAAGGAGAAAGGCCACGACAGCGCCGAGGGTAGAGCCGATGCCGACCAGAATGGACCCTTGGGTGACGCCGAACACGGCGCCGCTCGCGATGGTGAGAAGAAAGGCCGGCATCATGAGGACCGAGGCCAGCACGTAGCCGAGGACGAAGGCGGCCGGCGCCCACGCGC
>Ga0315901_10009207_pt1 | contig 11382 bp, 11 predicted proteins | sample LakEriMetagenome_10_FD_203761 | JGI IMG/M metagenome (GOLD analysis project Ga0315901, IMG submission 203761) | Freshwater fungal communities from buoy surface, Lake Erie, Ohio, United States - Buoy 2 MA116 | ecosystem: Environmental > Aquatic > Freshwater > Lake | place: USA: Lake Erie, Ohio...
CGGCGCGCCGCGTGCTGTCGAAGTCGTTGCCGCCTGCGGTCGTGGCGCTGGCTGACGGGGCGGGCGCGGGAGCCGGCGGGGGCGATGCAGATCGGGCGGTTTCGCCAACGGCCTCGATGAAGCCCTGTTCGGCGAGCGACGACAGCGTCTCTTCGGCCTGCTGCGTGATCAACGGCTTGAGGTCGTTCACGTCACGGCGGCCGTCGACGAGGATGAGCGCGCTGCGCAGACGCGGCGGCAGGCGGTGGGCCCGCGTCTCGATCTCGGTCAGGCCCTTGGCGGTCTTGCGGTAGATCAGCGGCATCGAGGGGAAAAGAGGCGCAGAAACAGTCCAGGCAAAGGTGGGCGCGGGCGATCGACCAGACCACCCGCGAAGCTCCAGCTTTCAGATAGCTTACTCGGTGCGGCCGTATAGTGCTGCGGCAGCCCTGCACTATCAGGTCCCAAATGACCATCCTAGCGATGAACGAAGCACTCATCCTCACCGACCTGCGGGGCGACGGTCCGCGCCGCACCGCCCTGATCACGCTGAACCGGCCCAAGCAGCTGAACGCGTTGAACGACGAGCTGATGGACCAGCTTGGCGAGGCGCTGTTGCGCTTCGATGCCGATGCCACCGTGGGTTGCATCGTCATCACCGGCAGCGAGCGCGCCTTCGCGGCCGGCGCCGACATCGGCGCGATGGCCCCCAAGACCTTCGACGAGGTCTACAACCAGGACTTCATCACCCGCAACTGGGAGACCATCCGCCGCGTGCGCAAGCCCGTCATCGCGGCCGTGGCGGGCTTCGCCTTGGGCGGCGGTTGCGAGCTGGCGATGATGTGCGACTTCATCATCGCGGCCGAGACGGCGAAGTTCGGCCAGCCGGAGATCAAGCTCGGCATCATCCCCGGCGCCGGCGGCACGCAGCGGCTGCCGCGCGCGGTGGGCAAGGCCAAGGCGATGGACCTCGTGCTCACCTCGCGCATGATGGACGCCGCCGAGGCCGAGCGCGCGGGGCTCGTGAGCCGCGTGGTGGCGGTCGACAAGCTGCTCGACGAGGCCCTGGCCGCCGCCGACGCCATCAACGCCATGAGCGGCCCGAGCGTGATGATGGCCAAGGAGTGCGTGAACCGCGCCTTCGAAGGCACGCTGGCCGACGGCGTGAGCTACGAGCGGCGCCTGTTCCATTCCCTGTTCGCCACGGCTGACCAGAAGGAAGGCATGGCCGCCTTCGTGGCCAAGCGCAAGCCCGACTGGCAGCACCGCTGAGCCCTTCGACAGGCTCAGGGCGAACGGACGGGGTTCAGGGCGCGATCCAGCGCGCGCCGTCGGCGCCGAAGCGCGCGCGGCGGTGGCCTTCGCGGTGCAGTTCCAGCCAGTCGGTGCTCTGCACCTGGCATTCGAGCACCGCGAAGTGGCCGCGGCTGTCGCGCTCGGGCGTGATCGCCGCTGGGTCGGCCAACGGCGTGCCCGGCGGCAGCGGTGCCATGTAGTCCTGCGCCGCCGGCGTGAGCTTGAGCTGCGCCCAGCGCGACGAGACCTGCAGCCCGCCGGTGTGCAGCACCAGCGCCACGTTCAGCCGCAGCTGCCAGCCCAGGGCTGCCGACCACAGCACCAGCACGCCCTGCGGCCGGCGCTCGGCCTGGTGGGCCTTGGCGCTGCGCGCGTCGGTGTAGACGAGCAGGCGGCGCGCGTCGCGGTCGCAGTCGCGCAGCACCACGCTGCGCGCCTCGGGCTGCACGCCGTCGGCGCTGGCGGCCACGGTGGCCAGCGTCGCCACGCGCCAGGCGTGGTGGCGGTCGCGTACCGCGCGTGACAGCTCGCGCCAGAGGGCGGCTTCGATCTCGGGCAGCGCCTGCAGGCGGTCGGGCGCGGCCATGGGGTGGCTCAGCTTTCGCGCCGCAGCGCGGGGAACAAGATCACGTCGCGGATGCTCGGGCTGTCGGTCAGCAGCATCATCAGCCGGTCGATGCCGATGCCGCAGCCGCCAGCCGGCGGCATGCCGTACTCGAGCGCGCGGATGAAGTCGGCGTCGAAGTACATCGCCTCTTCGTCGCCGGCTTCCTTGTTGGCGGCCTGAGCCTGAAAGCGCGCGGCCTGGTCCTCGGCGTCGTTGAGCTCCGAGAAGCCGTTGGCGAACTCGCGGCCGGTGATGAACAGCTCGAAGCGCTCCGTCACGGAAGGGTCGCTGTCGGAGGCGCGTGCCAGCGGGCTCACCTCCACCGGATAGTCGACGATGAAGGTGGGCTGCCAGAGCTGGGCCTCCACCACCGCCTCGAAGAGGCCGAACTGCAGCTCGGCCAGCGTCCAGTGCGCGGGCGCTTCTTCTCCGGCGGCAACGATGCGCTGGCGCAGCACGGCGGCGTCGCCGGCTTCGGCCTCGTTCAGGCCGGCATGCACCACCAGCGACTGCTTCACCGACAGCCGCGCGAAGGGCTCGTCGAGGTGCACCGCCTGCCCGGCGTAGTGCACGCGTGCCGAGCCCGTGGCGGCGCGCGCGGCGTGGCGCAGGATGGCCTCGGTGAAGTCCATCAGTTCCACGTGCGACCAGTAGGCCGCGTAGAACTCCATCATCGTGAACTCGGGGTTGTGGCGGACCGAGATGCCTTCGTTGCGGAAGTTGCGGTTGATCTCGAACACGCGCTCGAAGCCGCCCACCAGCAGCCGCTTCAGGTAGAGCTCGGGCGCGATGCGCAGGAACATCTCCTGGTCGAGCGCGTTGTGGTGGGTGACGAAGGGCTTGGCGTTGGCGCCGCCCGGAATGGGGTGCAGCATCGGCGTCTCGACCTCGAGGAAGCCGTGTTCGACCATGTAGCCACGGATCGAGGCCACCGCCTTGCTGCGAGCCACGAAGCGCGCGCGCGCGGTGTCGTCGGTGAGCAGGTCGACGTAGCGCTGGCGGTACTTCTGCTCCTGGTCGGTCATGCCGTGGAACTTGTCGGGCAGCGGGCGCAGGCTCTTCACCAGCAGCCGAACGCGCGCCGCACGGATGGACAACTCGCCGGTCTTGGTGCGGAACAGCGTGCCCTCGCAGCCGAGGATGTCGCCGAGGTCGCCGTGCTTGAAGGCGTTCAGCGCCTCGGGGCCGACGGCGTCCTGCGTGACGTAGATCTGGATGCGGCCGGTGCCGTCCTGCAGCGTGCCGAAGGCGGCCTTGCCCATGACGCGCTTGAGCATCAGCCGGCCGGCGATGACGACGTGGATGCCTTTGGGCTCGAGCACCTCGTTGGTCTCGCCGTCGTGGGCGTGGTGCAGGTCGGCGGCGTGGTGCTGCGGCCGGAAGTCGTTGGGGAAGGCCACGCCGTGAGTGGCGCGATCGGCGCGGATGGCGGCGAGCTTGGCGCGGCGTTCCGCGATCAGCTGGTTGTCGTCGGGGGTCGGGGATGGCTGGGACATGAGCGAGGCCTCGGGAAGATCGAATCTTAGGCGCTCACCGCCCGGGTCCTGCTGAAGATGGTGGTGCCCGTTAGCATCTGCCCACCGACTGCGGCCGCTTTCAGGCCCACCCTCCTCTGGCATGAAGCTCAGCATCCTCACGGTGACGTTCAACGCGGCCGGGCACCTGCCGGCGCTGATCGAATCGCTGCGCAAGCAGACCAATACCGGTTTCGAATGGGTGGTGATGGATGGGGCGTCGACCGACGGCACCGTGGCCTTGCTGCAGGCCGCGACCGACCTGCCCATCGTCTGGCGATCGGAGCTCGACTTCGGCATCTACGACGCGCTCAACAAGGCCGTGCGCCTGGCTCGGGGCGAGTACTACGTCGTGGCTGGTGCCGACGACGTCTTCGATCCCGGCGCGGTGGCCGGCTTCCTGGCCCTGGTCGAACAGACCCATGCCGACATCGTGACCACGGCGGTGCGAGTGGGCCAGGACCGCCTCGTGCGCCGGCCCCGCGGGCCGAGTTGGCTGCATGGCCCGCGCGCCCACGTGACATGCCATGCGGTGGGCACGGCGTTCCGGCGCAGCCTGCACCAGCAGGTGGGCTACTACAGCCGGCGCTACCCGATCACCGCCGACCTGCTGTTCATCGCCCATGCGGTGAAGGCAGGTGCCCGGGTCGTGCAGGGCGACTTCATTGCAGGCACCTACGCTGGCAGCGGCGTGAGCGCCACCGACGCGGCCGGGGTGATGTCGGAGTTCTTCCGTGTCCAGCTCGAGGTGGAGCCGCACCGCGGGCTGCAACTGCTGTTTCACTTGCTGCGGCTCGTGAAGAACGCCGGCCAGCTCGTGCGCCCGCGCTGATCGCCGATGGACGCCCCGCCGCAGACCTTGACGATCGCCGTCTCGACCCTCGGCGAGCGCATCGGCGCGTTGCGCGCGTGGCACTTCGATCCGCGGTTGCACTACCTGCTGCTGTGGCAGCGGCCGACATCGCTGGCGCCCGATTGGCCGGCGAACGTGGAACTCGTCGAGCTGCCTGGCACGGGGGTCGCGAACAGCCGCAACGCGGCCATCGAGCGTTGCCGCACGCCCTGGCTGTGGTTCATGGACGACGATGTCGACTTCCCGCCGGGCTCGATCGATGCCGTGCTGGCCCTTCTGCCAAGTTGCGGGGCCCATCAGATCCTCGTGGCTTCGGTGCTGTTGCCGGACGGCCGGCCGCTGAAGCGCAAGCCCGACGGGCTGCGCTACGGGCGACGCGACATCCTGTCCGTGGGCACGATCCAGATCGTGGCCCATGCCGGGTGGCTGCGTTCGCAGGGTGTGCGCTATCCGCGCCGGCTGGGTGCGGGCGCGCGCTTCCCGGTGTGCGACGAGCCCGTCTTCCTGTCACGCGCCATGCGGGCCGGCGCACGGGTCTCGCATGCCGACACCGTGAGCATCGTGCACGGCGAGGAAAGTTCAGGCCGCGACCTTGGCAGCCCGCAGGCCGTGCGCGCCCGCGCCATTGCCTTCTACGAGATCTTCGGCGCACCCTGGTGCGTGCTCGCCTCGGCCTACTTCTGGCTGCGTCACGGCCGTGCCCTGGGCAGGCGTTGGCCGTCGTTGTTCCACTACGGCGCTGCGGACTGAGCCGCGCCGGCCGGCCAGCAGGCCCGCCGCGACGCAAAGCGCGCCAGATGCTCCGCCAGGGCCTGCTCGGCAGCCGCGCGCTCGGCATCGATCGCCATCAGCCGTGCCCGTCCGGCCTGCACCAGCCGGGCGCGAACCGCCTCGTCGCGCAGCGGGCGCAGCGCCTCGGCCAGCGATGCCGCGTCGTCGGCGTCGAAGGCCAGCGCCGCGTCAGCTGACTGCTCGCGCAGGTGAGCCGGGTACACCAAGGGCGTGCCCACCGTCCAGGCTTCCAGGGGCGGCAGGTTCGTGGGCCCGAAGTAGGAGGGCATCACCACGGCCAGTGCACCTGCATACAAGGCGCGCAGTGCGTCGCCGGGCACGAAGCCGAGCACCTGCAGCTGCGACTGCACACCCAGGGCTGCCGCAGTGGCGCGCACGTGGCTCAGATTGCCCCAGTCGCGGCCGGCGAAGGCCACGGTCGGGCGCCAGCCGTCGTTGTCGCGCAGCAGGGCCAGTGCCTGCAGGATGCGCACATGGTTCTTGTGGGCCCAGAACTGCGCCGGGTAGAACAGGTAGGGTTCGCCCCCGCCCAGCCCCAACGCCGCGCGCGCGGCCGCCTCGGCAGCGGCATCCGCGGGCCGGTTCAAGGCCGGAGACGGCGCAAACGGCATCACGAGCAGCCGCGCCGGGTCGGCGCCGTAGCGCTGTGCCAGCGCAGCGGCGCTCGAGCGGGCGTCGCACAGCGTCAGCACGGCTGAACACACCTGGTGGCGGATCTCGTGGTCACGCGCAGCGGCCTCGTGGAAGTCGCGCACCTCGGGGAACTCGGGCTGATCGCGGTGGCACAGGTCCCAGATGGTGGCGATGAACGGTGTGCGCTGGAGTGCGGCGCTGCGGCCGTCAGGGCCCACGAAGTAGGCCAGATCGCAACCCATTCGCTGGAGCGCCTGTTCCGTAGGCCCCACCCAGCGCCGCCGGCGCACCCAGGACTGCAGCAAGGGCGAGCCCGCGGCGTGGGCGAGCAACCTGTCGCGCCGACCGAAGGGCTGGTGGTGGGCCTGGAGCCCGAGGCTCTCCAGGTGCGCCAGGTTGTCGGCCTCGGTCGTGAGCACCTGGAACTCATGTCCGCCTGCCTGCGCCACCCGCCGCATCTGCAGCAGGGCATTGAGGCCCTGGTCGAAGCCGCCGCCGGCACCGAGGGTCTTGGAGAGCAGGGCAACGATGTTCATGGACGGGTCTGTCGTTGACGGGTTTGTTCCGCTGGCAGGGGATGTCCGACAATGGCAACCGCCTTGATCAAGCTCCGATCCGCCCTTCAGAACCGCCCGTTCGTGCGCAACGTCGCCATGGTCGCGAGCGGCGCGGCGGCTTCTCAGGCGCTGAGTATGGCCTTCGCTCCCCTGGTCACACGACTGTACGGGCCGGAGGCCTTCGGTGTGCTCGGCATGTTCACCGCCTGCGTCGGCCTGCTGGCCGTGCTGGCCAGCTGGGCGTGGCCCGCGGCGGTGGTGGTGCCGCGCGATGAAGCCGATGCACTGGCGCTGGCGCGGCTGGCCTTGTTGACGGGCGGCGCGATGTCCTTGCTGCTGGGTCTGTTGATGGCCGTGTTCGGCCCCCTGGTGCTGCCGCTGCTGGGCATGAAGGTGCTGCTGCCCTACATGGCCTGGATCGCACCTGCCGTGCTGGTGATGGTGGCGGCGCGCGTTCTTAGCTACTGGCTGATCCGTCGCGAGGCGTTTGCCTTGTCGGCCCGCTGGAGTGTGGGCATGACGTTGATCGTCAACCTCGTGAAGGTCGGCGTCGGTGCGGTCATGCCCAGCGCGACCGTGCTGGTGGCGACGCACACGGGCGGTACCGCGGCTGGGGCGTGGCTGACCTGGAGAGCCTGGCGCCGGGCCGGGCCGTACGCCGCAGTCGTGCCAGCCCGCCTGGGCGATGTCGCACGGCGCTTCTCCGACTTTCCGCTGTGGCGGGCGCCGCAGGACTTCATCAATGCGCTGTCGCAGTCCTTGCCGCTGCTCGTGTTGGGGGCGTGGGCCGGTGCGTCATCTGCCGGGCACTATGCCATCGCGCTGGCGGTGCTCGGCGTACCCGCCGTCTTGCTCGGTCACTCGGTGATGGCGGTGCTGACGCCGCGGGTCAATACGGTACTCGGCGAGCAGGGTGACGTCCGGACGCTCATCGTCAAGGCGACACGCAGCCTGGCCTTGATCGGCTGTGCGCCCTTCGCGCTGGTGATGCTGCTTGGGCCGAGCCTCTTCGCTTGGGTCTTCGGCGAGGCGTGGCGCGTCGCGGGTGAGTACGCTCGCTGGTTGTCGCCCTGGCTGTACCTGCAACTGCTGAACCAGCCCGCTGTGGCCGCCATCCCGGGCCTGCGGCTGCAGCGCGGGCTGCTTGTCTATGAACTCATGAGCAGCGGGAGCAAGGTGCTGGCACTGGTGCTCGCGCTGATGGTCTGGCAAGACGACGTGCTCGCGGTCGCGCTGTTCTCGGTCTCGGGCACGCTGGCCTACGTGGCCCTGATTGCCTGGGTGATCTGGCATGCGGGACGACCCCGACCGCCGGAGGACATGCGCCGATGAAACACTCCGAGCGCCCGCAGGTGCAGGCCTCGCACTACGCCTTGCGTCGATACGTCGATGCCGGACGCTGGGCCAGTCTGTGGCAGCAGGTCCAGACGGTCGACGCCCTGGCACCGCAGCGTGTGCTGGAGATCGGGCCGGGTCCGGGCCTGTTCAAGCGCCTGGCCACACAGATGGGTCTGCACGTCGAGACCCTCGACCTGGACCCTGCGCTCGAACCTGACCACGTCGGCTCTGCCACGTCGCTGCCTTTCGCCGATGGCCAGTTCGACGTGGTCTGCGCGTTCCAGATGCTGGAGCACCTTCCTTACGAAGAGTCTCTGCGGGTTCTCGCCGAGATGAGCCGCGTGGCCCGGCTTGGCGTGGTGGTCAGCGTGCCCGACATCAGGCCGGTCTGGCGCTACATGGTGCACCTGCCGCGCGTCGGTGAACGCCGCTGGTTGCTGCCCAGACCCTTCTGGCAGCCGCAGCCCCACCAGTTCGACGGGGAGCACCACTGGGAAGTCGGCAAGCTCGAGACGCCTCTGGTGCGCGTGCAGGCGGACTTCGCTGCGTCCGCCCGCTGGCCTCTGCGAAGGACCTGGCGGATGTTCGAAGACCCGTACTACCGCTTCTTCGTCTTCGCTGCGCCATGACGCGCCCGCTGCAAGCTGCGCTGCCCGTGAGCGTGGTGATCCCGGCGCGCAACAGGGCCTGGGCGCTGCCGGCATGCCTCGAGTCGGTGCTGAGACAGACTCGGCCGGCTGCCGAGGTGTTGGTGGTGGACGATGGCTCGACGGACAACACGGCGGAGGTGCTGGCCGGTTTCGCCGACCGAGGCGTGCGCCTGTTGCGGCAGAACGCAGCCCGTGGCGCGCAAGCGGCGCGCAACCTGGGGTGGCAGCAGGCGTCGCAGGCGTGGGTCGCGTTTCACGACTCCGACGATCTCTGGCTTCCCGAGAAGCTCGAGCGCCAGTGGGACGGTCTTCAACGCGCGGCCTTGCTCGGCGCGTCGTTGGAAGACCATGTCGCTCATGGCAACGGGCTGCAGCGCAACCCCGATGGTTCCGACCACCCCATGCGGCTGCCTGTGATCGAGGGCCGCTGCCTCGACCGCCTGCTTGCCGGACCGGGGCCGGTGTTCCCGGCACTGTTGGTGTCCCGTGCGCTGCTGGTTCGCGCAGGTGGCCTTGACGAGGACTGCACGGCCTACCAGGAGTGGGACACGGCCATCCGCCTGGCCGCGGCGGGGGGTATCTTCGTGCACCTGCCCGAGGCCTTGTTCGTGTGGGTGCGCCACGAGGGAGAGACGATCAGCCGTGACGGCGACCGTGCGCTGCTGGCCTACGTGCGCATCCTGCATCGTCACCGCAATGCCATCGTGGCGACCCACGGCGAAAGGCATTGGAGGCAGGCGCTGCTGGGCCGCGTTGCGGTGGCGCTGCAGAGCGGCCGGTTCGAGGTGGCGCTGCGGCTGCTGGAGGGAGTGCCCGCTCATCGATCGGTGCACTTGGCACGTTGGCTGGCGGTTCGTCGCGTGGGCAGGCGCGGCCTCGGGCGATTGCTGCACCGGCTCGCCTAGACTCGTCGCCATCAAGCTGTCGCTCTGGAAGTCCCATGATTGACCGAGTCCTCCACGCCGGCGAGGAGCTGGCACTGATCCTCCGGCGCGATTTCCGCGCCGATGGCATCGTGTTCCTGACGCCCAATGAGTACTCGCAGCAACTGGGCTACATGAACCGCCCGGCCGGATACGTGATTCCGCCGCACGTGCACAACCCGGTGGCGCGCGAAGTCCAGTACACGAAGGAGGTGTTGTTCGTGAAGAGCGGGCGCCTGCGTGTCGACTTCTACGACGACGACCGCGTCTACCTGGAGAGCACCGTGCTCGAGGCCGGCGACATCATCCTGCTCGCACAGGGCGGCCACGGGTTCACGATGCTCGAGCCCACCGAGATCGTCGAGGTCAAGCAGGGCCCCTACGTCGGCGAGCAGGACAAGACGCGCTTTGCCGGTGTGGCGCCTTCGGAGCTGAAGCTGCGCGGAGGACCTGCGTCATGATCCCTGTCAACGAGCCGCTGCTCGACGGCAACGAGAAGCGCTACCTCGCCGAGTGCATCGACACCGGCTGGATCAGCAGCGAGGGCCCTTTTGTCGAGCGCTTCGAGCGCGAGTTCGCGGCGCGCGTCGGGCGGCGCCACGCGGTGGCGGTGTGCAACGGCTCGATGGCGCTCGATGCCGCCGTCGCGGCCCTGGGCCTGAAGGCCGGCGACGAGGTGATCCTGCCGAGCTTCACCATCATCTCGTGCGCCGCGGCCATCGTGCGCGCCGGGGCCACGCCTGTGCTGGTGGACAGCGACCCGATCACCTGGAACATGGTGCCCGAGCAGGTGGCGGCCAGGATCGGCCCGCGCACCAAGGCGATCATGGTGGTGCACCTGTACGGCCTGCCCTGCGACATGGCGCCGCTGCTCGAGCTGGCCGATCGCCACGGCCTGGCCCTCATCGAAGACGCGGCCGAGATGCACGGCCAGACCTGGCGCGGCCGGCCCTGCGGCAGCTTCGGCACCATCGCCACCTTCAGCTTCTATCCCAACAAGCACGTCACCACGGGTGAGGGCGGCATGCTGGTCTGTGACGATGACGCGCTCGCGGCGCGGCTGCGGGGCCTGCGCAACCTGTGCTTCGGGCCGCCGCGCCGCTTTGTGCACCAGGAACTGGGCTGGAACCTGCGCATGACCAACCTGCAGGCGGCGCTGGGCTGCGCGCAGCTCGAGCGGCTCGACGAATTCGTGGCCCGCAAGCGGGCCATGGGTGCGCGCTACACCGCGGGCTTGGCGGGCACGCCGGGTCTGCAACTGCCGCTGGCACGCACGGCCGATGCCGACAACATCTACTGGGTCTATGGCCTGGTGCTCGGCGACGAGGTGCCCTTCGATGCCGAGCAGGCGATGCGGCGGCTGGCCGATGCCGGCGTCGGCTGCCGTCCGTTCTTCTGGCCCATGCACGAGCAGCCGGTGTTCCAGCGCATGGGGCTGTTCGCGGGCGAGTCCTACCCGGTGGCCGAGCGGCTGGCGCGTCGCGGCTTCTACGTGCCCAGCGGCATGGCGCTCACCGAGGCGCAGATCGACACCGTGATCGGCGCGCTGCGCGGCCTGATGAGCGCCAGCACGCCGGCTTGACCAGGGCGGTGACGATGTTCGACCTCTACTCGGCCTACTACGACCTGCTCTACCGCGACAAGGACTACGCGTCCGAGGCCCGCTGGGTGGCCGCGCTGCTGCCCGAAGGTGGCAGGCTGCCGCTGGACATCCTCGAGCTCGGTTGCGGCACTGGTGGCCACGCATTTGCGCTGGCCGCGGCGGGCCACCGGGTGAGTGGGGTCGACCTGTCCGCCGGCATGGTCGAGCGCGCACGCGAGCGCGCCGCCGCGCATCCGGCGCTGGGCGCACGGCTCGACTTCGCGCAAGGCGATCTGCGGCGGCACCGCAGCGGCCGGCTGCATGATGCCGTCGTCACGCTGTTCCACGTCATGAGCTACCAGACCACGAACGACGATCTGGCCGCCGCCTGCGCCACCGCACGCGCGCACCTCGCGCCCGGCGGCCGCTTCGTGTTCGACTTCTGGTACGGCCCGGCGGTGCTCAGCGACCGCCCGCGCCACGTGCGCAAGCAGGTGGCCGACGAGCGCATCGCGGTCGAGCGGGTGACGAAGCCGACAGTGCACGTGAACGCCAACCGTGTCGACGTGCAGTTCGACGTCACGATCCGGGCGCTGGCCGATGACCGCGTGCAGACGCTCACCGAGCTGCACCCGATGCGCTACCTGTTCCTGCCCGA
>Ga0315901_10009210_pt1 | contig 11377 bp, 11 predicted proteins | sample LakEriMetagenome_10_FD_203761 | JGI IMG/M metagenome (GOLD analysis project Ga0315901, IMG submission 203761) | Freshwater fungal communities from buoy surface, Lake Erie, Ohio, United States - Buoy 2 MA116 | ecosystem: Environmental > Aquatic > Freshwater > Lake | place: USA: Lake Erie, Ohio...
GTTTCCAATATAGTCAACCGAAAATGTTTTGGCTTCAGGCGGTATGGATGCTCCGGTGTGCGAATAAATGCCACAGCCGGAATGTAGTGCTAACATACCGGCTGTGAAAAATATATATGTAAGTTGTTTAATCAATTAAGCGGAGGCTTTCTTTTTTTCAATTTGATTGCGTAGCCACTCACTGGTAACAGATTTTGGTCGCTCAATCGGCAATCCTAGTGTACGGTCCCAAATAAGCGAAGCCAGAACTCCCAATGCACGTGACACGCCAAACAACACCGTATAAAAATCATATTCTACCATGCCGTATTTTACCAACAATGCGCCCGAGTGAGCATCAACATTAGGCCAAGGGTTTTTAATTTTTTTGATACCGCCCAATACACGTGGTGCTATATCGTATACATCCCATACAATATTTACCAGTTCATCATCGGGCATGTGCTTTTGGGCAAACTCCATTTGTGCGGTAAAGCGCGGATCAGTTTTGCGCAATACAGCATGGCCGTAACCGGGCACTACTTTGCCTTCACCTATGGTTTTGTTGATGTAATCTTCAATTTGTTGTTTACTTGGTTTTCCTCCTCCGAGTTCTGCTTGCAACTCAAGTACCCACCTGATTACTTCCTGATTGGCTAAGCCGTGTAAAGGACCTGCCAAACCATTCATGGCTGCTGAAAATGCAAGGTATGGATCGCTCAGTGCTGAACCTACCAAGTGGCACGTGTGAGCTGACACGTTTCCACCTTCGTGGTCTGCATGTATGACCATGTATAGGCGCATCAGTTCTTTAAATGCTTCATTGTCGCCATAACCCAGCATGTGAGCAAAGTTGGCTGCCCAGTCCAGTTTTGGCTTAGGCTCTATGTGTACATCGTTTTTATAGTTTCTGCGGTAAATGTAGGCCGCTACGCGAGGCAGGCGAGCTATCAGATTCATGCAGTCTTCAAATACATATTCCCAGTAATCTTTTTTGCTTACACCGTTGCGGTATGCAGCAGCAAATTCCGATTCAGTTTGCATAGCCATGATAGCAGCCGAAAACTGTGTCATGGGATGTGTGCCTACAGGAAACGCATCAATTACGTTAAACACGTGTTTGGGAACAACTGCGCGTTTTGTCCAGTTGCTGCCTACCTCATACATTTCATCGTAGGTAGGAATTTCACCAAAAAGCATCAGGAAAAACAAACCTTCGGGCAGCGGTTCTTCCGTACCTTCGAGTCTGGGTAGTTTTTCACGCAATTCAGGAATGCTGTATCCACGAAAACGAATACCCTCTTCGGCATCAAGCAAGGAGGTTTCAGTAATCAGTCCGATCATGCCTTTCATACCCGAAAATACAGAATCGACTGTATACGAACCGAGCACATGGTCACTGTTTTGTTTGATAAAATCCTTGATTTGATTGGCCTTTGGGAGTACCTCTTCTGCGAATTTGTGTTTAATCTGATCCATCCTGATGTATTGATTTATATGTATATTTTTATGTATGTACTGCAAAAAAACGGCTCGAATTTACAATTTGTTTTAGCATAAAAAAAGCGCGTATTCAATTTAACGCTCTTCTGACGTGGCGGCTTTTTGTTTTGTCAAAAAGTAGGCTACAACAGTTAGTGTTCCACTAATGAAAAGTAGCAGCGAAAAGGGTTTGTAGTCAAAACCAAAAAATTCACCCATCATCCATGTTCCGTTAGCACCAATCCAGCAGCTAACGGCTATATTAGGTAGGAAATGCGAGGTTTTGTAGGTAATAATGCACAATAACAGGGCCAGTATAATGGTGGGAATGAAAATGAGTAAACCGGCTGTTTTATAGTGCATCATCCAGCATATGTCTTTAAGCAGCCACATCAAAATGTGAACGTTTTCGTACCATCGAACATGTTTATTCATGCCTGCAATATGGGCAATAGCTTACAATTTTGTAACATTGAACCAAGTAATAAGTTACATTCGTAATTACCTTCAGCACTTGCGTAAAGCATTACTACTATATCTGTTTTTATTCGGCCTGCAGCTTACCGGCTTGTATGGGCAACAATCCGTTATTAACGGAAAAATAATAGATGCCATAACTGCTGAGCCATTGGCTTATGCTTCCGTAAAGCTTGGTGGGAAACCGCTATTGGTCGCTGATAGTTCAGGAATTTTCCGTGCCGAAGTACAGCCGGGAGCTTACCGGTTTACCATTACTAAAACCGGATACAAACTTCACGAGCGGCTGATACGTGTAGGTTTTGATGAACGCATAACCATCGTATTTGAAGTGGAGCCGGCTATAAACGAACTGGAAAAAGTAGTAGTTTCGGCCAGCAGGCAAGAACGTAAGTTAGCTCGTGAGCCAGTATCCATTACTTCTGTACAACCTTATCTGATTGCCAATACAGCATCGAATACGCTTTCAGATGTATTAAACCGAGTTCCCGGAATAAGTGTGGTTGAAGGTCAGGCAATCATACGCGGTAGTGTAGGGTGGAGCTATAATGTAGGTAGCCGGGTGATGGTGCTGCTGGACGATATGCCACTGATGGGCCCCGATGTGGGCGATGTGCAGTGGGATTTGTTGCCTATTGAGGCTGCTGAAAATATTGAAGTTATCAAAGGGCCTTCCTCTGTATTGTACGGGTCGTCTGCATCAAGCGGTACGGTTAGCGTAAGAACCGGCTGGGCCGGAAATAAACCTCAAACACGCATTCAGCTATATCAAGGAGTAACCGATAACCCGTCAAGGAGACAAGCGATTTGGTGGGAACGCACTTCACAGCCCTTTAACAGTGGAATGTTTTTCTCGCACAAGCAAAAGTTTGGTCAGCTGGATGTGGTGTGGAGCGGCAATGTAGATGCAAACCGCAGTTTTATTGAACTTAATGACAGTTACAGAGCACGTACGTATTTAAAGACTCGTTATCGGGTGAAGTCAGTACCGGGTTTATCGTTTGGAGTTAATGGCAACTTGCTGTTTAAAAAAGGAGGTAGGTTCTTTTTGTGGCAGGATGCAGATACCAATATTTTAAGGCCTTTTCTGGGTTCAAGTGGGGAAGATTATTACCGCATTTGGTCAGTCGATCCGCATATTACGTTCACAAAGCCGGGCAACTATTCCCTTGCTTTGCGTATGAGGCATTATACTATCACACGTTTTGTAGATACAGTGGCGTTTCCTGGCGAAAATGATGCAGTAGCCAACATACAGGCGCTGGACTTTAACGTGCAGAAAAAATGGCTTAAAGGGCTTAATAGCAATAGCGGTCTTTATCTAACTCGGATATGGGCAGTGGGCAATGTGTATCCCGGTTCGCATGCGGGCTATTCAGCTGCAGCATTTACTCAACTGGAGTACGAATACAACAAATGGAACCTGAGTGCCGGGCTGCGTTATGAGTTTAACACGTTGGGTGATATCAAAGCTTCACCGGGTCCGCTATTTAGAGCGGGAGTTAATTATCAGGCGGCCAAAAAAACTTTTTTACGCGCTACGTATGGCGAAGGTTTCAGGTTTGCCACCATAGCCGAACGATTTGTAAATGATAATGTAAGTCAGCTTTCCATTTTGCCTAACCCTGAACTGCGTAGCGAAATGGGCTGGTATGCTGAGTTTGGTGTAAAACAAGGTTTCAGAATAGGAGAATTTAATGCAAGCGTGGATGCTGCTTTCTTCTGGCAGGAGTATAAAGATTTAATTGAATTCAGATTCAAGCAATGGAAGCCGGATACCGGTTATATTGATTTTAGCGTTACTCCACCGGTGTTTATTTCCATTCCGGGTAAAATCGGTTTCAGGGCCATCAATTTCGATCAGACACGCACAGCAGGTATGGAGTTTACGCTGGAAGGTGATGGGCGAGTAGGTGCTTTGGGCATACGTACCTTATGTGGATACACCTACACGTTGCCGGTAGACCTAACAACCAATCCTGATTTTAATAACGCGTGGTTTTATACCGGTCAGTTTTTTAGCAGCATCAACGGACTGGATGAGGTGCAACGTGCAAGTATCTTACCTTATCGCAACAGGCATTTGGTGAAAACCGATATAGAGTTTTCGTTGCGTAAATTTATGCTGGGCTACGGCAACTTTTATTACAGCGTGTACGATAAAATTGATGCTCCGCTTTACACCCTTATACCGGGAATTGGCCGATTCTTGCAAAACGTAGGCAATGGCGATTGGGTGCATAATCTTCGTTTGGGTTATGCGGTATCAGGCCAGGCTACCGTGGCTTTGTTGATTAATAATTTCACTAACCATGAGTATGCCATTCGTCCGGCAAGGCTCGACCCACCGCGTACCTTTTTGCTGCAAGTGCGTATTCATATTTAATCCAACGCTGTATGAACGAACCTATCCGATTTAACAGAAGTAACTTGTCCAGAAATATTGCCTATGTAGCAATACATGTGTTTGCTTTTTTTCTTCTGTATCAGCTCAGCGATTTTATTACACCCTTTTTAGGAGCACTTATTTTTTATGTGCTGTTTACCCCTTTCATGCAAAAGCTAATCATGGCCTATAAATGGCGAAAGGAGTGGGCTGCCTTATGTATCATTGTATTGTCGCTGTTCATTGTACTGATTCCTTTGTTGCTGCTTAGCTATATGCTTTATGAAAAAGTAAATGAAGTAATCAGCAACCACGAAGCGCTGCTCGAATTTAGCCGCACTATTAATCAGCGTGTGTATGATTTGGCCGGAATACAGCTTATAACCGATGAGAACATTAAATCCCTGCAAACAGCTTTTGCGGAGATGGTTCCTTCGCTGCTCGGACAAAGTTTTTATTTGCTTGGAAATATTGCCATGATGTATTTCATGATGTACTATATGCTAACCAATAGCGAGCGAATAACGCAAGCTACCAACAGCTATCTTCCATTCGGTCATGAAAATATCCGTTTGCTGGCACAGGAGTTAAAATCAATGACAGTTTCCAACGCCATAGGTGTGCCGCTGGTAGCTGTTGTGCAAGGTATAGCAGCGGGTGTGGGCTACTCTATTTTTGGGTTGCCCGATCCTGTTTTTTGGGCCGTTATTACTGCTTTTGTTTCCATTTTGCCGGTTATTGGAACCACGCTGGTGTGGGCACCGGCCGCACTATACTTAATGGCCGGCAATTCGCTGATGATGGGAATAGGATTATTGGTATACGGGGGGGTAGTTGTCATAAATATTGATAATCTGGCGCGCTTGTTTATTCAAAAGCAATTTGCCGATGTGCATCCAGCTATAACTATATTTGGAGTTATCATCGGATTAAATTTGTTTGGCCTGCCGGGACTCATTTTTGGTCCTCTCATGCTGTCGTATTTTGTGATGTTTATCAAAATGTACCGCAGGCTGTATGTACAAACCGAGGTTAGCGCTACACCGGAACAACCCAGTTAAACGGGTCGGGTGATTTGGATGTACGAATATTTTCCAACTCGGTATACAAGTAGTTTGAAACTTTACGCTGTTCAACAGCCGGAAGCTCATAAGTTTTTCCTGCATAGGTAATGGAGTGTATTTTAGCAATCAAGGCAGCAGTTCCGGTACCGAATGCATCTTCTACTTCACCCCGTTCGCAGGCTTGTGCTATTTCTTTTACGGAAACAGGTTTCTCGGTTACAGTATAGCCGGCATTGCGCAGCAGCTTTATGGAAGAATCGCGGGTTATTCCGGCTAATATCGTTTCGCCCACCGGTGGTGTTATTACTTCGCCATTTACTAAAAAGAAAATATTCATGGTTCCCGACTCCTCTACAAAATCATGCTGGCTGCCATCGGTCCATATCAACTGGTCAAAACCATTGCGTTGAGCCTCCAAGGTGGGCAACATGGAAATTCCGTAATTGCCGGCTGCTTTAGCAAACCCTGCACCTCCTTTAAACGCACGTGTATATTTCTGTTCAACCTGCACACGTATGGGTTTTGGATAATAGCTGTTAACCGGGCAGGTGAAAATAATGAAGCTGAATTTTTGTGACGGACGAACTCCGACAAATTCATCGGTGGCAAACATGAACGGTCTGATGTACAATGAACTGCCCTCTTTGGTAGGAATCCACTCCTTATCCAAGCGAATGAGTTGCGACAAGCCCCCCATAAAAATTTCTTCGGGCAGTTCGGGCATAGCCATACGTGTAGCCGATACGTTCAAGCGTTTCCAGTTGTCAAGTGGCCTGAAAAGCTGCGGCTCGCCCGTCTGAAAATTTTTAAACGCCTTCATGCCCTCAAATATTGACTGGCCGTAATGCAGGGCAGATATAGAAGGCGATAAAGCCACCGGTCCGAAGGGAAGAATGACAGCATCTTTCCATGTGCCGTTTTCATAGTTGCAGCAAAACATGTGGTCAGCGAAAATGGTACCGAATTGGATATTATTAAAATCACACTGGTCTATTCTTGACTGTTGTGTTTTGGTTATTTTTAATGAAATTGCCATCGTTTAATGTATGAAAGAATCCATTGAAAAGTTAGAAGATTTAGCAGACCTGTATCATGAGTTTTTTCTCATAGATGAGGCTCCTTCTCAAGTGCCCAAAGAAAAAGAAAAAATCAGGAAATCACTCACATATTCCGGTAAAAACGCACGGGGTATTGTATTCATTATATATCAGCCCCAGCCTCTGCAACCGACCGAACAGGAATTGCTTAACAAAATGCTGGAAAATGGTCTTCGTATACCCCCTGCTGAAGTTGTGCAATGTTTTGCGGGTGACAATCAAGAATATACCTTAGATGAAATGCTTCAGCATTTTGAACCTAAAGTAGCAGTTGTGTGGGGTTACACAGAGGCAGAACCTCATACTATAAAACAATTGGGTGAAATGCGTGTGCTTTATATTCATGCAGTAGCTACCTATATACCTATAACCGAAACCAAAAAACAGATGTGGCAACTCATGCAATCAGCTGTGGGAGCATGAGGGGCTACGAAATTATATTTGCTACGGCCAATAACAACAAAGTTTTGGAAATACAGCATCTACTGGGCTCATCAGTACGATTGCTCACACTAAAGGATGTTGACTTGTATGAAAATATACCTGAAACCGGAATTACACTGAAAGAAAATGCAGCTCTTAAGGCACACTATGTAGTTGAACGAAAAGGTCTGCCGTGTTTTGCGGATGATACAGGGCTGGAAGTTGCTGCTTTAAACGGTGAACCGGGAGTGTATTCGGCACGCTATGCCGGTGAGCCTGCAAATGATGAAAAGAATATTCAGTTGTTGCTTGAAAAATTACAGGGAATGCCGGTTCGAAGTGCTCGATTTGTAACGTATATATGCTACATAGATGCGAATGGCGTTGAGCATTATTTTACAGGCGAACTGGTTGGTACTATTACACTGGAACGTGTCGGTGACGGGGGCTTTGGGTATGATCCGATTTTCAAACCGTACGGTTCAGAATTAACATTGGCACAAATGACGCTGGATGAAAAAAACAGAATAAGTCACCGAGCAATCGCATTCAGGCAATTGGTACAATTCCTGAACAGCAACACTTAATTTTTATCAGCATTTTTGGCTTGTTTGGGTTGCCCAAGTTGTTCGGCAAATTGATCCAAAATGGGAAGTTTCGTTTCGGCATCAAGGTCAATAACCCGATGGCGAAAAATATAGGTGGGTATTTGCGATAGTATGATAGCCAGTGACGACTGAATGACTATCTGGTAGGTAGTACTGCTGTCTTTCAACAGAAATGCAATACATACAAACGACACGTTAACCAAATACAGAATAAGGCAAACCTCGCGGTGGCTCAATCCTATTTTGATTAAGGAATGGTGCATGTGGTTTTGGTCGGCCTGAAATGGCGATTGCTTTTTTATCATTCGAATAACAAAAACGCGTATCGTGTCGAATAACGGTATAATGAGTATGCCAATAGCAATGGCTGGTGCTGACGCTACTTTGTATACAGAATCATACGAACTGTGGTTGAATTCAATAAAACGTATAGCCAATATTGAAAGTAAAAATCCTATAGTGAGCGAACCCGAGTCGCCCATAAAGATTTTGGCCGGATTGTAATTAAATACCAGAAAACCGAGCAATGCACCCGACAGGGCAAAAGACAGAATGGCCCATCCTGTTTCATCAATAAAACTAAACCACATACCAAATGTGGTGGCTGCAATGAAGCCAACCCCACCGGCCAAGCCGTCTACACCATCAATCAAATTGAATGCGTTGGTAATCACTATAATAGTAAATAACGTAAACCCTACACTAACCAGGTAAGGCATTTCTTCTATACCCATGAAGCCATAGAAGCCGGTGATTCGAATATTGTCGCCAAATATGACAATGGCAGCCGCAACTATTTGACTTATAAGTTTTTTTACAGGTGAAATGACAATGATATCGTCTTTCAAGCCTGAGAAGAACAAAATAATTAAGGCAGCTTGCATGTATTGCAGCTTCCCGGTACTGCCATCGGTTAAGCCCCATAAGCTAGCTGCTATAGCAAAGCCGGCAATAATGGCCAAACCTCCCAAACGCGGAATTTTGCTGGTATGTATTTTACGGCTGTTCGGATTGTCGTACAGGCCTTTAAGCTTAGCTACAGTAATAATAGAAGGTATGCCAAAAACAACAATAAGCAGCGAAGTAAGAAAACCTAAAATAATGTTTTGCATAGCTTAAAAGGGTTTACTGTTTCGTAAGGTAGGTAACTGCGAAGTTAATTATAATTTAACATAACACCCTACTAACTGATGCCCATCGTGAAATATTGTGTGTGTTTATAACTTAATCGGGGTATTCCCGATTAAGGTGCCAGGCGGTCAATCTGCCAGCCGTCTTTAATTTGCTGATACTGAAAGCGATCGTGAAGGCGATTTTCTCTTCCCTGCCAAAATTCAAATAAGTGAGGTATAACCACAAAACCGCCCCAGTGACGAGGTCTAACAATTGCTTTTTGGCTAAACAAGGCTTCAAATTCGCTAAACCTGCGTTCCAGTTCTTCACGGTTTTGCACTACAGTGCTTTGAGGTGAGGCGTGTGCCCCAATTTGACTTCCTGTGGGCCGTGATACAAAGTATCGGTCGTTTTCCTCATCATTCAGCGTGGTCACAATACCCTCAACCCGTACCTGACGTTGCAGTTCAAGCCACAAAAAGTTCAGCGCTACCCGGTTATTATGCGAAATCTGTTTGGCTTTATTGCTTTCGTAATTGGTATAAAAAATCAGGCCGTTTCGGCTAAACCCTTTCAACAGAACTGCCCGTGACGAAGGCGATAAATCGGGTTTGATGGTAGAGAGAACCATGGCGTTAGGTTCATTTACCTCCGCCTGTATGGCTTCGTGAAGCCATTGTTCAAATTGCAAAAAGGGATCAGCGTTTACATCGGCCTCATCAAAGCGTTTTAGGCTATAGTCAACTCTTAATTTTTCGATATGGCTGCTTAGTTCAGACATGCATACTTTACATCGAATGTGCTACAACCTCTTTTACTTCCGGTACCATGCGGGTAAGCATACCTTCTATACCTCGCTTCAGCGTGATGGTAGAAGACGGGCATCCACTGCATGAACCACGTAATTCTACGGTTACAATACCATTCTCAAAATCACGGAATACAATTTGTCCGCCATCCGTTTCAACAGCCGGCTTTACGTAGGTATCCAGAATTTCTTTAACTTTAGCTACAACAATTGAATCATCCCCATAATCTTTTTGAGTGGTTTCGGTCTGCTCAAATACAATAGGCTCACCGGCTGCCACGTATGATTTCAGAAATTCTTTCATCAAAGGAACAATTTCATCCCACTCAAAACCATCTGTACGTGTAACCGTCACGAAATTATTCATGATAAAAACACCGCTTACAAAATTGAATTCAAATAAATTTTTTGCCAATGGCGATGCCGAAGTAGATTCACGGGTGGGGAAATCGGCACTGTTGTCGGGGAAAATCATGCGGTTGAAAACGAATTTCATCGTTTCCGGATTTGGAGTAGCTTCACTGTATACTTCCAGGTAATTTTGTGTATCTATACTTTCCATGTGCTTTACTTTTTATTGAGGTAGCAAAGATACAACAACCAACTCTATACCTTGGTTTCAGTTGAAATTTTTTAACGTATCCCACACCAGGTCATTTTCGTAGCCTTTATCAATGAGGTAGCGGGCTGTTTTCTGTTTTTTTATAAAATCATAAACACCTTTTATGGAGTTGTACTTCGCTTCAGCCAACTCATGCAGTGTTTGTATGTATGTGGCATCGTCCAGTTCGAGCAACGCTTTTTTTATGCAATACTCCGAAATATGGCGCTGTTTTAATTCTCTGACAATGCGAAGTCGTCCCCATTTTTTGGTCCGAAATTTTCCACCGGCATAGGCTACGGCAAAACGCTCTTCGTTCAGGTAATTTTGCTCAATGAGTTTAGCCATTATTTCCTGTGCATCATCTCCCCACACCCAGTATTCAGCTAGTTTCTTACGCACCTCATCGTGGCAACGTTCCTGGTAGGCACAGTATTTTGCCAGTTTTATAAAGGCTTGTTGCGGAGTTATTTTTTGCACACAACAAATATACATAACAGAAAAGTGTTGCCGATATAAGTAATTCGCATACGCATGCACAATCACAACCGATCTGTCACCCTACTTTTTTTAGCGAATGGAATCAGTGGATTTGCACAAGGTGTAAGCATGCTGGCTATACCGTGGCATTTTGCTTCACGCGGAGCCTCCACGTATTTTAATACCGGATATGGCTTACTTACTGTTGTGGTATTGCTTTTCGGTTTATACGCAGGCATGTTGGTTGACCGCTATAGCCGAAAACTCAATTTTTTAGTGACCAGTTTAGTGTGTGGAATAGTTATACTGGGTATTTCTGTATGTGGCTACATGTGGGGCTATCTTCCCGACCTATTAGTTATCGCTGTGTTTGGCATTACGATGCTGAATTACAATATTCATTATCCAACGCTGTATGCTTTTGGTCAGGAAATAACAGAACCACATTATTATCAGAAACTGAATTCAACGATTGAAATTGTAGGTCAAAGCACGTCTGTTTTGTCTGGTGGTTTTGCAGCCTTATTGCTTGAGGGTATTTCGGATGAAGCAATCCGAATTCCGGGCACCGAACATATACTACAGTTCACCATCGCGCCTTGGCATATCTGGGATATTTTTATGATGGATGCCATTACTTATTTTATGGCCGCTGCGCTTATTGCAGGTATTCGACACTCTTCTGCACCTGTTGGTCAGGTGCTGACTGAAACTGTTCTTCAGCGCATCAAAACAGGATTTTCCTATTTGAAAGCCAATCGACCAATACTGATTTTCGGTGTGTTTTCCTATTTTGTATTTGCCATGCTGCTGGTTGAAATTCATGCTGTATTGCCCGGCTACGTAGAAAGGCACTTAA
>Ga0315901_10009212_pt1 | contig 11377 bp, 12 predicted proteins | sample LakEriMetagenome_10_FD_203761 | JGI IMG/M metagenome (GOLD analysis project Ga0315901, IMG submission 203761) | Freshwater fungal communities from buoy surface, Lake Erie, Ohio, United States - Buoy 2 MA116 | ecosystem: Environmental > Aquatic > Freshwater > Lake | place: USA: Lake Erie, Ohio...
TAAGAGGTTTGCAACAAGCTTCGCTCCTATTGGAACACGAGGCTTGTCTTTTCTGTCTTGTCTGGCCAATCCGAAGTAAGGCATAACGGCAACAATACGCTTGGCAGACGCCCGCTTAGCGGCATCAATCAAGAGTAAAAGTTCCATTAAGTTGTATTGCGGTGGGAAGGTAGACTGAACGATGATAACATCTTTTCCGCGAACGGTTTCTTCAATAGACGGAGCAAATTCCCCATCGCTAAAGCGCTGAAACAAAACGTTTCCGAGCTCAGTTCCAAAAGAATGAGCAATGCCTTCGCCTAAGTATTTAGACGCCGAACCAGAAAGAATTTTAACCATGTCGTTCATAACCGTACCCTAAAAAGGAGTGCAAAGATAGTTAATTTATTGAGAATGACAAGGGGAAGAGCTTCTACTTCGAATTAAACGTGTTCATGGTTAACCCTAATCCAATGAACGCGAACGACAAACATCCTTGAGCCGATTTCTGAACCACAGCCTCAAGACCTTCCTTCTCTTCGCCGGTCCATTCGCCTAAAACATAATCTACTTGCTGACCTTTAGCAAACTCCTTCCCCACACCCACACGAATGCGCGCGTAATCTCCCGTATTCAAGATTTGCTGAATATGCTTCAAGCCGTTGTGCCCGCCGTCGCTGCCCTTGCCGCGCATGCGAACCTTTCCAAAAGGCAAAGCCAAATCGTCGGTTACTACCATGACATGCTCCAAGGCAATCTTCTCTTGCTGCATCCAGTAGCGCAAAGCATTTCCAGATAAATTCATGTAGGTGGAAGGTTTAATAACAATGAATGTCTTTCCCTTCGAACGAAATTCTGTTTTGTCGGCGTAACGCTCAGTAGAAAAAGTCGCATTGTGCTTTGCCGCTAACTCGTCGGCAACCAAGAACCCAATGTTATGACGGGTATTCACGTATTCTGCGCCTATGTTTCCCAGTCCAACAATTAAGAACTTCATCTTACTTCCAAGCTTTAACTATTAATCCTGTTCCTGTGCTGTGCGTTCCTTTCACATCGAACACATTCAACAACAACGCGAAGGGCATGGTTACCAAATAATAGATCGGCAATACAATGAAAAACGCCTTCGACTTATTTAACATAAGCATCGGATATTTCATAGACAACTTCCAAGAAATCTTTCCGGGAGCACCGTAACTGTATCGCGCATCTACTTTCGAGAATCCGGCACGAAGACATTTCTCTTCAATCTCATCAATGCCATAACCATCGCGAACGTGCTCTTCAATAAACGAAGTCTCTCCGTCATCGTGCACGTCACTTCCACCCATATTACTTGGCGTACTAATTAAAAGCATGCCTCCAGTTTTCAAACTGTTGCAATAATTGGTCAACACCTGAACGTCTTCTTCGATGTGCTCCATAACGTCTACGCACAAAACCAAATCGAATTTCTCTGGCTGAACAAACGTCACCAAATCACCCACTTCAAACTTCACTTGCTTCTTTCCCAATTGTTGGAAGAACGCATTGCAATCAGCTACTTGCTCTTCCTTCACATCTACTGCTAAAATCTCGGCTTGAGAAAACTTCTTACTCATCCAGAACGAATACTGTCCGAATCCTGACCCGGCATCCAATATCTGCTTCACGGCACTGTCATTGAGTTTTCTAAGCTCACTGCGTATGTGCCATGAACGAAGAAGTAAGACATCTAACAAAAAATAAAACAACTTGCGCAAGAAAGGAGTGCTATTGAAAACACTTCCTAAACTGCGTTTAATCGGATCGTAATGCATGCTTACTTCTTCAATAAATTATCAATGGTCTCGTAATAATCCAATGAGTCGTCAATGTAATACTGCAACTCAGGAACTTTGCGCATTTGCTTTCCCACCTTCAAACCCAATTCTCTTTTCACGGAAGAATGGTTTTGCTTCAACAATTTCAACGTTTCATCTTTTTTGTCTGAAGGAAAAACACTGATGTAAATGCGGGCTAAACTTAAATCGGGAGCCACACGTGTTTGCGTAATGGTTACCATGGTTCCACCCAACCACTCACGCGAATTTTGTTGAAACAACACCGATAACTCGCGCTTGATTAATGAACCGAATTTTTCTAAACGTACTCCTGCCATGGTGCAAAGGTACAACAGGATGTATTTGATTGTTTTTTGCTTTTACTTTGCGCCATGGAAATGACACACGTTCGAAAAGGAACGAAGGCCGATTTGCGCGAAGCGCTTGCCCTGATTCAAGAATTAGCAGTGTACGAAAAAGAACCCGAAGCGGTTGTTGTTTCTGTTGAACAAATGGAGGCATGGGGATTTCAAGAAAATCCACATTTCGAATTTTTTGTTGCAGAACGAAATGAACAAATTGTAGGAATTGCCTTTTACTATATTCGATACAGCACTTGGAAAGGTCCTATGATTTATTTGGAAGATATTGTGGTGAAGGAAGAATCTCGCGGCAACGGCATTGGCGCCCGCTTGTTTGAAGCGGTTGCGAATGTATGCGCTGAACGAAATTTCCACGGAATGACTTGGCAGGTGCTCGACTGGAATGAACCCGCGTTGAATTTCTACAGAAAGTACAACGCTACGTTTTCAGCCGAGTGGTTAAATGGATATTTATTTACTCAACAAATAAGAGAGGCAGCATGGCACAAGTAACAGTGCATAAATTCGGAGGAGCTTCGGTTCGAAATGCTGAAGCAGTGAGAAACGTTTGCGACATTCTAAAAGGTTTTCCTGAAAACAAAATTGTCATTGTTTCTGCTATGGGCAAAACAACGAACGCGCTGGAAACCATTCACAGCAAGCGTTTCGAAGGAAAGAATTTCGAAAGTGAACTGCAAGAGATTTTCGAATTTCATCACAACATTGCAAAAGAATTATCGGTTGACACAGACAGCGATTGGCTTGTAGTTTTCGACGTACTTTCACAAATTTGCAAGAACGAGATAACCGCGAGTTTCGACGAAGAGTATGATCGCATTATCGGTTACGGCGAGTATTTGTCTACCGCCATTGTGAATGCTTACTTCAATCAGAACAACCTTTCTTCGAAGCGGTTGAACAGCGCTGATTATGTGGTTACAGACTCGCGTTTCCGCGATGCGCGGGTGCTTTGGGAAATGAGTGAACAAAGAGTTGCTTCACTTCAAAGTGAATTTCAATCGCATTCAACGCTTGTCCTTCAGGGATTTATTGGCGCGGCCAAAGATGTTGCAACGCATCTAACTTCACTAGGTCGTGAGGGTTCGGATTTTTCCGCAGCGATATTCGCTTATTTGTTGAATGCGGAATCAGTGACGATTTGGAAAGATGTTCCTGGTTTATTGAATGCAGATCCGAAGTGCTTCATGCCCACACAACTCCTCAAAGAGATTTCGTTTCGTGAGGCAGTAGAGTTGGCTTATTACGGTGCAAGTGTGATTCACCCACGTACCATTAAGCCGCTTCAAAACAAAAACATTCCGCTTTACATAAAGTCGTTCTTAAATCCGACCGCCGAAGGAACGCGCATTGTAGAGAAAGCCAATTCCGAATTGGAAGTGGCATCTTACATTTTGAAACAGAACCAAACCCTGGTTTCTATTTCAACCAAAGATTTCAGTTTTGTGGTGGAAGACAACCTAACGTTTATCTTCAACACCTTTGCTAACTTGGGTATTCACGTGCACATGATGGAAAATTCGGCACTTAATTTTTCGGTTTGTATTCCTTCCGATAAAAATAAATTAAAGGCGCTCATTGAACAGTTGAGCGATTTCAATGTTAGATACAACGACAGTGTTTCAATTCTGACTATTCGCCACCCCAAGCCAATGGTTATGCAACAACTACTTCAGTACAAAGAAGTCTTGTTGGAACAAAGAAACCGAACAACTGTTCGGTTTGTGATACGCGGAACTTGGAATTTACCAGAACCCATTAAAGAATAAGAGTATGAAGATTTACACGAAGAAAGGCGACGACGGAAAAACCATGTTATTGGGCGGAACGCGACTTCCGAAACACCACATTCGCATTGCGGCCTATGGTGATGTGGATGAATTGAATTCGTTCATTGGTCTTGTGTCGGATTTGCTTCCTTCACACAAAGAAATCCTTCGTGAAATTCAAAACAATCTTTTTGTAGTTGGAAGTCATCTGGCTACAGAACCTGAGCAAGCTGAAAAAATTCAACTTCCTGCACTTCCAGAAAACGCATCTGAAAATCTTGAACAGGAAATTGATCGAATGACTTCGATGCTTCCTGAATTGAAGCACTTCATTCTTCCGGGTGGACACGCTACCGTGTCGCACATTCACATTGCACGAACGGTATGTAGAAGAACCGAACGCACTGCGACAGCTCTTGCAGAGCTTTCAACTGTGAATCCAATTTTCATTCAGTATTTAAATAGATTGTCTGATTATCTCTTCACTCTTTCGCGCGCAGCAGCTCAGGAATTAGGTGCTGAGGAAAACAAATGGGTTCCGAAAAAATAATTAGAAGTTCTGCTCAGAGACCAATTTACCGTCTTTGAACAAGCTTTGTTTCACCAATTTTCCAAATTCGTTGTAATCTAGGAACACGCCATTCTCTTTTCCTTTAATGTAATATTGATTGCTCTTTAAAGTTCCGTTCGGATAATAATATTTCCAATATCCGTCTTCAATTGACCTCTTATAAAAACCTTCCCATTCCAAATTTCCATTGGAATAATAAACCTCCTCTTTAACAATTTCCCCTGTAGTATTCTTCATATAGACCACTACATAAGGCTTTCCATTCGGGTGTTTTCTAGCAACATCACGCGTGGTATTTTCCAACTGCGCGAAGACACTCTTTCCACACAAAATAAACACCAGGGAGAGTAAGAAAATTTTAATAGAAGTTTTCATACTTAATTGAAATCGGGGTAGAGTAAATATTTTTTTCGAATGATCTTATAAGCTTCCAAATCTTTTTGCCACGAAGCACGAATTTCTTCTTCTGAAACCCCTTCGATAATCTGCTTTCGCAATTCCGTGGTTCCTGCTAATTTATCGAAAAAACTAGCAGACGTAAAAAACTTATCTTTATTCGGATAGTTTGCATACATACCAATGATCCAAGAAAGATTCAATTCAGTTGGGCGCTTTTCGAAACTCACTTTAATTCCCTTACACAATTGATTCTCGAATGGTGGATTTTTTGAAACTCCAGGTATCTCTTTCGGTGTGAAAGATGCTTCGCCGCTTTTACAATTTGGAAATCCAAATTGTTGGAACGGTAGCGAAGTGCCTCTTCCAATACTCACGCAAGTTCCTTCGAACAAACACAAACTTGGGTATGCATAAATGGAAGTGATGTTGGGCAAGTTTGGAGATGGCTTTATTGGCAATTCGAAATACGCGTTGTGCGAATAATTGCTGCAAGGAATGACAGTAAGTTCACAAGATTTCCCATCTGTTAACCAACCTTCACCATTAATCATTCGTGCCATTTCACCAAGGGTGCAGCCGTGAACAATTGGAATTGGCAGTTGTCCTACAAAGGAGTACAACTTTTTATCGGTCATTACCGGTCCATCTATGTAGTATCCATTTGGATTTGGTCTATCTAGAATATAAACCGCCTTCTTACTTATCAGTGCAGCCTCCATCACCTCTTGCATGGTTGCCAAAAAAGTATAGAATCGCACACCTACATCTTGAATATCGAAAAGAATAACATCTACATCTGCGAGCATCTCTGCGGTTGGTCTCACGTGATTTCCGTAAAGTGAAAAAATTGGGAGCTTGGTTTTTTTGTCGGTGCCATCGTTTACATGATCTCCGTTTCCAGCTTCGCCTCGAAATCCGTGTTCGGGTGCAAAAATTTTCACCACTTCTATTCCACTTGAAAGAAGGGTATCTACGAGATGAACATTTCCAATTACACTGGTTTGATTGGCCACTACCGCAACGCGTCTATTTTTCAACAAACCAAAATACGCTTCAGTTTGTGAGGCACCCGAATTTTGCGCGAAAGCAAGGCATGCATTCAGCGCGAAAAGCAAACTCAAGATCAAATGAATTCTGTTGTGTTTCATGGGTCCACAAATTTTGCTCATTCTTAACTAAAATCGAACCGAAATAAATGAAGTTAGTAACTTTCCAATGTCGAAGTCCTAACTTTGAGCCGCAATGAAATCTTTTAAGCTAGCATCCTACTTGGCTTTTCGCATGCTTCGCGCGCGAGACAACGGGCGTATTTCGAAGCCAATTGTTCGCATTGCCATGTGGGGAGTTGCAATTGGTATTGCATTGATGATTCTTTCTCTCGCAGTGGTGAAAGGATTTCAATCTGAAGTGCGACAAAAAGTAATTGGATTCGGAGGACATTTTCAAATTGTTTCAAACGGAGATAACGCAGCACAGGAATCTGTTCCCATTCTCCATGATAAAAAATTAATTGACGAACTCAAGAAAATTCCTGGGATTAAAAACGTCAGTGTATATGCGCAAAAGCCTGCCATTGTTGAATCGAAGGCCGGGCTATCTGGAGTTATTGCAAAAGGAATTGAAGAGCAATACGACACCACTTTCTTGCACAGCGCGCTCACGCAAGGAAGAGTCATGAAGTTGACTTACGAAGCGGACACACTTCCTGAAGCTGAAATTGTTTTGTCTGAATACATTGCCAATCGACTTGCGCTTCAATTGGGACAGAAGATGAGTTTGTATATCGTGAACAGCGAAGACGATATTCAACAACAAAACTTCACACTCGTTGGGACTTACAAAACAGAATTGGAAGAGTACGACGAGAAATTTATTTTCATTCATCTCGCCTACCTTCAGCAATTCGGTGGATGGGGACTTCAAGGACAAATTATTGTAGACACCGCGTCTGTCCCCCTACTCACGATTATTTCTCCGATTGGATTCGGAAACAACGGCGAGCTTGAACAGCATTGGCTCGACGGAACGCCTGCAAAAGACCCTATTCTTTATTTGGATTTGACAGACACCACATTTGGATTGGTTACAACAGCTCCTTTTCAAATTGCAGACACAACCTACGTACATTTAAAATTCCCTCCGCATGGAGAAAATGAATATGTCACTCCCCGATGGACTTATTCGAATCTTCGGGGCAGTGAAGTGAATTACATTGGTGGATATGAAGTTCAGGTTGAAAATTACGAAGCACTTGAAAAAGTGAGAGACCCGCTTTGGGAAGCTGTGCCTTATGATTTATTTGTCATCCCACTTACCGATCGCAATCCAGAAATCTTTGCTTGGTTGGAGATGCTCGACGTGAATGTGATCATTATTGTGGTACTTATGGTGGTGCTTTCCATTGTGAACATGACCTCGGCATTGCTCATTCTTATATTGGAAAGACAATCGTTTATTGGCACATTAAAATCCATGGGATTACCGAATCCAATTTTGTTGCGCGTCTTCCTTTGGCACGCTGCGCACATCATAGGTAAAGGAGTTGCAATTGGAAATATTTTAGGAATTGGCATTGCGCTTTTCCAGAAATACACAGGGGTATTCAAGCTTGATCCAGCGAACTATTATGTTTCTGAAATTCCCATTCTCATGAACCCCATGGAGATTATCATTTTGAATGCGCTCACACTTTGCGTGTGTGTGTTAGCGATGATTCTTCCTTCGTTATATGTTTCTACTTTCCGTCCAGCAGAGTCGATTCGAAAAAATTAAATCTTCCAACCTACCTTCGCATTATGAAGTATCACGAAAACATTCTCAGCACCATTGGTAATACTCCTATGGTGAAATTAAATACTATTGTAAAAGACATTCCGGCTTTGGTTTTAGCCAAAGTTGAAACCTTCAATCCGGGTAACTCCATTAAAGACCGCATGGCTTTGAAAATGATTGAAGATGCTGAAAAAGATGGAAGATTGAAACCAGGGGGAACCATTATTGAAGGAACTTCGGGTAACACAGGAATGGGCTTGGCCATTGCGGCTATCATGAAAGGATACAAGTGTATTTTCACAAGTACAGATAAGCAGAGTAAAGAAAAATTCGATGCGCTTCGTGCATTAGGTGCGGAAGTAATTGTTTGTCCAACCGATGTAGATCCAGAAGATCCTCGTTCATACTACAGCGTTTCTTCTCGTCTTGAAAAAGAAACACCCAATTCTTGGAAGCCAAATCAATATGACAATCCGAGCAATGCTCAAGCGCATTACGAATCTACTGGTCCAGAGATTTGGGATCAAACAGACGGTAAGATCACGCACTTAGTTGTTGGTGTTGGAACGGGCGGAACCATTTCAGGAACTGCACGTTTCTTGAAAGAAAAAAATCCGAATATTCAAGTGCTTGGTATTGACACCTACGGATCTGTTTTCAAGAAATACAAAGAGACGGGCGAATTCGATAAAAATGAAATTTACGCTTACGTTACAGAAGGTATTGGTGAAGATTTCCTGCCGGAAAATGTTGACTTCAACTTAATTGATCATTTCGAAAAAGTAACCGACAAAGACGCTGCTATATACACGCGTAAAGTTGCGAAAGAGGAAGGTATTTTCGCTGGAAACAGCGCCGGATCAGCCATGGCTGGAATCATGCAGATGAAAGATCGTTTCAAAGAAGGAGATGTGGTAGTGGTTATTTTCCATGACCACGGTACTCGCTACTTGGGCAAGATGTTCAACGACGATTGGATGAAATCGAAAGGTTGGTTGTAAGAGTCTTGCGATGTTTACTTCGCGTGAGCTTTAATGACGTTCGAAATAATTTCAACGCATTGCATAATCTCCGCTTCAGTAATACACAATGGCGGAGCGAAGCGAATGATGTTCCCGTGTGTTGGCTTCGCTAATAATCCGTTCTTAGCAAGGTCTACACAAATATTCCAAGCAGCTTCGCTTTCTTCGTTATCATCAATCACCACAGCGTTCAGCAATCCTTTTCCGCGAACAAGCGTTACAAGTGAAACTTCGCCTTGAAGTTTTCTCATTTCACTTCTAAATAATTCTCCGAGGCGCTCTGCATTCTCAGCCATCTTCTCATCGCGAAGAACTTCTAACGCAGCTGTTGCAACAGCACAAGCCAAAGGATTTCCACCGTAGGTGCTTCCGTGTTCACCTGGCTTTATGGTTAAAATAATTTCATTGCTGGAAAGAACAGCACTTACGGGCAATACGCCTCCTGAAAGCGCCTTTCCAAGAACCAAAATATCTGGCTTCACATTTTCGTGATCGCAAGCCACCATCTTACCTGTGCGTGCTAATCCGGTTTGAACTTCATCGGCAATCATCAACACATTGTACTTCGTACAAAGTGCACGAACTCCGGCCAGATATCCTTCATGCGGAACAACCACCCCAGCTTCCCCTTGAATTGGCTCGAACATAAATCCAGCGATGTTCGGGTCACCGGACAAACAAGCTTCCAATGCATTTAAATCATTGTATGGAATAGACAAGAATCCGGGCATATATGGGCCGAAACCGGCATAGCTGCTTGGGTCTTGCGACGTTGAAATAGCTGCAAGTGTTCTTCCCCAAAAATTTCCTTCAACAAAAACAACTTTCGCTTGATTCTCTGCAATGCCTTTCACCTTGTAACCCCACTTGCGCGCGAGCTTCACAGCGGTCTCACCACCTTCAACACCTGTATTCATGGGAAGAACCTTTTCATATCCGAAATATTCGGTGATGAACTTTTCGTAAGTTCCCAATTCACTGTTGTAAAACGCACGAGAAGTAAGAGTTACTTTCTCGGCCTGATCTTTCAATGCTTGAATAATCTTCGGATGACAATGTCCTTGGTTAACTGCAGAATATGCCGAAAGAAAATCGAAGTACTCTTTCCCTTCTAAATCCCAAACCTTAACGCCTTTGCCCTTCGCTATTACAACCGGAATGGGGTGGTAATTGTGCGCTCCATAATTGTCTTCCAAATCCATGGCTTGCGCCGAAGTAAGGTTTGAATTCATCTCAGTTAATTTTCAGCGAATTTAGAATGGGAATGTTGTATTTTTGCAATCCAAAATATTTATTATGTCAGGAAATCGCACTTTTACGATGATTAAACCAGATGCAACAGCTGCTGGTAACACAGGAAAAATCATTGACAAAATCATTGAATCTGGATTCTCTATCCGCGCAATGAAATTGACTCAACTTACCAAAGAAGATGCTTCTCGTTTTTACGAGGTTCACAAAGAGCGTCCATTCTACGGAGAATTAGTAGAATACATGACTAGCGGTCCTATTGTGGCGGCTATTCTTGAAAAAGATAACGCAGTTGAAAGCTTCAGAACACTTATTGGTGCTACTGATCCTTCAAAAGCAGATGAAGGAACTATCCGTCGCATGTTTGCTACAAGCATTGCTGCGAACGCAGTTCACGGTTCAGATAGTGATGAGAATGCAGCCATTGAAGGTTCATTCTTTTTCTCTAAGCGCGAGCAAGTTTAAGTTTTAAACAAAAACTGAAAAAACATCGGGAGCTCGCTTTAATTAGCAGCTCCCGATTTATTTTTGTACCCTAATTAATCAAGACATGAATAAAATCAAAGTAGCTAATCCGATTGTTGAAATGGATGGCGATGAAATGACTCGAATCATTTGGAAATACATCAAAGACAAATTAATTCTTCCATACGTAGAGCTTGACATTAAATATTTCGATTTAGGAATAGAAAATCGTGATGCTACTGAAGACCGCGTAACAGTTGAGTCTGCTGAAGCTACCTTGAAATACAACGTTGCCGTTAAATGCGCAACCATCACACCTGATGAAGCACGTGTTCAAGAATTCGGATTGAAGAAAATGTGGAAGTCGCCAAACGGAACCATTCGCAATATCGTAGGTGGAACTGTTTTCCGCGAGCCCATCATTTGCAACAATATTCCTAAGTTGGTTCCTGGTTGGACCAAGCCTATTAACATTGGTCGTCATGCATTCGGTGATCAGTACCGTGCAACAGACACTACCATCAAAGGAAAAGGAAAATTAACCATGACCTTCACACCAGAAGACGGTGGAGAAACCAAGTCTTGGGAAGTTTACAATTTCGAAGGAGATGGCGTTGCAATGGCTATGTACAATACAGACGAAAGCATTTACGGTTTCGCTCGCAGTTGCTTCAACCAAGCCATCATGCGCAACTGGAATTTATATTTCTCTTCAAAGAATACCATCTTAAAGCATTATGACGGACGCTTCAAAGACATCTTTGAAGAAGTTTATCAGAATGAATTCAAATCGAAATTCGCTGAGTTAGGTATCACCTACGAACACCGCTTAATTGACGACATGGTTGCCTTCTGTTTGAAGAGCGACGGTGGATTTGTTTGGGCATGTAAGAACTACGACGGAGACGTTCAAAGCGATATCGTAGCGCAAGGATTCGGTTCTTTAGGACTTATGACTTCTGCGTTG
>Ga0315901_10009215_pt1 | contig 11375 bp, 25 predicted proteins | sample LakEriMetagenome_10_FD_203761 | JGI IMG/M metagenome (GOLD analysis project Ga0315901, IMG submission 203761) | Freshwater fungal communities from buoy surface, Lake Erie, Ohio, United States - Buoy 2 MA116 | ecosystem: Environmental > Aquatic > Freshwater > Lake | place: USA: Lake Erie, Ohio...
ACTACAGCTGGTACCCGATGGATGGTAGCATCAGTAGTCTAGTGCAGACCAACGCAACGACGATCTTCCTCTACAACACATTCCTCAACGCAGGACACGTCCGCATCCGCGCGGTCAACCGTACCGGGTCCGCGTCGGCGTGGGTCTACCTCGGCAACGCCAACGCGGCTGGCAACTCCGCAATCGGCATCGGTGACATGGCAGCGGCGAACAAGACCGCCGTGACCATCGACGGCGGCCGACTGAAGATCCCGACCGGGGGCCAGCGCGGGCTAGAGGCTAATGTTGGCAGCAACATCGATGTTCTCGGCGTAGACTTCCGCGTGTTCAACACCAGCACCGTCGAGAAATTCCGCGTGGACGATGCGACTGGTCAGGTGCTGATCGACAACACGAAGGTTTTGTCAACGCGCTATGCTACAGCGCCGACCACCTTGGCCGACGTCATAGCTGTGCTGCAACACCACGGACTCGCACCCTAACATGGCACTACAACTGAACATCACCCTACCGAACGGCGCGTCAGGCGATTACCTGCGCGTCACGAACGTCGAGTGGAACCGTCTGGCCTCGGTCTGCGTCTTTCAGCTGGCGCTGTACCTCAACGAGGCGCAGGCCGACACCGCGCCGCGCTTCCCACTCGGCATCGTGGCTCAAGTCCGCGTGGATCGGGACAAATTTGAACAGTACCTTTCCAACCAGGCCATCGCTGCCGCGAGTCACAACATCATTGCGCAACTGTACGCGATCACACGCGCAGAGCCTGGCTGCATCACGCTCCTCGGCAGTCTGCGCGACATCGACCTAACCACGGCGACCGATGTCTAAGGGACGCCGCTTCGTCGTCGCCGCTGACAATCACGGCGACCAGTACTGCCAGACGACACAGCGTGCGTTGCTCGCGTTTATCCGCGACTTCAGACCCGAGGTGCGCATCCATGCCGGCGACGCGTGGGACTTTCGCAATCTGCGCAAGGGAGCGAGCGACGAGGAGAAAGCGCACAGCCTAGAGGACGACTGGGAAGCTGGGGTCGAATGGGTCCGCGCTTACTTCGACGGCGGCAGGGAAAACCATTTCCTGCGCGGCAACCACGACGAGCGGCTGTACCGTCTTGCCGACAGCGCGACGGGGCTTCAACGCGACTATGCCAAGGATGGCGTGAAGCGGATCGCGCGAGTCATGCACCAAGCGAAGGCGCATATGCTCCCGTACGACTCGCGGTTAGGCGTACTCAAGCTGGGCCATTTGCGGGTGATTCACGGTTACTTCGCTGGCATCGGCTCTGCGCGGCGGCACGCAATCGCGTACGGCAATTGTCTGTTCGGGCACACTCACGCGACCGACTCCGCTCCGGTCGAGTCCATCGACGGCCCGGCTGAGGCGCGCGGCATTGGCTGCTGCTGCCGCATCGATATGGGATACAACGCGCACATGGTCGCGAAACTGCGGCACGACAACGCGTGGTGTTATGGTGTGCTGTTTGACGATGGGACGTATCAACTCTTCCAAGCAAAGAAGATCGGAGGCTCATTCTATGCCGCAGAAAACATCGCGCGATACTGACGCAGCGTGGGCGCGTGCGTTCCGCGATGCGCTCGCCGCTGGTCGCGCACCGACTGGCGAGGGGTGGATTCTTGGGCGTGATCTACAGAAGCGACTCGCCCTCGGTCATGTTAAGTTCTACAAGGCGATGCGTGCGATGCGCGCGGCTGGCACGGTGGAGGTCTTCGACGGTCACCAGCACTCCGACGGCAAGTGGCGACGCGCTGTCTGGTATAGGCTGCTCTGACATGGACCGACCGCCGCAGTTCGCGCTTGGCGAGCTAGTCCGCTCCCGCATCGACCCGAGCTGCGGCTACGTCGTCGTTGGCCACGTCTACCGTGCGTCGGTCGTGGAGTACCTCGTCGCTGACTCCGCAGGCTGCGAGGAGGTGCGCAGCGAGCTAGAGCTAGAGGCGGGCGAGAGGCAGCGCGACCCGATCAGCGCAGACTAAAAACGGCGCAAGTCGTTGCGGCTCAACTGGGCACAACTGATCCGAAATAATCGGATGGTTTCCGCTTGCGAGAATTAGGTGGGGGTGATCTAGTGCAGGAGTCGGAGGCAATCAGGCCGACGATAAACAACCCTCCCCTCAATGCCCTCCTCCTCCTTCAATGTTGGTCAGTTGGTTCGCAACTTCGGCGCTATCGTTCGAGTCGTCGCAATTGACTCCGACCTTGGCTTGCTCGTCGAGATCATCGACTTTAACGGCCAAGGTGGCGTTGGTCAGAAGTACTACGCCAACCCCAGCAAGTGCATCGCCGCCTAACCATGCGCTCCCTCCTCCTCCTCCTCACCCTCGCGCTGGCCGTGCAGGTCAGCGCGGCCCCGCCGGAAAGCTTCTGGCGCGCCTTACATCAGGTGGAATCATCGGGCCGCACGTCTGGCCTGATCCTTGGCGACGGTGGCAAGTCGCGCGGTCCGCTGCAGATTTCGCGGGCATACCACGCGGACAGCCGCGTACCGGGTGCTTACGAGCGCGTTGACGATCTCGCGTACAGCCGCCGCGTGGCGCAGGCGTACCTTAAACGGTACGCGCCGCAAGCGTACCTCAACGGCGACGTCGAGACGCTGGCGAGAATCCACAACGGCGGGCCGCACGGCGCGCTGAAGCCGCAGACTAAGGCATACTGGTATCGCGTGCGGAGGGCCATGCAATGACCCGCCCCGCCCTAATCCGCCCCGGTCGTCCTGCGACTGGGGCAGCCAAGGTCATGATACCCTGGCGGGTGTCGCCCAGACTAATCGAGCGACTAAAGTGGGCCGCGCTGCGCAAGCAGACTACGCCCGCGCAACTCTTGGCTGACGTGATCAGCCGCAACTGTCCGCCTGTATGAAACTCGAATTTGGCCGAGTTTATCTTCAGCGGACGATAGTTCATCAGCAGCGAGTCACGTTTGAAATCGATTCGAACAACCCCGCAGACGTCAATATGTTCGACCAATGTTCGGAGCGTCCGTGTTCTGTATTTGGCCATCCCCAGTTTAGTCGGATTCAAAACGATTACCAGCCAGGCAGGTGCCCGACCACGACCGGTCTCCTGTGCCGCGAGACGGCGAACGTGCCCGGCGTAATCTGGCTTCAGTCTGTGTATTTTTGCCCGCAGTCCTTAGAGTTTTGGACGCCGCCATATCCCCAAGATTGGGATTGGCGCAAAAAGGAACCATGGGACGCGCTGCAGGATCAATACAACCAGCTGCGAGTCAACAAGACCGGGACAGCAGCGAAGCTAAAGTTCTGGGACGTCGCTCTTGCGTATGCGGAAAAACACAAAGGCTCGCCGGCCTTCAGGCTGCGCCGCCTAGATAGACCATTTCGCATCCGCGACGAACAGTGCGTCGGCCCGTGGGGCTTCACCGAAGATCATTTGAAGTACATGGACGGCGCCGCCGAGGCTTACCAGCTTAAGCGATGGCTCCACGGCTTGCCATCTTCCCATGATAAACCCAAGGACGTGATGCGAAGGGCCGCGCGACGCCGACTAATCAAGGACCGCGCGACAGCGAGCGACGTTGAATTTTTCAAGACTCTGTTCGGCGCATCGCAGGTGATGCGCTGGATCAAGGAAGCAAACAACAAAACAACTCATGCAACTAGCAACGAACAATACCGTAGGGCTATCTGAAGCAATCGAATCGATCAACGACCTGATGATTCGCGGGATGGAAGCTTGGAAATCGGCGGGCAGGATTGTCGCTGACCTTGTGGACCGTGACGCCGATGTCATTGACCGCATCGTTCAACTCTCGCCGATGCTCACCAAGGGAATACTGCGCTCGCTTGAGCGCATCGGGCGGGATGAACTTGTCCCCGAACTGCTGCTCAAGAACGGCCTGGCCTACGCCAAGCTGCGCGAACTGCCGGTGCAGACGCAACGACGCCTTTTGAGAGAACCCGTTCCGCTCCTGATCGAGACCTCTAGCGGAGTTGATACGCTGAACGTATCGCTTGATGCGCTCTCGCCGCAGCAGGTGCGGCAAGTGTTTTCGCACGACGGCGTGCGGACGCCAGCGGAGCAGCGGGCGTGGATGGTTCGCAATGTTCGCCCCATTGACTATCCCGAAGCGGAGCGCCTGCCGTATGAGATCCACGCAAAGACCGTAACTTTCGTGAGACCGTGCAAGCTCAACAAGAGCGACATCGCCGCAATTCTGGCTCGTCTATGACCACCACAATCCAGACCGCCAAGATCTCACTCGTCTTGCCGTCACACACCCTCAACGCGCTCCGAGCCATTGCGGTCCAGCGCCAGATCAGCCTGTCCGACATCGTCCGCGAGGCGATCCGCCGGATGCTGGAGGGCCAGTCATGACCACCGCCGCGCTGATCATCGGCATCGCGTCGCTGGTCTGCTCTGTCTGGCTCATCATCGCCGCGCGCCGGATGTACCGCTCACGCCGCCGTCAACGTCTCGCCGCAATCTTTAATCCTATTGCCTCCCATGTACGACGAACCGAACGCCGCCGCTAGCTGCCTGGCCTTTTTCGAGCGCGCAATGGCGCGAGAGAAAGTGCTCGCCGCGTCCCGCGAAAGGGCGCGACTTGAGATGCAAGGCGCGATCAAGAAGATGCTGCCTGCGGTCAAGCCTGAGCGCGCCAGGCCGCAGCGTGGAAAGCCGATGGAGTACAAGATCAAGCCGACGCCGGAGCAACTGGCGCTGTTCGACAAGGCCGACGCCGAACGCTGGACGCTGAAGCAACTCGCCGCTGCGGTGGGCTGGAGTGTGTCGAAGGTGTGGATCCTGCGGACCGAGCGAGATCACCAGCGCAAGACAGCGCGGCTCAGAGCACATCGCCGCAAGTACGGCCCCGGCCACGGCAAGCCTGCCCCGCCTGCGACTGCCGCAATCAAGAACGGTCGGCGCACGGTCGTTCTCACGCCTGACATCGTCGAGTGGTTCGGCCATGCCATCGATACCAACCTCCACGTCGACGAGATCTGCGCGAAGGTCGGCATTGCCCGAAAGACATTTTACCAATGGCGACTGCACTACTGGCACGATAAGAACTTTCTGCGCGACCGCATGAAAGAGACTGAACAACTTGAAGCAGCCCGAGGCTAATTTTCCCCGTCAGAACAACCCAACGTTAGATAACACAGACACCCATGAAGAACCCTGCGAAACAACTCAACGACGCCTTGATGGCCGGATACGCGGACATGAAGATGGCGTTTCCCGACGCTGACCAAGTCACGGTTAATGCGTCTGTATTCCATGGCCGCGTCAGCGTCCACGTCTCAGCATGCTACGGCACCGTGTGGACCACGTCGGTAGCTACTGAGACTGCAACCTTTGAGGACGCGATTGCCGCGCTCAAATCCAAGACCGCCGACACCGCCGCGCTCCGAGCCGAAGCCGCTGCGCTGATCGCTCGCGCTAACAAGCTGGAGGGCCGCGCATGATCCCGCTGATCTCCGTCAGTCAGTTCACTCCCGGCCAAGCCTGCGCCGTTGCAGGCATGACTGCCGACGCCTACCGCGCGCAGGACGGGCTTACTCAGTCCGACCTCAACCGCTTCGCTGAGTCGCCTGCGCTGTTCCGTTACACCGAGACCGAGCAGACCGAGGCGATGCAACACGGGACTGCGCTGCATGCGCTCATGCTGGAAGACCGCCGCGAGTATGTCATCCGCCCTGCGACATACGGACCGGACGCCAAGCCGTGGCACGGTGCGGCGAAGGAGTGCAAAGAGTGGAACGCCGCGCACGCTGACCGACTTGTCCTGTCCGCAGCCGATGCCGACGCGCTGGAGTCTGCTGCACGCCACGCGCGCGCCCATGAACTGGTCAGCCATCTCCTGACCGGAGCGCACACAGAGCTGTCTGTTTTCGGCTGCTCGCAAGCTGGCCTGATCTGGGGCAAAGGTCGCATGGATGCCGTGAACTTTCGCGGCGACCGTGTGCAGGTGGTGGACATCAAGAAGGCGCAGGACGCGCGACTGTCTGCATTCTCGCGGACTGTTCTGCAGCGGGGCTACCATATCCAGGCTGCGTGGTATCGCCGCCTAATCCGCCAGTTCGTCGAGAAGACCGTGATGCACGAACACTGGCTAGTCGCGGTCGAGATCGACCCGATCCCGCGAGTGAACGTCTGGAAGCTCGCACCGGAAGCGATCGACTACGCGGATGCTGAGATCGACAAGCTGCTTGAGACATTGGCTGAGTGCCGCGCAACTGGGCGCTGGCCGGACTACCACGACAAGGACATCGGCCTGATGGGCACGATTGATCTGCCGCGCTGGGTGTACGGCGACGAAGAACAGCTCACGGGTTTGACGAAAGGAGGTGCGGCATGAGCACGACACCACGCACAGACGCAGCGCGATACACCGACGATCATTGCGGCATGGAGCCGGATCCAAACGGCGACTGGGTGCGCGTCGAGGTAGCAGCTGCGCTTGAAACTGAACTGTACGCGGCCAACGGAACCAGCGCGATTCACGCCGAGTTCGGCCAGGCTGTCGCGCGGTGGAATGAAGAGCGCGAATATCTGCTCGGCCGCATCAAGAAAATGGCTGAACAAATCCACGACCTCAAAAGCGAACTGTACGGAGCGGTAGACCCGCGAAAGGTATCGATCACCTATACGCCGTCCGTATCGACTGGCTGGGAGGACCACAAATCATGAGCACCGACGAACAGTCCAACGCCAAAGAACCCAAGATCTTTACGGGCTTGTCCGGTATGCTGCGGACCTCGCCATGGCTGGCCAGCGAGGATCTGGTTGGCTTAGGCGACGTGCCAGCCGAGATCGAGGACGTGCTGCTCTACGACGAGGTAGCGTTCGACAAGGGCCGGAAGGAGAAGAACGTCCCGGCCTTGAAGTTCAAGGGCAAGGCCAAGCAGTTGGTCCTGCGCACGTCAGCTAACCGCCGCTCGCTCGTGCGTATGTTCGGCGCGAACACGCAGGCATGGCGAGGGAAGACCATCTACATTTACCACGACCCCGAGGTCCGCTTCGGCGGCCGTGCAGTTGGCGGAATCAGAATCAAGGAGATCCAATCATGAGTAACCAATACATGAAAGAGTTTTTCTTCGTCGCTGCTTTGGTTGCCACTGCGTTCGCCATCGCCCGTGGCCTAGGGGTGTTGTTTATGGGTGCAGAGCTGCGGGAAAAGTCCGACCTAGTTCATTTCTTTTTGTTTGCGATTTACACCGCCTGCGCGTGGGTCGGGTACTGCATAGCAAAGCCGTGAACATCATTCAAATCAAGGAGATCACATCATGAATGGACAATACGACAACGAGCTGACTTTTCGGCTCTTCAAAAACGACAAGGGCGAGAACCCGAAGCGCCCAGACTATCGCGGCGAGTGCCAAGTCGGAGGCGTGACGTACAAGCTGTCCGGCTGGGTCAGCGAGGTGAAGTCAGGCCAGAACGCGGGCAGCAAATACATTCGCGGCAAGATCGAGCGCAAGGACCCAGTCGCGCCGCCAGTCAGCGTCGAGGGCAGAACGGCGTTTCTGCCCGGTGCTGCGCAGCCTGTTAACACGGAGGACGTGCCGTTTTGAAAACGATAATCGCAATTGACCCTGGCGCATCTGGTGCCTTGGCGTATCACGCCGCAACGGATAAAGGCAGCGTTGTAGGCCACAATCCCGGCCTCGACATTCAAGCGCTGCACGTCCTCAACGACAACAGCAGCAACATCGTCGCCTACGTCGAGCAGGTCGGAGGCTACATCGGCAAGCCGCAGCCCGGTTCAGCCATGTTCAAATTCGGCACGAGCTACGGTCGCGCACTCGGCGCACTTGAGGCGCTGCGGATCCGCACTGTGCTGGTCAGGCCGCAGACGTGGCAGAAGACGATCGGCCTTGGCTCAACGCTGAAGGGACCAGAACGGAAGCGCGCACTGCGCGACATTGCCAAGCGGCTTTATCCCAGCCACAATGTGACGCTGGCGAACTGTGATGCGCTGCTCATCTTGGAGCACGCGATACAGGCCGAGGCTCAGCGGGAAAGGGGTGCGACGTGAAATACCGAATCAAGTTTCATGGCATCCACAAATGGCGCGACTTCGAGTATTTTGCGCTGCAAGAGCGACGCTGGTGGGGGTGGAAAACGCTCGGCGTTGCTACGCTTGGGCGGGTTGAATCGCTCCGCAAGGATCTGATGCGGCTCGACCTCACCGAGGCCACGATGGCGGACCCCACGAAATGGAAAGGAGAGAAGCCATGACCTCCACCGACTGGCTCCGCATCGGCCTCGCCGCTGCCGTGGCTGTTCTGATCTGGTGGCTGGCACAGGAGGAAAACCAATGAACACACCTATCTATCGACTCGACGACGAACTGAAAGAAGCCCTCGCGCTCCACTCCAAGTGGCTCGGTGGCGATCCGTCCGGCAAGCGGCTGGACTTCGCAGGCGGCTCGCTGACTAATCACGATTTGGCCTGGGCCGATCTGCGCGAGGCCATCCTCGACCGCTGCGATCTGAGCGGCTCCAACTTACAGGGCGCACAACTGAACGAGGCTAATCTGTTCGGAGCCAACCTGACCAACTGCGACCTTGAGTCGGCGGACCTGCGCTGGGCTGATCTGCGCAGGGCTAATCTGACCGGGGCCAAGCTGAAAGGCGCACGGATGGCCGGGGCTGCACTGGCTCAGGCTGTGGACGTTGACGGGCTGGCCATTGACGAGCCGCGCACGGAAGGAGCCGCGCCGTGAACAACGCACACAAAGCCGCCCAACTCGTCCTAGGCGACCGCAACGAAACATACGGTGATCCCGCCGACGATTACGCCAAGGTCGCTAAGATCTGGTCTGGCCTGCTCAACCCCATTCTGCGCCGCGACATCACGCCCAGCGAGGCGATCATCATGATGGTCGGACTCAAGCTCGCCCGCGAAATGCACCGCCCGAAGCCGGACAACATCGTCGACGCCCACGGCTACCTGCTTTGCTATGACTGGGCGAGGACGGGGCAGAAGCCGACGACGGAGGAGCAGCGATGACATGGATACTACCCAAGCAATTACACACGTCTCCCTTTGTGCCGGCTACGGAGGCATTGATCTCGGACTTAAGCGAGCAATCCCAAATCTGCGCACAGTCGCTTTTAGCGAGATCGAAGGTTTTGCCGTCGCGAACTTGGTCGCAAAAATGGAAGCGGGACAGCTGGACCCAGCACCTGTCTGGACGGATCTTAAAACATTCCCTTGGTCAGGATTTCGTGACCGCGTGGACATCCTCTCTGGCGGTTATCCCTGCCAGCCATTCAGCGCCGCCGGAAAACGCAGAGGCAAAGACGACCCAAGGCACCTCTGGCCGTGGATCGCAGATGGAATTCGACTCATGCGCCCTGGAGTCTGCTTCTTTGAAAACGTCGAAGGACACATCAGCCTTGGACTCCGAGAAGTCGTTGAAGAACTGGCAAGCATTGGTTACGAAACGACGTGGGGAATATTTAGCGCGTCTGAAGTCGGCGCGCCTCACCAGCGCAAGCGGGTCTTCATCCTGGCCCACAGCAAATGCGCGGGACTGGAAGGATTCCGGCGCTTCGCAGGGCAATCGAGTCGCGCCCAATTTAGGGACTGCGGTGCATCGCGCTGGCCCAGCCGCCCCGGCCAACCCCAGCACGAATGGGAGCCGCCCAGAGTCGTGGGCAACACCGAGAACCGGCATGGCGAGGGGCAACAACTTCACCTACGACAGAGGCCGAGGCAATATCGAGGAGCAAGCGGGGGCGAGCGTGACTGGCGGAGGCAAGCTGAACCCGCGATGGGTGGAGACGCTCATGGGCCTTCCCGTAGGCTGGACTATGCCGAGCTGTGCGTCACCTGTGACAATCGAACTGATGAACTCAGGCTCCTCGGAAACGGAGTCGTCCCTGCCACCGCTGAACGAGCATTCAGAACGCTAATGAACCAACTTGAAACGCCATGAACCAGACCACCTTTGAATCATCCGGCGCTGGTCTGACCCAGAACGACCGCATCCTAACGCGCCTGTGCCAGGCCGTGGGCGAGTGGGTCAGCCTGCCAGACCTCGTCGCCTGCTCTGGTGCGTATGCGGTACACTCGCGCGTGGCTGATCTGCGCAAGGCTGGGTACGTCATCGAGCAGGAGAGTGTGCGGCGCAGCGGGAAGGTTCACTCCTTTTACCGACTGGTCTGCATGCTGGACAGCTGAACGAGTCGCGCTAAACGTTGAGCAACGGGCCGTGAGAAAGCCCAAGCCAGATATGACCAACACCATCACACTTTGCCCGCCCGCGCGGAGGAACTGGCCATCTGGCGCCAATTTCTCACCCTTCGCGTTGGCGGGTCTTTTTTGGTCATGAAACCTCCTGCATTCCAGTTTTACGCGGATGACTTTTTGGCTGGCGTCGCTGACATGACGCAAGCCGAGGTCGGTGCGTATGTCCTTCTCCTATGCCACCAATGGAACCGCGGTTCAGCCCCGGTTGAACCGGAGCGTCAACAGCTGTTGGCCAAGGGTTCGGTCTCGGCTCACGTCTTAGCAAAGTTCAAGCTGCAAGAAGACGGCACGCTGAAGAACGAGCGGCTGGAACGGGAGCGTGAAAAACAGGCTCGTTACCGGGCGTCACAGTCGGAAAAGGGTCGCCTGTCTGCAGAATCCAGACGTGAACCACGGCTCAACCACGGTTTAAACAACGGTTCAACCGCGGTTCAACCCAGCGTCAACCCTCCGTCTCCGTCTCCGTCTCCAAGTAATACCCCTATAGTCCCCAGCGACACGCTCACGATTTACGAGGCGTACCCGCGCAAGGTCGGCCGCGACGCGGCCTTGAAAGCGATTGCCAAGGCCCAGAAGCAACTGTCAGCCGCCGAACTGCTCGCCAAGGTCAAAGCCTACGCCTACGCAACCGCCCGCTGGTCGGACGACGACCGCAAGTTCATTCCGCATCCCGCAACGTGGTTCAATCGCGGCTCCTACCACGACGACCCCGCGACGTGGATCCGTGGCAACTCAGCGCAAACCGAGATCCGCACGCGCGTCCTTGACCTGTCATGACCACTCCCGGCCACAATCCAACCATCGAGCAACGGCTCGTGTCGGCCTGCATCGTCGCAGGACCGCAGGGCTTCGCTCACGCAGCAGGCGAGGGCATCACGCCTGATCACTTCACGGACCCCGTGGCCCGTGCGTGTTGGCGCGCTGGCACGGTATGCGTCACCGAAGGCACGCATCCTGACGCTGCTGGCATCTACCGCGCGATTGCTGGCCTAGACGGCGAGGCGAAACCGTCTGCCGTGGACATCGCCAACCTTGAGCAGGTCGAGGCGACCAGCGTACATCTGCGCCGCCTAACGTCGGACGTGATTGACCTGTACCGCCGCCGCCGACTGATCGCCTCAATGACGGCTGGACTA
>Ga0315901_10009216_pt1 | contig 11374 bp, 20 predicted proteins | sample LakEriMetagenome_10_FD_203761 | JGI IMG/M metagenome (GOLD analysis project Ga0315901, IMG submission 203761) | Freshwater fungal communities from buoy surface, Lake Erie, Ohio, United States - Buoy 2 MA116 | ecosystem: Environmental > Aquatic > Freshwater > Lake | place: USA: Lake Erie, Ohio...
CTGTTGGTGATGCTGTTTCAAGTGGCACAACTGTAACATCTGGTGTTGTTGGTTCTCTTCCTGCTTTTGGAAATGTAACAACTTCCTCTGGTGGTGTTGCTGGTTCCCTTGCTGGTTCTCTTTCTGGCACTGGTGTTCCTACAGTCACTGCTGGTGGTGCTGGGACTCAAGCAGTTGGTCAAAGATCTATCGAGTTAAGCGTATTTAAATGAGACTTATAACTCCCGTTTTGCTAGTAGCGGCGGGACTTATATCTCCCGCTCTAGCAGTGCCCGTTACGCCTAACTTTACCAGCGGCACAATGACTTCACACACGGAGTCCACAACAACTGTAAATGAAACTATTCGCCAAATTGACTATCAAACAGGATGGAGTTACACAGTTACAGGGACAAACATCAATATTCCCGCAACACCACAAGTAGGAACACCTTATACCATTTATCAGAATGGTGCTCCATTCCAGTTCTCGGAAACTTATTCGGGTCCAGGAATGATAAAAGACACAACTGTGATTCGCAGTACATCCATAATGTCTGTTACCGACACAACCTCCGTGTTTACCCAGTAAGGTGTCTTCACACAATAGCATCCGTCCTTGCTATCACTGTCTCTGCGACCCCTGTATATGCGGAAGGGGATACTCCAATCACTGCGGTTGCCAACCCACAGGCAACCTCAACAGGAAGCGTAACAAACCAGGCAGTTCAGGTTTTACAAGGTCCATACGTTACCAACTCATACGGTGGTGGCGTAAGTTGTCAAGGACCAACCTTTAACCTAACACCATTCCTTACAACTACCAACAGTGGTCAGAAACCATTTGAAGATTATGCCAACATTGATAATGACCCCACAACCCCATTAGAAAGAACTGGACAGAAAGACAACTGGGCAAAGAACTTTGGCATCTCTGGCACCATCTCTATTCCTTTAGATGGTGGTCTACAAGCACGCTGTAAGGAAGCAGCAGAGACTTGGACTAATCGCCAGAAGGCGGAGACTGATAAGGCTCGTTTGGACTTTGAGCTCGTCCGCCTCTTAAAATGCGGCGAAGCAATGAAGGCTGGGATACATTTTCATCCCCAGTCTCCTTATGCGAAGATATGTGCTGATGTTGTTGTTGTGACCAATGGAGGTATTGTTCCTTCTTCTGCTGCTTTAGTTCCTTCTGGAACGTCTTCAAGACCTTCTTCTTCAGTTCCAGTTGGGCAGCGAAGTCAACCTGTAACTCATAAGGCGTCAGGTCTCGGTGGAGCCGTTTCTTTGCCTGGACATAAATCTGCTGGACGATAGGTTTCATTTTACCTACCATCCATTCCACCAAAGACTTGCCAACAAGAGCCGCAGCAACAGAAGCAGTAGCAGTGGTGCCAGCAAGAATAACCTGCTCTTTAGGTGGGACTGGAACTTCTCCGATGAGGGGTACTTCAATGACAGGTACTCCTAAAGTTGTTGTTGGTGGTGTAACTACCTGTTGATCCTGGGGGGTTTGGACTGCTGGGGGCAGTTGAGGGGTAGGGGGTGGTAGTTGCCTAGACTTTTCTTCTTGCGTTTCTTCCTTTTCTTTTTGTGAATTCTGCCCCTCTACTATTTGTTTCCATTGTTCCGTAGTTGGAACATCAATGGGTTCATAATAAGGAAGTTCAGCAGTAGGAACTTGGACTACTGGTTTCTGTAGAGATCTTATTGATGGTGTTAAGACAACAGGTGGTTCTAATCTACGGACAACTGGAACTTCAACTTGTTGTATCTGTATCTCTGGGATTTCCATTTTTCTTTCTCAACTGAAAAGCAGCATCACCAAGAAAAGAACTTACGGCAAGAACAAGAACTTTAGCATAAGCATCTTTACTTGTGCTTTCCAGTTCTACTTGCCCTTCAGTAACTATGCCCACAGATTCCACTGCCGAAATCATTAAGGCACTCCAAACAATTAAAAATAGTCTAACAATGTGAAAGTAAATCATTTTTTTCTTTTAGAATCAAGTTCGGCAAAATTTTTCTTTTTAGTTCCACCATCATATTCCCAAGCATACCCTTCAACAATCATCTGGTCGTTGAGTGATGTTGATTCATTATTGATAAACAAGTGCCCAATAATTCTTCCATACTTTTCTGTAGAATCTGGGAGTTCAGTTTTAATTAAAATATTTTTAGCACCTTCTACTTTTTTCTTCAACCACTCTTTTGATTCAAGACCTAACGCTTTCTCTTTGAGATCCGTTGTTCTACTTTCAGGAGTATCAATCCCAGCAAGGCGAATTCTTTTTTCTAAACTTATAGAAAACCCCAAATCAATATCAGCATCAATCGTATCCCCATCAACTACCCTTAAAATATTTTTAATCCTGTAAATATATGGGTCTCTATCCGCCATTTTTTTAGTTTGAAATACTCTTACTATATATTCTTCCTAATGTCCATTCTGAACTTGGAGTTTCATCAATATTGAATAATTTTTCAACTTCACCATTATTCCACCACTTTCTTCCAGTCATATATCTTCTTCTTTTTTCTTTAAATTCTTGAGAACGGGGTATTCCTTTTTGAACTTCTCTTTGTCTTTGTATATGCTCTTTTGATTTTTTCTTCCCAGACAAAGCATTACTGATATTTTTTTTATGTTCTTTGGAGGCAGTTTTACCATAAAAAGGATGATTTGATCCACTCATTTTTGAACTTTGAATTTCTCTTTGTTCTTCACTAACAACTCTACCAGAAGTCCCTTCTCCACCATCAGTAAGATTTCTCAAAATACCAGTCCCATTATCTTTTCTACCATAAACAGCAATCATATAAATTTCGTGTTTGATTGCTTCTTGTTCTGTTAAATTTCTTTTTAGATATATTATTCTATCTTTACTTGGTAAAGGCACAATTCTCTTTTTAACATACAATCTAAACCCCTTACCTTTACCGATGTAATAAGGTGTTCCGTCTTCCCGCAAGTATGCGTAAGTGTAATATTCCATCTGCTTTGTTTGTGGTTATAGTTATTTATACAAGAAAAGGAGCATTTCTGCTCCCAATCTTTTGCTTGAATAACCACAAACAAGCACTAATATTTATCAACCAAGAATACTTTGTCTCCACTCTTCACTCATATTCACCATAATTGCTTCTGCTGCTTCTGGTGTTTCAGCATATCCTTCATCAAGTAAGTGTGAAAGGATAATATCGTAAATATCTACTTGTTCTTTTTTTAGTTTTGATTTTGCCTTTGCTGCTTTTTTGCTATGAGAATCAGCAACTCTTATCATTTTATTACTTCTTTCTTTATTCCTTTCTGCCTTTTCGTGCTCTGCTCTTGCCCTGTCGTAAGTTAATGTGCTATGTGGGTCATCTGCCTGTCTTTCTCTTTCTGCTCTTGTATCTGCTTCTCTTTCTACTCTGTCGGAAACCTTCCACATCATTTTTCCAACAGGAAGTTTTTTATAAGACATTTCATTTAAATCATTACTAACAACTTCCATATATGCTTCTTGAAGACTACGAAAATCTTGTGCGTCCATCTTACGAATACTTTTTAGTTATTTATCAGAAAGGAAGTTTAAACTCTTTCGTATTTAGTTTAGGCAGTGGAAGTTTCTCAAATGCTTTGGTGACTTGCTTTTCTACAACAGCACCAACAAACTCTTCTGGGTTATCTAAAATCTTCTGTGCTTTTTGATAGGTGATATATGCTCCTACACCGATCGCAGCACTAATGCCTAGACTCGTCAGGGATAGTATCAGGCTCAGGTGTTTCATCTCTCATCTCCAAATGAGCTAACCGAAGTATATAGTAAATGATATATCCAGTGAATACGAGTCCACAGGATAGAATGATGAATACTCCCCAGTTAAATTCACTCATTCCACCACCCTTCTTCTTTGTGTATCCAAACTTTTAGGTCTTTTATATATTTTCTTAATATCTGTGCTTGTTCTTGGTGCCACTCATCACCCGTCTCAAAATAAAGACGGGTGTGATTATCTATTGCTTGGAGTATTTTATGGATGGGAGCATTCCAACACTCCCTTTTTGGAGTGTTCCATTCTCGTGGCACGGGATTACAAGCGAGTGTATTTCATTGTATCTAAAATATTCCAACTGGCAACTACCAGGACTAATTTCGGCATAACCAACTATCATAAAAGCAATGAATTCCATTACTTCTTTTTGCCACCATTCTTCGCCTTTTTAGCAGTTGCGTTTCCTTGATTCTGCTTTTTATTACCAGCAGAACCTTTCTTACCTTTGTTGGGTGACTTGGACATTATGCTCCTGTGCGGGGTGTGACGAACCCTTCACCTTCCTCAACCTTTGTTTCCAATGCTTCAACTCTCTCAACAAGAGTTACTGGTGCTTCAGGTGCTGGTGGTTCTGGTGGTGCCTCAACAAAAGTTTCCTCTCTCTTTGGTTCTTCCTTATGCTCATCATCACCCTTTTTCATAGTGTTGATACCAAAAGTAGCAGCAGAAGCAGTAAAGACAGTAGCAATGAAAGTAGGATCCATTTTGGATAGCATACCAGCATAGCTAGCAGTCAAAAGAGCGGCAGACCAACTCAAAATCGCAATACGAATAATTTGTCCCATAGTTTTTTCTTTCTTGTTTTCCATCAGTTCCGTGTGATGAAGTCTCTCCTTATTTAGGTTTTTAGAACCTAAACTTAACATTTGCGGAAACTGCCGTGTTGCTTACACCATTATTAATTTGATGAACTCCTTGAATGATGATCATTTCTTTGTAGTCAACAGTTGCCGATGCCTCAATCGCATTATCAGTCGCATAAGAACCTTCAATACTTACACCAAACAAGTCTTTCTTCTTACCACCGAAACGATGAGAAAGAGCAAGTCCGATTTCACCAGTATGTGAAGTCTCATCTACTACTTCAACACTTCTTGCGGACTGAATAGAACCACTTTCAGTGAACGCATCTCTGCGATAGTTTCCTACGGTGTATCCTACGAATGGAGTGATGTTCTTATGAGCGTGCCAGAAGAGTCTGTTGTTTACCCACCACTCTTGACCTGTTGCGGTGCTCTCGTTATTAAAGACACCCTGAACATTACGAGAAACATTATATCTGTTTTGAGCAATCGCAGCATTGGTTAAGAGTGAGAGTGTATTTCCACGAAGCATATTAAAGACGCCAATGTGACTTTTGTTCAGTTTGGATGTGCTATCAACGCCATCCAAGTTCACATTTACATTATTATATTGAGCACCAATTGTCCAGGTTGGTTTAATATCAATCTCTAAACCACCACCATAGATAACTGATTTACCAGTGTATCCATTGTCGGCAGAAGACCACGCATAGTAGTTCTTACTGAATACTCTAACTCTATCAGTGGTTGGTTCAGTTGGTTCGTGGTTTAAGAGTCCTTGTAGTCCACTTCCAATATTATCAAGGACTTCGTGCTGATCTACACGACCAGTGAGTGAATCAGATGAGTGTGTTGTAGAAACAGAGTTTGATAAAGCAGTTGTGGTAGAACCATCACTATAGGTATCAGTCGTCACCATTGGAGTGGTAGTATTTGTGGTGAAGTCTCTATCAATAGTCTGAACTCCACCATCTTCTGATTCTGTGTGCTCTGTAAGCGTAACAGTCAGAACAGGAAGTGTGGTTGATGGGGAAGTGGAAGAACTTACCAGTGTTGGAGTTGATGGGGCAGAAGCAGTGGGAGCAGAAGCAGAACCTACATTAGTAACGGTGAAGGATGAGGATGTTGCTCCACCAGCACCACCAGCAACGGCACCAGAAGCAGCGTCATAAGAAGATGGTCCAAAGATATAAGCATACTGGATATCAATAATGTCCCCAGTATTAATACCAGAGAACATAAATGCCATACCGATGGTGTAGTCTCCATCACCATCATCCTGTCCACCATAGTATGTTAATGGGTCTGTTGACCAGGAAGCACTAATACCAGTATTGGAGTTAGTTGCCGCAGTGAATAGTCCCAGAGCATACTTGGAAGCAAGTGCCTCTGACAGAACTACATTGGTCGCAGGAACACCACCAGCATATCCTCTTACATTGAGTGTTGAAGAACTATCTCCTGCTGCTGCCCTTGCGTCTGGGTCAGTGAATCTTCCAAAGTATAATGTAGGAACATTCATCTTAAACTCTAAACGAGTATTGATGTCCACAAACTGTTGGTTATCATTGAAACGATAGTCGTGCTCAATATCAAACTCGGTGACCGAACCAGACCATACAGCACGATTGTCAAAAGTTAAACCACGATATGAAACACCAGAGTAATCTACAAGAGTTCCTGTGATTACATTAACACTTGCGTAACTCGCATTGTTGTTACCATAATTAAACAGAACTGTGGTTCCATCTGTATCAATACCTTTTACAGTCCATCCCTCAAAAGGAGAACCAGGAGTGAGATAATCGTATGAAGGATTAAATGTTGCGGTTCCTGTTGAATCGTAGAGAATACCAGGAGAAGTGTTACCGCCAGAACCAACAGTTCCAGCATCATTAACACCAATCTTTACATAGTTTCCTTCTAAAACTAATGGTGCTGCTGATACACTAGTTCCCATTAATAAAGCAGACGCAGCAGCAAGCGCCTTTTTAGCGTAAGACATAAAAATCCTCTGTGAGTTCAGTGTGTACTAAACAAAACAAACCGAAGTATGAAAAGTAAAGTATTCACCGAATCACAGAGGACTCGGACTATGTAGATTCAGACCATTAAGATCAAAATCAGTGATAACTGTATCTTATTTATCCTTTCTTCCACGCTTCGCCTTCTGCCTTACGGCGACGAGCAAGACCTGCTTCTACATTTGAACCAGGATTACGATAGAGATAAAGAGCATCAGGAACTAAATCCCATTCCTTATTCTTCAGGCGTTTGGTAATGGTGTTGAAATTATCTCCACCGTAGAAACCTGCTCCCAGATTATAAGCAAAGGAAAGAAGTGCTCCACGCTTACCATCAGTCATTTCATTCCAATGTGGAATTTTACGAAGTGCTGGAAGGAATTGATTCTTACACTGACTAATCAGTAACTCATCTGCTTCCTGTTGAGTGATTGATTCACCAAGTTTGAAAGGAGAACCATCTTTCTTACGAGTTGAACCCCAACCGATTGTGATTGGAAGTCCACCAGAAAGAGGGTCGGGATACGCATTAAGATGGCATCCCTCAAACTCTTTGATTAACTTGATGCCCATCATTGGAACATCATCACCGCTCGTTACAGGAGCTGCAGCAGCAGGGGCTGGTGCAGCACTAGACTTTTTTCCTCTATAAATTTCTGCCCAGTCAATATTATCTTCCAAATATTTGACAGGAAGATTGTCTTCTAACCATTGAACTGCTTTCACATGGTTAGGATTTCTTTCGTCGTAGAACTTAAAAAAGTTATGAAGGTCGATTCGTGCCATTGTTGTCTCCGAAATACTTTTGATACAGTTGACTTGCTTCTACATGTCTCCCACTATTTGTGAGGTCTTTAATCACCTTAAGCATCTTGCGTTTGAAATTAATCGAAGATTCTGCCCCATCCATCATTCCCTCCTGGACACCAGCGGTGCTTGAGAACTGCTTTGGTGTAAATGGTCTTCTTACCATTCGTCACAGGTCCAGTGTAGTTGTCGTTGAGAGAACCATATGGATCGTTTACATAATATCCCTTTCCATCTGGGGTTTTACCAATGACGACACACATATGCCCACCAGTAGGTGCAGAAAGAGAACCCCTATGGAGTATGCCAATAACAACGGGCTTCCCAGCGTCCAGACTTTTATCAATATCAGCAAAAGATAAATTGTAACTAAAGTGTGACTTAACTCCATAAGCCGCCAAAACTTTCGTCTGAACGGCATGGTCTGTTGTATCACCAATCTCAAAGACTTTCTTAACATACTCATCGTCGCCTTTAATGCTTCCTGGCTTGAGGAAAGATAAGCACATAGCGCACGATGAAGAGTTGCAAGTTCTATGTGCATCTCTGTAATTGTCTACTTGATTATAGTAAGGAACTGCTAGAACTTCTGGTGTAGGGGGTTTAGTTCTAAAGATCCCAATCCAGTCTGTTTCTGAATCATCCATGAAGTTAGCAGGGAGGTTATCTTCTAACCACTGAACTGCTGCTACATGATTTGAATTGTTTTCGTCGTAAAATTTGAAAAAGTTATGAAGGTCAAGTGTCATTTTCGTCTCCTATAAACTCTAATGAGAAAATATCATGGTCTAAAATATCCGGATCCAACCACTCACTGAATTCTGATTGAATCGCATGGGCATTCTCAATATTTTCCTCACAAAGAGTATGAATGCGGTCAACTGCCCAGTCATGTGTTGTTTGAAGAGTTTGCTCCAAAGTTACCATAATCTTTTCGCATGTAGCGTCCTAGAATATTGCTATTGTAGTACGCTGGCGTTCCATCGTCAAGAGACTCACTCAACACATTATTTAGAAAAAGTTGTTTCGTTTCTTCATAATTACAGTCACCTTTTGCCTTATGAAGACTCAATATTTCTCTATTGAAATTCTCTTTGTTATACTTTTTGATATCTTCCTTTAACTCTGGACAAGAACCATAATACTTTTTCCAGTCTGATTCTTGTTTTACTCTTCTCTTCTTTCCTGGTGGTGTTCTAAAAGACCAAAAGTATTTTCTACCAATGTACTGCCGTTGGTTATACTTATTGGTTATACAGTAAACAAACCCAAAGTATTCTCCAATATCGTCAGTATCAAAAACTTCCCCATTATACCGCCAGGGATTCTCATAACTCATATTAAAGTATCTTATGAGCTATTATTTATCTTCAACCGGGACAAACCTAGTCTAGACAAAAAAAGGGGACTTGTCAAGCCCCTTAAGTATTATATGATTTTTATATCAGACAGGTGGAAGTTTTGCTCCAGTTGGTGCTGGTTTCTTTGTTCCAGATGGATAAACTGGTTTAGCACCACCAAGTCCACTACCAGGCTTCATTACTGGACCAGCCATTACATTCTCAACAATGCTCTGAATGTGATCTGCGTCCATCTGTGACATAACATAATGTGCTTCCTCTACGGTGTCTGCATGACCATCAGACATCAAATAATCTAAAACAATATCATAAACATCTTCTCTAACTGTTCCACCTTTCTTAAGTCCCATTGCTGGCTTGAGACGGACAGCACCAACTCTTGTAGCACCTTGATTAGGAACAAGTTGTCCCATTTGAGCATCATATTTTACTGGAGTGCTTGGACCAGCATTCTGTTCATCAACCAATTTTGCGTCTGGTTCATAAGAATTTGAAAGTCTTGTCAAGTCATAACCACCAATTCTTCTGGTGTCGGATCCGGGAGAAGAAACAAATGAATTCGGACGATTAGAATTTTGAGGTTTGTTAGGTTTGGGTTTGGCTCCAGGAATAGATGGTCCTGGTGTTCCAACCATGCCACTCTCATCAATTAGTTGCTCTTTTCCCTCTCCAAGTCTTGAAGCGGCACCTGCTGCCTTTTGAGCAACCTTTCCGACTGCTCCTGCTGCCTTACGGAGACCTCTTCCAATCAGACTCTTAACGCCACTCTTGACCTCTTCCTTCTTCTTTTGAGCACCATAGGTGACCTTATGGACAGCGGTTCTTCCTGCTCTTCTAGCAGTGTCTTTTGCGATTGAGGCAGCAATTCCTGCTCCTGCTACGGCACCTGCTGCCTTTGCTTTGGCACGCCCTACAGCAGTCTTTACCGCTGCTTTTCGTGCTGCTGCTTTCTTTTCACCAACCTTTGACTTGGCACGCTCACGACGCTGCTCTGGACTTTCGGTATCACTACCATAGGTGACCTTTGCCTCATCAATGTATAAAATTGCCGCATTCTCTACAGCAGTAGATGCTTCATTTAGACTATATCCAAACTCTACACATTCTTCAATAAGTTCTTCTACGATCTCTTCAAGCATTTCGCAGGAGATTCCATCTCCTTCTTCATAAATGCCTTCATAGGATTCTTGTAATGCCTTTAAATCTGACGCAAACATTTTTAATACTTAAGGAATTCCTGTGAGTATTTATAAAAAAAGAGGGTCTTATTGACCCTCTGAATCTTTCATCCATTCTTTACAATAATCATAATCCCCAAACAGGTATTCATCACACTCTGCCGCTTCTTGAAAAGCATTTAGAATTTCTTGTTCCACCCATTCATCATAGTTGGAATCCAGAGAAAGTATTTTCGGTAACATCCTGCTTGATTCCTCCAACAATGTATGATTCAACTTCGGTTTCTTGTGGTGCCACTTGAAGACCCTTTGAAGAAATCCAGTGCTCCGTCCAAGGAAGTGGATTATTCTTTGCTGGAATATCATAAAGTGGTTTAAGTCCAATTGCCTTCATTCTACGATTCGCAATCCATTCAACATACTGCTGTAACAGTTTGTCATTGAGACCAATCATGGATCCATTCTTGAACAGATACTCTGCCCAGAGCTTTTCTTGATTCACAGCATTCTCAAAGGTCTTGTAGACCCACTGTTCTTCCTCTTTGGCAATGCGTGCCATTTCTGGGTCATCACCTTCCTTCCACTTATTCATGATGTTTTGAGTAATTACCAAGTGCTGGTTCTCATCACGGGCAATCAGTGAGATGATTTTCGCACTTCCTTCCATAAGTTTGAGTTCGCCAAAAGCAAAACTGCAAGCAAATGACACGTAAAAGCGAATGCCTTCAAGAATATTAACGTTTGCAACTGCTCTGAATAGTTTACGCTTGAGTTCATACCTTGCCTCTTGTGCGTAGGGAACTTGCTCTAGTGCGTGCTGCCACTCGTTAGAATTATCATAGCGATGTGCTGCGTTAATGAAGTCGTTATACGCTTGAGTAACGCTCACCGCACGCTCCATAATGCGATCTTCTTTGAGAATGGTATCAAAGACTTCCGAAGGATCGGAATATACATTTTTGATAATGTATGTGTATGAACGAGAATGGATCATCTCCATAAACTCCCATACCTTCATACATGCTTCCAGTTCAGGAAGTGAACAGTATGGTGCAAATGCCATACCAGGTCCACGACCCTGAACGGAATCCAGCATAACCTGATACTTTAGGTTGCTGGTGAAGATATGCTTTTGCTCTGGGCGTAGCATATGATAATCGCTACGATCTTTTTGAAGAGATACCTCTTCGGGTCTCCAGAAATAACCCAGTTGCTGCGTTGTTAGTTTATCAAAGATTGGATATTTGTAAGAATCGTATCTCTGAATTCCCAGAGGTTGACCAAAGAACATTGGTTGTTTCTTTGTATCAACCTCGTTGGAGTTGAAAACTGTCATGGAATCAACCATTGGTTTTCCCTCCAACCCTGTCTTAAATCTTACAAGACTCACAATCTTCCTCCTC
>Ga0315901_10009217_pt1 | contig 11374 bp, 10 predicted proteins | sample LakEriMetagenome_10_FD_203761 | JGI IMG/M metagenome (GOLD analysis project Ga0315901, IMG submission 203761) | Freshwater fungal communities from buoy surface, Lake Erie, Ohio, United States - Buoy 2 MA116 | ecosystem: Environmental > Aquatic > Freshwater > Lake | place: USA: Lake Erie, Ohio...
CGTGTTGCTGAAGCATTTAGTGTTAGAGGATCTTTAGTTTAAAAGCTTTAATTAATTGCTACTTGATAATGTGGGGTGAGCGACGGGGCTCGAACCCGCGACATCCCGGACCACAACCGGGTGCTCTACCAGCTGAGCTACGCCCACCATGTTTATTGCCCTGCCAATGATACGGCAAATTTAGCTAAAGTTTTTTCACCATTACTTGCGGTAATTAATAGATTTTTAAGGCAAAAAGATTGCGCTGCGGTAATAATCTAGCTCTGCAATTGAGTCTCTGATATCACCAAGGGCTCGGTGGTTGCCATCCTTTGGCGGGGCGGCGAAGTAGGTTTTAGGGTGCCATCTTCTTGCTAACTCTTTGATGGTTGAAACATCAATTGTTCGATAATGCAGATATGCATTTAATTGCGGCAGATCCCTTGCGATAAAGCCGCGGTCAACATAAACAGAGTTTCCAGCAAGGGGAGATTTACCGGCAGTAGGTGCGTAACGTTTTAGGTAGGTGATGATTGCCTCATCAGCTTTTTCTAGAGTTGTGCCATTTGGGATCTCATTGATCAAACCAGAGTTTGCATGCATGGTTTTGACAACCTCATCCATGCCATCTAATTTGGATTGATCACATTTGATCACCAGATCAACACCTTCGCCCAAAACATTTAATTGGGCATCAGTTACCAGCACTGCGATCTCAACTAAGGCATCTTTATTGATATCTAGCCCGGTCATCTCGCAATCGACCCAGATTAGGTTTGGCAGATCTTGGCTCATATGCCCTAAGCCTATTGGATCAGGCCCACGCTTGATTTCATCTTTCGTTCACCTTTTCTTAACCCGCGCGCCTTATAAATAAGCGCCTACCAAGAGAGGATTCACTCATGTCCACCACGGTAGTTGAGCCAAAACAGACTCCCACACCGCGAGTAATTACAACTGAGCGGCGACTTACCGACAAAATTTTTCGTGGCGTTGTAACTGGTGGCGGCTTAATCTCTTTAACACTTCTTGGATTAATTGGATTCTTTTTAGTTTATAACGGCTTTGAAGCGATGCGCAATGCTGGATTAGCTTTTCTTACTGGCTTTGATTGGTTTGATGCGGTTCCAGAAAATAATCAAGCAGCCTCTTATGGAATTGGCGCAATGCTTTACGGAACAATTGTTACCGGAATTTTAGCAATGGTGATGGGTGTTCCTGTTGCAGTTGGCACAGCGCTATTTTTATCTTATTACGCACCTGAGTGGTTAAAGAAACCGATGGTGGTGGTAGTGGATGTAATGGCAGCGATTCCATCAATTGTTTATGGTCTCTGGGGCTTCTTTGTTTTAATGCCGCATGCTGAGTATTGGGCGAAGTTAATTCATAAGTACTTTGGTTTTATTCCCTTCTTTGATATGCCTGCGCCAGTATTTACTCGTTCACCATTTATCGCTGGTTTAGTTTTAGCAATCATGATTACACCAATTGTTACTGCAATTGCCCGAGAGGTATTTGCTCAAACTCCATTAGAACGCATTCAAGCAGCTTACGCACTTGGTGCAACTAAATGGTCGATGATCAAGGCGGTGGTATTTCCTTACGGCCGCGGCGGCGTTGTAGGTGGGGCAATGCTTGGACTTGGCCGCGCCCTTGGTGAAACTGTTGCCGTTTACACAGTATTAAATCTAGTTTATGACATAAGAATTGAGGTCTTACTAAGTGCCGGTGGCAGCGTGGCCTCGATGATTGTAAATAAATTTGGTGAGGCAGATTTTGTTGAGCTACAAGCTTTAATGGCAGCTGGCTTTGTGCTCTTCCTGGTAACTTTAATTGTTAACTTTATTGCAAATTACATTATTAATAAGACGGCGAGGGAGTAAGGATGAGCCAAACTCTTACCCCGGTTAAGCCAGATCGACCATGGAAGCTAACTCCAAAACAGTTACTGCCAGATCTATTGGGCGCACTCTTTACCATCTCTGCAACCCTGGCAATTGTTGCAATCTCACCCCTTAAGGGAAAACTTGGCTTTGTTTTAACTCTAATTGTGATGGCAATTATTACCGCAACTGTGGTTAGTTGGGTGCGCAGAGATCGCAAGGCAGCGATGAATTCAACTACTACAGTTTTAGTTTATATCGCAGCAGCATTTGTTATTGTGCCGCTGATCTCGGTTCTATATGAAATAGTTAAATTAGGAACGGTAGGTTTTTCCTTTGGAATATTTACCGATGATATGGCCGAGACCTCCTCGGAATCTCCATTAAGTGAGGGTGGTTTACTGCACGCAGTAATAGGAACCGCCTACATAGTTACCTTTGCAACCTTACTTTCAACCCCAATAGGTATTTTAACTGCGCTTTATATTGTTGAGGTTAAGGGAAGATTTGCAGGTTTGGTGAGATTTTTTGTGCAGGCAATGAGTGGTGTGCCATCAATTGTGGCTGGATTATTTATCTTTGCAGTTTGGATGATTCAGCTAGGTAATGCCTACAGCGGAATTGCCGGTGGCTTTGCATTGACTGTCCTAATGATTCCAACTGTTGCCAGAACCTCTGAAGAGGTATTGAAATTAATTCCGCAAGATCTTCGCGAGGCAGGCCTTGCCTTGGGTGCTACCCAATGGCGCACAGTTGCAATGGTGATTGTGCCAGCAGCACGAAGTGGATTAGTTACTGCCATCATCTTAGGTGTTGCTCGAGTGGTGGGTGAGACGGCGCCATTGCTATTAACTATTGGAGGGGCGGATGCGATTAATTTAAATCCAACCCAGGGCAACATGTCCGCCTTCCCATATTACGTCTGGAAGAACCTGTTAATAGGTAATGAGAACTCAATTAGCCGCGCCTGGCTAGGAGTTTTTGTCTTAATGATTTTAGTTCTAATAATATTTACCCTAGCTCGATACTTAAGTGCAGCTAGGGGTAGCAAAAGATGAGTACACCAGATGGCACAATTCCAAATAAAGATCGAGAGGACAGCATGAGTCAGATAACCGGAAAGCCAAGCACCACTAATCAAGGACGAGGTGCACAAACTCCATCTGTTGCCACTCACTCACTCTCTGATGTGGCATCTGCAAGAAGGGCAAAGGTTGGTCAACCAGCGGCTGGCTCAACAGGTCTTGAGGCCAAATCAATTCATGCATGGTTTGGCAAGAAACATGTTCTAGAAGATATCTCAATGGATTTCTTCTCCGGCACAGTCACCGCGCTAATTGGACCATCAGGTTGCGGTAAATCAACCTTTATTCGAATTTTAAATCGTATGCATGAGTTTATTCCAACTGCAGCACTTGCCGGTCAGGTGCTTCTTGATGGCAAAGATGTTTATGAGCCAGGTGTTGATGTAACAAAGATTAGATTAAGAGTAGGTATGGTTTTCCAAAAGCCAAACCCATTCCCATCGATGACAATTAAAGAGAATGTGCTATCTGGATTAAAGCTGGCACAGATTAAAATTGAAAATGCAGATGAGTTATTGGAAAGCTGCCTGCGCAGAGCAGGTTTGTGGGATGAGGTTAAGGATCGCCTAAATGAGTATGGTGGTGCTTTATCTGGCGGACAACAACAACGTCTTTGTATTGCTCGCTCACTTGCTGTTAACCCACAGGTTTTACTAATGGATGAGCCATGTTCAGCACTTGATCCAGGATCTACTCTGCGGATTGAGGAAACCATCAGGGAGTTATCAGCCTCAATGAGCATTGTGATCGTTACCCACAACATGCAACAAGCTGCGCGAGTATCTGATTACACCGGCTTTTTCCTATCAGATGGTGGACCGGGCCGATTAATTGAAAGTGGTACCACCGCCGATATCTTTACCAATCCAAAAGAGAAAAAAACTGAGGATTATGTCTCTGGAAGATTTGGTTAATCAGTACACCAATTGTTAACTTAATCGCCACATGAAGTTTGCCTAAGTAGTTACCCCTGTTTGTCTGGCCTAGTTAATTTTGCCTTACCAATCCATCTAAACGGGAGGCTTCATGAAGTTAGGCAAAAAAGCGGGGATTGTTGCAATCGCAGCATCTTCTTTAATTCTTTCAGCATCACCGGCATTTGCTGGCCAAATTAATGGCAGCGGTGCAACATTTGCTCAACCACTAATCGATGTTTGTAAGGTTGAGTTCACTAAAGATACTGGCCATACAGTTAACTACACAGCAGGTGGTTCTGGAAAAGGCCGAACAGATTTTTCAAGCAATCTAGTTGATTTCGCTGCTTCAGATGCGGTTTATACCTCAGGCTTCCCAGCTCACTTAGAGTACGCACCTGTTTACGCTGCTGGAATTGCGATTGGTTACAACCTACCAACAGTAAAGACGCCAATTTATTTAACTCCAAAGGTAATTGCTCAGATTTTCTCTGGCAAAATTCAAAATTGGAGCGATGAGCGAATTAGAGCGGTAAATGATGGTGTTGTTAAGGTGCCAGTTTTCGCTACTAAGAAAGTAACTGTAAAGGTTGGCGGAAAGAACACCACACAGGTTGTTCCAGTGCTAGATAAAGCTGGAAAGCCAAAGATTCTTAAGTACAACGAGGTTGACGCAAACCCATCACTTCCAAATATTCCAATCACTGTTTACTACCGCAGCGATTCCTCTGGAACATCTGAGCAGTTTGGTAAGTTCCTACAAGGAGCTAACGCAGGGGCTAACTCAATCTGGTGGTCAAAGACAGCATCTGGCACATTCGGAAATATGACACCAGAGCCATTATCAAACTTCTTCAACTTCCAAGGCGCTAATGGATCTGCACTTGTTGCAGCTGGTGTTAAGAGCAAGGTTGGCGCAATTGGTTATGCCGAGAGTGCTTGGTTTACTACCAATAAATTAGGAACAGTTTTGGTTCAAAACTGGGCTGGTGAGTTTGTTGCACCAACTGCAGCTGCAACCTCAGCATTCTTAGGTGGCGGAACAATTGAGGCCAATGGCAGCGTTACAACTCCTTACCAAAAGGCGATCGCTGGTGCATATCCAATCGGTACTGCATCATATGGATTGGTCTACCCAGAGTCTGCAAAGAAAGATCCTGAAAAGCAAAAGATTGTGGCAGCATGGCACACATACCTGCTAGAGCAATGCCCTAAGAAGTTTCCAGAAAAGGGATACATTCAAATCACTGGAGCTTTATATGACAAAGCAAAGGCACAGATAGCTAAGATCAAGTAATTAGCTAACTTTAAAAACCCCCGCACTCTCCTAGGTGCGGGGGTTTTTTACTGATCACCTTTAACACAGATTTGTGCTTATCTGAGTGTTAGTGGATTAAAGAATTTAATTAGGGTAGATTTATCTTTGTAACTGTAACGAACCACAGATTGCTAGATAAAAGATCTGCGTTATGGGTGTGGACTCCGGAGGACCCGGGCCACTTTTAATTACGCAAAGGGGTGGAATCCGGTTCGCACCGGAGTCAGCCCATGCCAGCCATCGATCCAATTGTTCTTAAATCATTAGCTGATCTGCAACCTGCTCTTTATTGGTTAGATGCAGATCCATTAGAGCCAAGCTCTCACTCCGCCTTAATTGGTGACATCACCACCGATCTTTGCATTGTTGGCGCCGGATACACCGGCCTTTGGACCGCACTCTTAGCAAAGGAGCGAGATCCAAATCGTGAAGTGGTAATCATTGAGATGCGAGAGACTGGAAATGGTGCATCTGGTCGAAATGGTGGTTTTTGTAATGCATCGCTAACTCATGGCTTTGTTAATGGTTACACCCGTTTTCCAGATGAGATGGCGGTAATTGAAAAGCTAGGACGAGAAAATCTTGATGCGATTGAAGAGACAATAAAAAAATACAAGATTGATTGTGATTTTGAAAGAAATGGTGAGCTGCGGGTAGCGGTTGCTCCATGGCAGATGGATGGGTTAAGGCAAGAGGCGATTGCTCGCAATAAGACTGGTGATCATGTTGAGGTATTGGATAAGGATCAGATTAGAGCATTGGTGAATTCACCAATTTATGAAGGCGCTTTATTTGATCATGATGGAACTGCCTTAGTTGATCCAGCCAGATTGGTTTGGGGATTAGAGAAGGTTTGTCTTTCACTGGGTGTGAAGATTTATGAAAACTCCAAGGTTGAAGAGTTAATTGATGATGGGGATCAGGTAATTGTTAAAAGTGCTTATGGATCAATCCGGGCAAATAAGGTTGCCCTTGCCACAAATATCTATACCCCACTTGTTAAAAGTGCTAGAAAGTATGTAATTGCAGTTTATGACTTTCAATTAGTAACTCAACCATTAACTAAGGAGCAATTAGACAGTATTGGTTGGAAGGGGCGTGAGGGATTATCTGATGCTGGCTATCAATTCCATTACTACCGGCTAACAAAAGAGAATGAGATTTTATGGGGTGGTTATGATGCGATTTATAACTATGCCGGCAAGGTTCGAGCTGAGTATGAAGCGCGCCCTGAGACCTATGCAAAGCTGGCATCAAACTTCTTTAAAACCTTCCCACAACTTGCGGGAATCAAATTCACCCATGGTTGGGGTGGTGCGATTGATACCTGCTCAAGGTTTTCACCTTTTTGGGGACAGACTTTAGATGACAAGGTTGCATATGTTTTGGGCTATACCGGTTTAGGTGTTGCCACTACAAGATTTGGTGCATCGGTAATGCTTGATTTATTAGATGGAGTTGAAAGTCAGGCAACGCAGTTGTCTATGGTTAAACACAAACCAATTCCATTCCCACCTGAGCCATTTAGATTTTTATTTATCAGATTAACTCAATGGGCAATCACTAGAGCTGATAAAAATGGTGGAAAGCGAAATATTTGGCTTCGAGTACTTGACCGGCTTGGCTTGGGCTTTGATTCTTAAGTTTATTACTTACGCTTGCTGGAACCATTCTTTGCAGAAAAGAGAATGACTAAAATAGCGATTGCGGTAATGATTGCTTCCATGGCAAAACTCTACACATAAAATTACACCTAGCAGGAGAAGCACCGGCAATCTACCCCTTAGTGGGTGTAGGAGTAATTGATGGTCATATCGAGACTATCCATCTTAGATTTGGCATCTTTGAGTGCCAGGGAACTCTTGATTTAAGGGGGGTTTTATTAATATTATCTAACTATCATGAAAAAGTTTTTAATTTCGATCGCTGTATCAACATTGTTTTCTCAGATCTTAACGCCTGCTAATGCTGGGTTGAATGCACCCATAAATCTAGAAAACCCCAGGGTTGTGCCGATTTTCGGGCAACCAACAGATGTAGTTGCGACTTGGGCTGGCTGGAGCGGCTATCTCTATTCGCCAAGAATTGTCTTCTCGGCAGCTCATTCTCACTACAGATTTGATAACAGTGGAAATAGAATTTTAGAGGAGGCTCCACTAATAACAGTCGGAAAACCAAACTCTAAAGGATCAGACAAAACCGGTAGAGTTAAAGTAATTAAAACTTTTGTCGGAGATTATAAACGGAACAATGTTGTGGGTGGTTTAAATGATTTCATAGTTCTAGTACTTGAAAAAGATTTAGTATCTATATCGAATGGAAAACTCCTTACCGCAGATATGGAAAAAGAGATGATAGCTACTCAAACCGAGATAAGTATGCACGGGTACGGTGAGTTCCAGGACCGGTGTGCTCCCGGAGAAGCTCCTCCCTGCAAGGAAGATCGTAGTGATCCAAAAAAAAGAACTAGTGATCTACCTAGATCGCAGACTGGAGTTATAAAATTAGTTACACCGTCATATTTCTCTTGGATGAGTTTGGATCAGAAATCAGCACTAGCCAACGAGACGTTGTTGTCAGATAATTTATCTTGCTCTGGAGATTCTGGTGGTCCATTAACAACGTTGTATAAGGGTGAATCAGTATATTTAGGCACAACGCCTCTCGGGTTCACACCTGGCTACTACTGTGGAGCTGGTAGCTCCAGAACAGCTGATAAACCTAGTGGATATTTTTCCCCCGTTTACAAACATTTGGATCTAATAAAAGCCGCCGAGGATTTTATTAAAGCTAACTCAGTAACTACTTCGAAAAGTACTATTACTTGTATCAAGGGCAAATTGGAAAAGAAAGTAACTGGCTCTAATCCAAAGTGTCCTAAAGGATACAAGAAAAAGTAAGCGCGCCTGGCAGGAATCGAACCTGCGACCTACTGCTTAGAAGTGGGCAGATTGAGAAAAAGCGCTCAATCGCCTAACTCCCGACATTGCTTATGCAATATCAGTAGGCAGATGCTCTATCAGACTGACCTTCAGTAGTAATTATTGCAGATAAAACTAGAAATAAATAGGGATAAAACAAACCCCACCTTGTTTAATTTCCACCCAATCCTATTTGTACTCCCTAATTAGAAATATCTCCTAGAGTTATGGATTAACTTGCTTGGCTCTATAACAATCTGGGCAAGACCATCGGAACTTGGTAAAGTACAGCAGTGAGGCGAATCTCAATCATCATAGCTCTGGTGGTAAACCTTTTAGTTACACCCTCATCACCCGCTACTGCCTCTGATAATTTTGATAAGAACTTAAATTTGGCAAGTCCAGTATCTGCAGTAGTTGGTTCGAGCACTGTAGAGGTTCAACTACAAGCAAGTAAGTATCCTTCTGAATATAGGTATGAAGAAATGGTTGTATGTGTTACTAATTCAAGTGGATGTGGCGGTTATAATGATTTAAACCCATTAGGTATAACCAATATAAAGATAAATTCAGATTATAATGGAAAAAGAGTTTCAGTTTTAGCAGTGAATGAGAATAAGTATTTTTTTAATTTTTCAACACTTGGGAAGTTTCAAATTTTGTTATCAAAAAGATATTCTAAAGACGTACCAGGAAGATCGGTTAGAGACAGTTTTTATTCCAGTGTAACTATTCCAGTCGAAATCACTGATACATCAAAAGGAGGGTTTGATGTTACGGATTTAGCAGCTGCTGGTGTCGAAATAAATCCAATTCCAGTTTTGAAGTGTCCAGAGAAAATAAAGAACATAAAGCAGACAATTAGCTGTGAGATAGCATATGGGTTTAAGGATCCAGAATATGATGTCCTATTTGAGCCATTTGAAACATTCAAAATTTGCGCCTACAAAAATAATGAAATCGATGATGAATGTTTAGGCAAAACCTACTTTAACAAGGAAATAAGAATCAACCTAAATACCTCGCTACAAATCAAAATTCCAATTTTCAAAAATGTCGATACTAATATTGAAATAGTCCCTGTTCTTAGAGGGAAAGATAAATATTATGATGATATTTTTGCCTCCCAGTCATATTTTTATAAACCTGTAAAAAAATCATCTGAATCCACTGGTAAAACTGGCTCAGGTAAATGGGTTAAAAAATGCAGAACAGTTACCTCTAGAGAAATTCCCCTTCCAGGTGAATTAACTGATTCAATTCTTAATGGTGGAGGTGGCCCAAGAACCACTCAAACACAAATATGCGAGAACGTGTGGGTACCTTAAATCAAAAATTTCAGTAGATCCATTTTCATAGTACTTCTTTTGGTATTTTTTTTATTACCTTTAGCTTTACCGAACATATCGTTTGCCTCTGCTGGTTACTACCCAATAGAAAAAGGTGAAGTGCTAACTGCTGAAGTTTGTGTACCTAAAAACACCAAGTCACCACTATCTTTGCAATTAAATAGTGGTAGCGGTAAGCCCGTCAGCGTTGCAATGGTTAACTCAATCCCAAAATTATCAGGCGATTGCAGTAAAAACGAACGACAAGTATTCATCAACTGGAAAGTTGACCGAATTGGAATGTATGGGCTCTCATTCTATTCTCCTAAAAGTAAGTCTACTTTTTATGGTTGGCCCGACGGTATTGAAGTATCAAATCCAGCGAAAAAAACAAGCACTCAGGTGGCCCCAGCTGAACGCAAAATAGCTTTACCAAATTTAGTCGGATATTCTATGGCACAAGTAGACGAGTGGAAGTGGCAAAACCAAATTAAAATTATCTTAAGTTATAGAACTGCCTTTAATTATCAAACATTTCTGAGTTGTCAGGTACAAAAAAAGAGGCATTGTTTTGGCTCAAAGCTACCCCCCAGGAACGCAACTTATAGATAGCTATTTAACGTTTGTGAACTTAGACATTAACTGTTAATACTCCCTAACTAGAAATATCTCCTAAAGTGAGCTGGTTACTAGATCAGCGGGCAGATGCTCTATCAGACTGACCTTCGAAAAATTCTTGAAAATTTTTCCCTGGGTGTCTAAAATTTGATGATGAGAAGATCTATGACGATAATAGCTCTCTCAATATTGTTTTCTCAAATTCTTACTCCTGCTAATGCCTCTATTTCCCCGATTAATTTGGAGAACCCAAGGGTTGTGCCGGTTTTTGGGCGGATACAAATACAAGGTGTGACTGTTGATGCCGTTTGGAGCGGTTATCTTTATTCGCCAAGAATTATTTTTACGGCAGCTCATTCAAACTATACGTTTGATAACAACGGGAATAGAATTTTATCTGGAATGGCAGTAGATACCGTTGGAAAGCCAAACTCTAACGCCTTCGATAAAACGGGAAGAGTAAAAGTCATCAAGACTTTTGTTGGCGACTATAAACAATCCTTAGCTGGAAGCGTGAATGATTTTATAGTTTATGTACTTGAGAGGGATTTAGTACCAATTTCAAAAGGAAATCTACTAACTGCAGAAATCGAAAAGGAGTTAGTAGCTGTTCAAAGTGAGGTAAAATTTCACGGATATGGTGAGTACCAAGATAGGTGTCCAGGACAACCAGGCCCCTGCAAACCTTTCACGGATCCAAAAATGCGAGTTAGTGAATTTCCAAGATCTCCAACAGGGATTATGAAATTAGTTGCTCCGTCCTATTTTCCTTGGATGTCTCCACATACGATAACGAGTCTTGCCAATGAGACGCTGGTGTCAGAAAATTTTGGTTGCTCTGGAGATTCTGGTGGTCCAGTTACAATAGTTTATAAAGGGACCCCTTATTATCTTGGCTCAGCATTAAATAGCAGCAACTCTAGGTCTTGTGGGGGCCCACGTGTTGATGATCCAACTAAAGAATATGCGTATTTCTCACCCGTTTATAAACATCTAGATCTAATCAAAGCAGCTGAGGATTTTATTGAGGCTAACCCAGCGACTACATCGAAAACTACAATTACTTGCAGCAAGGGTAAATCAGTTAAAAAAATAAGTGGCGTTAATCCAAAGTGTCCCAAAGGGTTTAAGAGGACTTAACTGATTACTCAGTGAGTTACTTTTGAAAATATCTGCCAAACGATTTGGCATTTACGTTCAGAAGCGCGCCTGGCAGGAATCGAACCTGCGACCTACTGCTTAGAAGGCAGTTGCTCTATCCGACTGAGCTACAGGCGCATTATTTGAACGGGGTAAGTCTACCGATCACAACAGGTAAGGTTTGACCC
>Ga0315901_10009223_pt1 | contig 11369 bp, 22 predicted proteins | sample LakEriMetagenome_10_FD_203761 | JGI IMG/M metagenome (GOLD analysis project Ga0315901, IMG submission 203761) | Freshwater fungal communities from buoy surface, Lake Erie, Ohio, United States - Buoy 2 MA116 | ecosystem: Environmental > Aquatic > Freshwater > Lake | place: USA: Lake Erie, Ohio...
TATATATATAAACTGGAGTAATAACTTAAATATAAATAAACATGAAGAAATTAAACCCTGATGCACTTGCAACTATCTTAGGTTTGCTTGTGGCTATTGCTAACGCATGGATAAATATTGACTGGGATAACTTTGAGTTTTCGCCAAATAACATTATCAAAATCGGAATTTCAGCGATTATCGCTGCTGGTGGTTACATGTCAACACTTAAAACAAATAAGCCATGAATATATTTAAACCGGAAAGCTTTGAAGAAGTAAGCATTAATCTTGATGCGGAATCATCAACTGAAGAAAAAAAAGGCAAAGCAAAAGACTTTTTTTGTGATCATTGGGTACATGGTAAGATAGCCTTACAACTGGCTCATGACATGGTCAAAAATCCAATTGTAAAGCTTATCATTAAGTGCTGCATCTTCTTAGGTGATGGTATTGAAGAACGTATATGTAAGGCTGAATAATTAAAGACTCATTATCATATCCACTACTTCATCTTGTGGGAACATATCGCATTTTCCAGCGAATACGTTAACGTGAGTGTACATTCCCGGATTCATTGAGCAATATTTTACATCTGTCATTTCAAAAGCTTGAAATACTCCTTTTGCTTGTATTAGTTCACGTATGCCTTTACGTGGATTAATGTTATCACGTTCAGCAATAAATAAAATCAGTTGTTTTAGCTTCGCCAACTGTTTATCAGAATAACGATGGTAAAACTCAGCACCTTTAAACTTTTGGTTAAGCTTTACTATCTGAGATTCATTGACTGTTCCACCCGCCCAAGTTTTACCATTAGTCAAGTTCCCAAAATTGCAGACTTCAATACCTACACTTCCCATGTGCATAGCTGTTCGACCTATTCCCAAATGCCAGCCATAGCCACCAGTCGGAAATGCTTGTACTACTTCGCCATCAAACTTATCATTGTTTCCGTAGATTGACTGGCCACCGATAACAAACTCAGTTGCTACCATTCCCCTGTCATCCCTTGCCCATCCATTAATGGTATTATAAGGATTTTCCCATCCAGCGGTATGATGTAAAAAAATCCATGATTTCTTTACCTGAGCATCTACATACTGACCTTTAGGCAAGTAACTTGTTTTAATGTCAAGTGGTTTCTCTTGACCAGCTTCGTTAACTATATCAGGTCTTTCAGAATTATCAGTAGCAGCCAAACCCATTGATGCCCATGTGCGTTTACCTACTATGCCATCCGGTACAAGCGCATGATTAATTTGATATTCCTTAACTGCTTCTTCAGTTATTGAACCGAATATTCCATCGGGTTTTAATCCTAAAAAGGTTTGCAGAGTTTTGACTGCTTCGCCTCTTGATCCTCTTTGTAAGTTCATTTTTCAGTAAAGTTTAAAATTATTAAACAAACACAATAACCAACCACAAATCCTATTGTAGTCATTAATCCAATTATTTCATTCATGATATTTAAGTTTTATTAAAATTATTCTTTGGTATAAATCCCAATCAAAATTATCCCAAAATTGATTGTAAGACATTGCAATATGTGCTTTCATGTTAGTATTAATATTAATAAAATTAATAAAATTACTCCCCAAGCCAAATGTATGGCTGTGTATTCAAATTTCTTTCTCATGATATTAGTTTATCTACGTCAATATTCTCTTCTTGTAACATCATAGCGATTTCCTCAAATACCATGTCTAAAGTTTCATATTTACCAAATGTCTTGTAAGATTCTAGCTTGTACTCAAGTTCTTTCTTTTTATTGGTAACAAGTTGCCATAGTACAAATGCCATGTCTTTAGACTTATTTACCATCTCGTATGATTGTCTGTCATCCGGATCATCTAGGTTAAATTCAATTATTGCTTTCATAGTTCAAATTTGTCTATAATGTTTCTTAAAAATAATTCCGCTGATTTAATCGTGTAGGGTAGTAACTCTTGTAAAGCTGCATCAGGTTCAACTTCTAATTTAAACAGCCTTAACTTATGCTCAATCATTAATGGGCAATAGCTTACAAACATTCCTCGCATGTCTATTACATTGATTCCACGTTCTTTTGCTACACAAGCCATATTCATTTGAAGCTGATAATAGTAATCACTATTCATTGACTTTAATTCTTTTTCAAGCATGTATTCAATGTGTGTGCGTGGATTAGGGCATTTGATTTCAAACACAATATTTCCGTATACAGCATCAGGACTGCCACCACTAAAGTCAGAGTATTGAAAAAACTTAGGATTCTCACCACCGAAATACTCTAAGTCTTTGTATTGCTCTTTTAGTAAGTTAGCTGCGTAAGGCTCATTGTCTATTCCCCATTGCATTTCAGGAGTTTTGTAAGTATTGCGGATAGTTCCTGTAAGCAACTCCGCAGCTTTGTCCATGATGTAACTTTTAGCGGTTTCAGATAGTTCACCGTTTTCTTTGGCAAACTTTGTTTTAGGCGCAGTAAATAGCTTCCCAATTTGAGAACTGGTAAAACTACCAGCTCTCTTTTGCATCCACTCACCTTCAGGGTATATATATGGTTCAGTCATTGGTTTTCGCTTTAAGTTTGTCAATACGTGCTGTTACTGTCTGAGCAGCTTGTTCTTTGGCTTCGGTATGGTCTGTGCCATTATCAACGTATTCCACTTCCATATCTTCTACGTTTTTAATTACTGCTTGGTCAGCCATTACTGCTTTCTGCATTTCAATGCTTAAAGGCGCATACTTGCTGAGTAATAGCTTAAGGCAAGTCTTTTGTGCCATAGCATTAAAGTCATTTTTCCAAACTCCGTTGTTAAATGTCTTGCTATACTTCTTACCATGTGCTTCAACTTCAGCTACCGACATGTACATTGTTTTCTCATATCCGTTGATTAAACTGAAATAAGCAGCGTAACCTATTGCCTTGTCACTTTGCTTGTTATTAAAATCGAATTTAAAGCCAGTTAACGGATTGTTTTCAAGCAACTGACCTTCATATACCGGAGTAACTGAGATAGTCTTAAATTGACCAGAACGAAGTGCTAACTGGATTAGACCTTTGTACCCTATCTGAAATTGTGCTTGGTTGCCATAAGGTATGATGTAGGCAAAACCAAGATTCGGATTAATTGGTAGGTCTAACGCTGCTGCCATCATAGCACTTGTATAAATGCTATCAGGTGATGCGTTACGCAAATAACTGTTGTTATTGACTATCGAAAGTAACGATGTCATAAATTGGTTAGTACGTGTTCCAAGTAGTTCATTAAACTTGGATTTTACATCATCCCTTTGGAAGAATTGTTTTGTTGTGAGTTGTGTGTTGCTCATGGTTTTGGATTTTGATTAATTGTTTTAGTACATTCATTACATTCCCAATGTGTAGGTATTATAAATGCGCCCATCTCTTGATATGTGTAAATACCACATGTATCGCACTTATAAAGATCATCACATTCAGTTGATTCCTCATAGTCATCTGATAGGTTATAATTTCCATAACTATCAAGTGTCATTAGATTTACGAATAATTCACTCATTGTAATATTCTTTAAGAATGTAAATTATTTGTTTCGTTTGACTCCGGACATTTTTCTTCGCATCCGCTTTCAATTTGGCAAATACGGTTTCGGGAATGTCGCTGACCCTGACCTCGTGGCGTTTTTGTTTTGTTTTCATATATGTTGGTTAGTTCTTGAATTGCTGCTTCAAAGATCTCCGCTTTTTTCGGATTCCAATGTTCGCATAAAGCTTTACGGATTCTTAGTTCCATAATTTCATCTCTGATGTCTGTTTGCATATTGTTGTGTGTTTTTTTATTATAAACCCATTTGTTTTTTTATTTCATTTTGCGACATAAAAGTTTGTTGCAATTCATGTTTTTCTTCTTCTTCAGTACCAATATAATATGATTCCCATTCCGCCATTACTGAAGAAGCAGTTAAACCCCATTCTACGATTTCTTTACTTTCTTTATTCACTATTGCGAATATTTTTTGCATTTGTGTTGTCATGTTGTTTTTTTTAATTGTTTAATTATTACGCTAAATTACACTTTTATACACTAATTACAACATCAAGTTACATTATTTTTTAAAATAATTTATAACTCTTTGATAATCAGTAGGAATAAAATTATGCAATTATTCTTATATTATATTCCTTGACAATGGCCTCAGAGATATCCTTATCGTTTTTAAATATCTTAGCCAGTTCGTTTAGGTTGGTGTTATCCATTGCTTTTATCTCTTGCAGAATAAACTTCCTGTCATAAGTCTGCGCTTGTGGTTTCCATTTTTCTTTTGTTAGTTTCATTGTGTTGTTGTTTTAAAAGTTACATACGCAATTGTAATCATCATATCCAAAGTTTATCTCTGGTGTAAAGTTACTTGATGCCATTTTCACTAAATCATTGATTGACTTTTTTCCTCTGAAAGAGGTATTGCCATATTGTTTCTCATGATTATCCCACCACTCAATAAATCGAGTTCCATATCGAATAACATCAACTAAATTAGAATCAGACTTTTTCCAACAAAGTTCACAGTTCCCAAATTTACCATGAATGCCTAATTTAAATGGTTGCTCATCCCACCACTTATTTAATTCATGTTGACCTATTGGACTTTCGAAATCAGTAAGTAGTGGAAATATTCTTTTTTTATCTTCTTTAATTTCGGCAAATGTTATCCGTTTTGGCATATCCTCTTTGCGAAATCCTATTGCCTTAATATAATTATTTACTCCAAATATTTCATCACAAAGTTTTTTACATGGCTCATTCTTTAATTTTTCAGAGCAGTATGGTGCTTGGTCATAAGGCAATCCATTAAAACTACCTTTATTTATATGTTTAATCATTTGACTAAATACATTCGCAGTCATATCCAATTCATCCCATTCAACTCTTTTATATTTTATGCCAACTCCCATAACATCCGAATAAACTCCTTCAACTTTAATCAATGGTATCTGCCAATGCTTTTCAATGTTTTTAAGAAATTCAATGGTTTCATACCTTTCCATTCCTGTGTTTGCAAATACATAAACTTTATTGTAGTCTTTATATTTTTCAGATGTTTGAATGTGCCGAGCCATCATAGCTGAACTTCGACCACCTGATATTGTTACCATTAGATTTTTCATACAAACGTAGCATTATACCATTCATAAAACGAATCAAAGTCTTTGGCGATGTAGTAAATGCCTCCAGCACGTTCAATCATTTCTTGATACCTTTTCTGATCATCTGACTGCCTATCCTTACCTATCTTTACTTCAATCTTTATGGACTTACCATTGATAGTCGCTGAAATATCCGCGCTACCTTTAGTTCCGCTGCCCTTAATCCATTTCCTTTGTGCTACGATATATCTTCCTGTGGTGCTTATACGTTCAGCTTGCCCACCATTATAATTAATCCAGTCGCATATCATCTTAGTCAATCCATTGGCTTTTTTTGGATCATAAGCTTTAGGCTTCATGTCTTTGAATCTTTCGGGCAAACTATTTCGCCACAATTCGATTAGATGTTTTTTGGGAATCATTTGCTTAAGTTTAAATAATCAATGTTACTATACTTCCATCCTTCCATGTTTACTACCTTACTTACTGCATGGTATATACTTTCTGCATAGATACTAAATACTTTACCGGATGGTGATGTTACTTTATAATATTTCATCTTATCATTTTTACTGGTTGTGAACTTGATTCAATAAATTTCTTACCCGCTATTTGAGTATATTGCAGATATTTCTTTTTTATCCAATAATGGACTGTGCCAACAGATACTGATTTAATTTTTGAGTACTGTGTAATTGTTAGTAGATTTTGCATTGTTAATAAAATTATTTGCAAATATAAATAAATATTTAATACATTTGTAAAAGTTCTTAAAATTATTTTAAACTTATATGCCTTCTATAAGTAAACAAAAAACATTAAATGCCTCATGTTTGTTGGTGCTAATTATTAATTTAATTAGGAAGGACACCGACAGCATGGGGTTTTTTTATCTTATGTCTGAACAACAATTTAGATTAAAACTTATTTCAATCTTTAAAAATCATTTTAATGTAATGATTGAAGTATGGAGTAAATGCAAAACAAAAAGAATTGATATTGTTTTAACTCATCCAGTTTTAAAAGATATTGCATTTGGTATTGAATGTAAAATACCTGACAGAAAAAGAGGAGAAGAAATTGGAAATTACGTAAAACAATCTTTTAATTACAGTCAATTAGAATGGGAATGTAATGGTGAATTTAAAAAAATTCCAATTTTACTTTGTCCACCTTTATCTTACAAATATTTTATTTTGAATGAAAAAGAAACAATTATTGAAAATAATAAATGGCATAAAGACAGACACAATGAAGATGATAAACATCATTCATTTAATGGATTTCTTGGTGTTTTTAATATTGGTGAAGTAAGAAAAAGAAATAACAGTTATTACTTTGTATTTAGTAATAGAGTTTTATTTGTTGGTAATAAAAAAAATTATCATAATGAATCATACTCTTATGGAGTTCATTTAGAAAATTATTATAAAACATTAAAATTAATTACAAATGATTGAATTTAACTATTATCCGGCTGACATCAAGAAAGCCGAACCACTTGGAGTAATTACGCTTGATTATTTTATTAATGCGGTAAAGAATCCAAAGCCTCACATAATTGATATATTTAATCAAATACGTGAAGCTGAACAAAACAAAGATCAGGCAACTAAGATGGCTTTAAAGTCTAAGCTTGTTTCATTTACACCATGTGTACTCATTGATAAGAAACGTAATTACGAAAACATTATTTCATGGACTGGTTTAATGGTCCTTGACTTTGATCATTTAGATTCACCGGAATATGCAGAAGAGTTTAAAGAATATTTATTTAATGAGTATAAGTTTATTGTAGCTGCATGGCTTTCAGCTTCAAAGCATGGAGTAAGAGCATTTGTAAAAATACCTGTATGCTCATCAACCGATGAGTTTAAAAGCTATTTTTTAGGAATTAAGCATAAACTTTTTAAGTATAAAGGATTCGACACAGCACCTCAAAACTGTGTGCTTCCATTATTTTATTCAATGGATTATAAAATTCTTTATAGATTTGATGCCCTTGAATTTAATCGGAAACATAATACAATCACAAAGCCACAGGTGAAGCAGTACATTATAAACGATAAAACCAATATTGTGGAGAAAATAATATTCAATAAGATAAACGTAATCATTGACAATGGACATCCGCAACTTAGAGCAGCAGCATATCTACTTGGTGGATTCGTTGGTGCAAGATATATAGGTCAGGATTATGCCATTACCATGCTTTACCGAATGATTGAATCAAACCATTACCTATCTCAAAAAGCATCAATCTATAAAAAGACTGCCGAAACAATGATTAAACAAGGACAATATCAACCAACATATTTAGAAAACTATGAAAAATAAATTTGAAAAAGAAGAAACCAACTCACTACTTAATCCAGTTGATTGGTTCAATTTCTACGGTTCATTCGTTAGCATATTTGAAAACATCAAAGACTGCAACATTAAATCAGAAATTGAAGTTTGCATGTACAATCCAAAGAATCCGGATTCAAAGGACTTAAACGAACCTACATTCGTTTTGAAAAACGGATTAGTTGAATGCAAAAAGATAAATGACTATGACATTCCAAAAGGACAAAAATTGTCCAAATTTATGTTGCTTAGTGCTGTGAAGTTTAAAGGTGATTATTTTTCTGCAATGTCTTATGTATCTTACCAACTTCAAAAAAACGATATACCTTATATTCGTGTTGGTGTTGATTATTTCAAAGTCATTAAAAAGAAAGACCGTTATGGTTCTGAAGCTGAGATCCTTAAAGCTTGGAAGAAAGATGAAATTAAACAAGATCACTCAAAGCAATTATTATCCTACATATTTAAGTTTGATGACTTTTGCCTAATACCTGACAACACTAATTACCAACCTGTAAATAATAACTGCTATAATCTTTATTCAAAGTTTATGCACGAACCTTTTCAATCTGATGTAAAGATTAATGACATTTCAAATACAATGGAAGTTTTAAATCACATCTTTGGTGAACAAATGATTCTTGGACTTCAATATCTTAAAGTTCTTTTTGAATATCCAAAGCAAATACTTCCGGTACTGGTACTCGTATCAACCGAACGAGAAACCGGTAAAACTACCTTCTTAAATTGGATTTCAATGATATTTGGAAACAACTCGGTACTAATATCACCCGATGAACTTACACATTCATTTAATTCAAGCTATGCCACAAAAAACATTATTATGGTTGATGAAACAATAATCGAAAAATCCACTTCAGTTGAAAAACTTAAATCACTTGCAACAGCTAAGTCAATATCCGTTCAACAAAAGTTCGTGAGTAGCTACTCAATTCCTTTTTATGGCAAAGTAATAATATGCACCAACAAAGAAAAAGACTTCATGAAGATTGATGAAGAGGAAATACGTTTTTGGATTCGTAAGATAAAACCAATCACAGGACAAAAAAACACAAATATTGAATCTGACCTATATAATGAAATACCTAAGTTCCTTAAGTACCTTGAATCAATGAATGATGTTGACTTTTCACGTTCTCGCATGGTTTTTACTGCCGATCAAATCAAAACAAACAGCCTACAATCAGTCAAAGAAGAATCAAAATCAAGCATTCGGAAGGATATTGAGTACCTAATTGATGATGTTTTTTACAATAATAATGACCTAAATGAGTTTCTAGCCACACCAAAGGATATTAAGGATGTTTGGTTTAGCAAAAACTCAAATATATCTATATCATACATTTCCAAAGTGTTACGTGAAGAAATGAAGCTTCAACCAGAAAAAAATCAGCGTTATAACAAATTTGGAGAAAATGAGTTAAATAAGCAAATCGGTACACCTTATAAATTTATAAGAAATGTACAAAAACTTGATAGTCAAATAGTTAATAAAATTGATGATGTATATCCATTCTAAATGACAAAGAGATTTACAAGAGATTTACAAAGTCTTTTACACTATATATATATATATAACTATTTAATTATTAATATATTATATATATATATTATAGTATTTGTAAATTGTAAATCGTGTAAATGGAAAAAACTCATAAAATCTTTTTTTACTAAAACTGATTCTAAAGGTTTCAAAACAGCATTTACAATTTACAATTTACAAAATTTGGATTTATAGATATTTGTAATATATTTGCAAAAAACAATGCGAAACTGACACCAATAAAAAAGAGCCGACAACAAACGGATAAGCGACAACAAACGATTAAATGAAACAACAAGCAACACCACAACAATTGAAATCAATGGAATGTTATCAGAAGAACTTAATTAAGCTTTTGAATATGCCGGAAGATAAGCACATCAAAACAATAGTTCAAGATGGCGCATGCCCAAGAATGACAAAGGCACGAATTCAAAATATCCGAAGTCACTTAACACATGAGTTAAGAACGATTGAACGCTGGAAAAAAAATAAGCCACTTAACTGAATGCGGTGAACGAAGCGATAATAACCAAGCTTTATGCAGAAAAGAAGTATCGTAACCTTACGAAAAGCATCTGCACAAAGTACGGTAGAGAATACGCTGATGACTTGCACACCGAAATAGTAATACGAATAATTGAAAAAGGAGATGACCTTGCAAATATTAATGACTTGTTTCACTACTTCTTTGCATTTGCTCACAGGACAATTAATGAATATAAAATTAGCAAAAAATACGGTTACAACTTCAATCGAATCGATGGTGGCAAGTTTAATGAGTTTACTGCAACTGCAACTGTTACGTTTAAATATGAACTCCTGCCAAGTGATAAACTATACGTACTACTTGAACCACATGAGAAGGACACGTTTAGAGATGACTATAAAAAGAAGCTGTTTAAAATATATTTGGAGGAAGGCAATTATCGAGCAGTTGCAAAGTCAACAAAGATTCCACTTCGGAACGTGGCTGAAACATTACAAGAATTTAAAAACGAACTTTTGAAAAAGATTAAATGAATATACTTTTAGTAATAACAGATAACACAGGACTTCAGTATCACAGGCAGATAAGTCCGCACATTGTACTTGATGAGATAACCGGTGGAAATTCAATCAATGTAACATCAACAAGCAACTTCGATACTTACACGGATGCAAAGCTGAAGGATCAGCAGATAGTGATTTTCCTTCGTGCTATATCCATGACACGTGCAAGTGCTGAGGTTGTTAAGCGTTGCCATCGTAACGGATGCAAAGTTATACTTGACATTGATGATTATTGGAACTTGCCGAGTGATCATGGAATGTTTAAATACAGGCCAAAGTATTTCGAGATAAACACAGTTGAAGCAATTGAGGCAGTTGATTTGGTAACTACTACCACAAAGTTTTTTGCAAAGATTATCAAGCCATTTAACCGAAACGTGAAGGTATTACCGAACTGCATAGACTTAAAGCAAGAGCAATGGACAACACCAAAATCAGAATCGGATTCAGTTAGGTTTGGATGGGTTGGTGGTGTATGGCATAAGCAAGACATTGAACTAATGGAAGATTCAATTAACTATCTTTACAATGATAGACAATTGAATGGTTACAATATTTGTTTGGGTGGTTGGAATGACAATGATGAATATCGCAATATCGAAAATGTTATGGCATCACGTGGGCGAAGTGGTCAGAGATACATAAGGATAACAGGCACCGACCATAATCATTACGGTCAGATATACGATTACGTTGATGTGGCATTGATACCTTTACGCAATAACATGTTCAACAATTGCAAAAGTCCATTGAAGTTAGTTGAAGCTGGTGCCAAAGGATGCGCTGCCATTGCTTCCAACATCGAACCTTATAATGTATTTCCTGATAACACGTTTTACAAGATTGAAGGTTACGATAATAAAAAAGGATGGTACAAAGCGATAAAGAATTTATTGAACAATCCAAGACAGCGTGAGGACTTGGCAAACAACTTAAAAGAATATTGTGAGAAAGAATTTGATGCAAAAGAGTGGGCATTGACAAGGTATCAAACTTATTTAGATTTAATTAAATGAATGTAGGGATAGGCATAACAACTACACCGAACAGGGAACATTTGCTCAAAGAATGTTTGTCGAATCTTAAACGAAATACTAAGGTGGCAAATCTTTACGTGCATAATGATAAAACGTTTCGTGGGGTTGCTTATTCTAAAAACATGTGCCTATACAACTTGATGAATAACAGCTACATTTTTTTATTTGATGATGACTGTTACCCGGTGCATAAGGACTGGCTTGATTACGTGATTGATTGTTTTGATTATACTGGTGAGAATCATTTTCTTTATTTGAACGAATCACATCAACCATTGG
>Ga0315901_10009225_pt1 | contig 11367 bp, 8 predicted proteins | sample LakEriMetagenome_10_FD_203761 | JGI IMG/M metagenome (GOLD analysis project Ga0315901, IMG submission 203761) | Freshwater fungal communities from buoy surface, Lake Erie, Ohio, United States - Buoy 2 MA116 | ecosystem: Environmental > Aquatic > Freshwater > Lake | place: USA: Lake Erie, Ohio...
TGTCAATCATCGGGACGGGGATCTCTTCCTGGGCTGACGCAACGGTCGAACACAGCGAGAATCCCGGGGTCAACATCAGGCTGGCCAGCAGCAGCGACTTGGGCAGCGGAAAACGGGGCATGAACTCCTCCTTGAGTCCGGAACACGGACGTAAAGCAACAGGTTGGGCGATGGGTGGTTGCGGACGGAATCCAGCCAGGACTTCAGAAGCGGTAGCCGACACCCGCGTTCACGAAGAACCGGGCGGCATCGTCGGTCAGGCCCCACCCAAGGCGGTAACCGACTTCGAAATCGGGAGTGATCAGATAGTGCAGACCCGGGCTGATGTACTGAGCCTGGGTGTTGCGTTCCTTGTGCGTGGTGAAGATGCCGAAGTACTCGATGTGGCTGTTGACCCGCTCGTGGACCGGGACCTTGAGCACAACCGACGGAGCCCACAGGTTGTGACTGTCGTGTTCGACATTGTCGGCCGAGTAGCGCAGGGCGGCATCGAGCTTGGCACCCCGGTCGAGCGTCCAGCCAAACACATAGGTGGCCACAAGGGCGGTGACAGTGTCGGGCCCGCTGGTTGGCGGCAGGGCAGTGACGATGAAGGCGCTTTCCGGCAGCCACTCGTCCTGACGGTTGACCCGGACTTTCAGCCCGAGGTTGAGTTGCGATTCCCGCTCGATGTGCGGTGTGGCGAAGTCATCGCCCCCCGATTCGGAGGAAACCATGTTGCCAGCGCCGCCGACTTCGTAGTTCCACCCCAGCCGGGCTTCGAGCCATTCGGTGATCCCGAACCGCAGCAGGGATTCGGGAAAGCTGTGACTTTCGTAGGCGTTTCGGTTGTCGATGAAGGAGTAGGCTGACTCGAAGATCACGCGCCCCCGGGGCGACGTTGTGGTGGCGGGAGTGAAGGAGTCGCGGTCGGTCTCGATCTCATCCGCCTCCTCACCCTCGGTCTCAGACTTCGGACTCTGTCCCTCCGGTGCTGATTCGGCAAACAGGTCGTACCGCGCGCCCGCTTCGGGGAAGAGAGGCGACTCCTGGGCGCAAGCGGGCTGGCAGACGAACAACCCCGCCAGCAGCGAACCGGTGAGTAGCGACCGGGTGAGTAGCGACCGGGTCAGCAGCAACCTGGGGAGCCGAAACCTGGGTGCGGCGCAGGCCGACAGGTGACGGATCCCAGGTCCGCACGACGGACGCATGTCAGGCATGGTGGACAATCCTTTTCAGACGATCTGCGACAATCCCTGTCACCCACGATCAGTCTCTTGGGATTCGACCCGCTTGAGGGGGGCGCTTTGGGTAAAGTGCTGGTGCCGTGGAATTCCGGGAAGGATTCTGAAGTCGCGGGCAAAACAGGCGGACTTTACCGTCCGCAATCGGCAGAAAATGGGAAGATTCCTTCCGGATCGATCCGGGCGAGCGGGACCGTTCCCCAGCGGATTTCAGTAATAACGCCGTGCTTCCCGGAACGTCTGCGAAGGAAGTTCTCCGTAGATGCGACGGTATTCCCCCGCAAACCGCCCAAATTGCCAGATGCCCAGGGAGCTGAGGATCTCAGTCACCGACTGGGCCGGGTTCCGTCGATCGCGGAGCTGGTGTCGGGCATTCCGCAGTTGGCGGAGGTTGAGATAGCGGGTGGGGCCGACCCCGAGGGTTTCCCGGCAGATTTGGCGCAGTGTTCGCTCGGCAATCCCGACCCGCTGGGCGAGTTCGGGAGCGGTGAGCGGTTGCCTGGCCGAGGCTTCCAGTTCGGCATGCAGTCGGATCATGACTGCGCGGCGATCTTGCAGTGGCCGTCCCCGGTGGGGTGGCTCGCGGGAAATCACGGTCGCGAGCAGGCGTTCGAGTGCGTGTTGGAAATCGGCGGTGGCCTGTTGTCGGGCGGCGGGATGGGCGAGTCGATCCGGGTCAGTCGTCTCGATCCGATCGTATTCCACAGCCAGGCGGGCGAGCTCCGCGATCCGGTCGGGGGCACACGACCGCACCGCGCAGGTGGCCAGGGGGGCGGACGCCGGTTCCCCCTCGACCTCCTCGGGAGAGGCCGGCCACAATGCCGCCGGAAATGACAGTGAGCACCACGCATGAGCTGCCTTGTGCAGCAGAAAAAACTCCGCTCCCGGCGGCAGCAGCATGGCGTTGCGGCCATCAAACTGCGTTCCATTGGCTGCGGCGATGGAGGGATTTGACAGGGGGAGAAACAGGATCGGATTGTCGGCACGCGACTCTCCCCGGCAAATGTTTCCTCCCCCAGCCGCCCCCAATTGCAGCAACAGTGGGCCGAGTGGGTGCTGGCTCATCGACCAGCGATGGTACTCGGGACGAAACATGCACAGTTCGACCCGTGCATGGTGAACGGCATCTCCGTAGTCGTCGAGATCGGTGAATTCTTGGCGCATGGCGGACCTGTCAGCTCCAGCCGGCCAGCCAGACCGCGACTTGAGATGGCTCTTGAATAGTCTTTGGAGTTCCGACTGTCTACAGTTCGGGGATGCGGTTGCCCGATTGGAGCCGGAACATCCGGCGGCAACCGCGCTTCGACCCAGGGAGTGTCTTCATGAGGCCATGGAAGAGTGTTTTGCCACAGACCGTATTGACCCTCGTACTTGGGGCGTGTCTGGGGTTTCTGGCGGCCGAACTGCCTTCCCGGCAGTTGACGGCCGGCGACGGACCAGCAGCGACCCGATTGGCAGACGACCTTGCCTCGACATCACTCGTCCCGGCCGAGCCGGGCTGCGATGGCCCGGTGCAGGCGGCCGCCGCGACCCTCGCCGCCCACAACCAACTGGTGGCTGCGACCTCTGTCCAGACCGGGCGCAAGCCGAATATCTGCATCATCTGGGGCGATGACATTGGCCAGTCCAACATCAGTGCCTACACGATGGGGCTGATGGGCCACCGCACCCCGAACATCGACCGCATCGCCCGCGAGGGAATCATCTTCACCGACTACTATGCCGAGCAAAGCTGCACGGCCGGTCGGGCGAGTTTCATCACTGGTCAGCACGGTCTGCGGACCGGAATGACCAAGGTCGGTCTGCCCGGAGCGACCCTCGGCCTGCAGAAGGCCGATCCGACAATCGCCGAACTGCTGAAACCACTGGGCTACGCGACGGGCCAGTTCGGGAAGAACCACCTCGGCGACCGGAATGAATTTCTCCCCACGGTCCATGGATTCGACGAATTCTACGGCAACCTCTATCACCTCAATGCCGAGGAAGAACCCGAGCACCGCGACTACCCCAAAGACCCCGCCTTCCGGGCGAAATACGGTCCCCGGGGGGTGCTCGATTGCAAGGCGACCGACACCGATGACCCCACCGAAGACCCGCGGTTTGGCCGCGTCGGGAAGCAGGTGATCAAGGACACTGGCTCTCTCACGAAGAAGCGGATGGAGACCATTGACGACGACATCGCTTCGCGGGCCGCCGACTTCATTGGCCGGAAATCGAAGGGGGACCAGCCGTTTTTCGTCTGGGTGAACTTCACCCACATGCACTTCCGCACGCACGCCAAGCCCGAGAGCCTCGGGCAGTCGGGTCGCTGGATGAGCGAATATGCCGACGTGATGATCGACCACGACCGGAACGTCGGGACCGTGCTGAAGGCGCTCGATGACGCCGGCGTGGCCGACAACACCTTCGTGATGTACAGCACCGACAATGGTCCCCACATGAATTCGTGGCCCGATGCCGCGATGACCCCCTTCCGCAACGAGAAGAACAGCAACTGGGAGGGGGCTTACCGCGTTCCCTGCATGGTCCGCTGGCCGGGGAAGATCAAGGCCGGGACTGTCTCCAACGACATCGTTGGGCACCACGACTGGCTCCCGACCCTCGTCGCCATGGCGGGGGATGCCGAGGTCAAGGAGAAACTGCTCAAGGGACACCAGGTGGGAGACCAGACCTACAAGGTGCACCTCGATGGTTTCAACCTCGTTCCCTACCTGACCGGGGAGGTCAAGAAGTCGCCGCGGGAGTCGTTCATTTACTGCAATGACGACCAGCAGGTGACGGCTTTGCGTTACGACAACTGGAAAATGGTCTTCCTGGAACAGCGGGCGGTTGGAACGTTGCGGGTTTGGGCCGAGCCATTTGTCGACCTGCGGGTGCCGAAGATTTTCAATCTGCGCCTGGATCCCTACGAACGGGCCGACGTGACATCCAACACCTACTACGACTGGTTGCTGGATCATGCCTTCCTGGCAGTTCCCACGCAGGACTATATCGGAAAGTTCCTGATGACCTTCAAGGACTACCCGCAACGTCAGAAGGCGGCGAGTTTCAACCTCGACGAGGTGCTCGAGAATCTGAAGCAGAGCCAGCACAAGTAGCAGCGATCTCGGAGAGTCTCGCCGGGTCGTGGGGAAACAATCCGCACGTCCCGGCGACCTCGCCGATGTCGCGTGGCTGTTGCGCCGGTTGCCCCGCTTCGTGAGCCCGAGTCGCTCGCACCCGGGATCGTTGTTGCCGGGTTCGAATGATCGCAGCCCGGAGGGTCTTGGGGGCAGTCTGATGGGGGAACGTTCCCCGGTCTGCTCGCCAATCATGAGAAACAGCGCTGTGGGGGAAGAGACCGGGGCCGGCGAGGTGTGCCGCACCCCGGCGACTTTGTTAATCTGCAATGTGAATCTGCCACGGCCCGGTGAGTTCGCCGGTCCTGGTTGAACCCGAACCGCATTGTGGGAGGAAGCCGAGTGATGCCCGACCTGCGCCCTCTCGCCACTGTCTGCCTGCTGGCGGCCCTCTCGCTGCTCCCCGGTTCGGGAGAGGCCCAACCACCGGCAGGTGGTGCGGGGCCGGTACCCACCAAAGCCGCTCCCCTCACCGAGGCGGCGGTGGTGGCCCGGGTGGAACAGGCGATCGACCGGGGCTTGAAGCATCTTGCCGCCCGGCAACTGGCGGATGGCAGTTGGCACAACAACCAGGCGGTCAACGGCCTGGCGATCCTGTCGTTCCTGGGACGGGGGCACGTCCCCGGGCGGGGGCAGTACGCGGAGTTGCTGGAGAACGCCAAGCGGGCGCTGCTGCGCGGCCAGAACGAGCAGGGAATGTTCGGTGCGACCATGTATGAACATGGCCTCGCGACGCTGGCTTGCGTTGAACTCTATGGCATGGATCCCGACCCCCTGGTGGAACAGAAACTCCGCAAGGCGGTGAAGCTGATCGTGGGGGCGCAGTCTCCCGCCGGGGGCTGGCGTTACAACCCGACCCCCAATGACCAGGATCTCTCGGTCACCGTCGTGCAGGTGGTCGCCCTGCGGGCCGCCAGCAATGCCGAGATCGAGGTCCCCGAGCAGGTCATTGAGAAGGCGGTCGGCTACATCCGCAGTTCGGCCATTCCCAGCGGTGGGTATGGCTACCAGGGGCAGGGAGGGGCGACCGCGCAGACCGCCGCGGCGGGCATTGTCTCGCTGCAATTGCTGGGACATGGGGATGATCCGTCGATTCCCAAGGCCCTCGAAGTGCTCAACAAGATCCCGGTGGAGTGGAAGACCGGCCCGGCGAATTACTTCTATTACTTCCATTACTATGCCATCCAGGCGCAGTACCAGACTGGGGGAGAGTCGTGGAATGCCTGGCATCCGCGGATCCGCGAACTGCTGCTTTCCCGGCAAAACCCGGATGGCAGTTGGGACGTTCCCGACGGGACTGCCGAGCAGGCCAACACCGTCGGCCCCAACAAGGTCTATTGGACCGCCATGAGTTCGCTCATCCTCGAGATCTACATGCACTATTTGCCGGCGTATCAGCGGTAGGAGTGGGGACTGATGGCGACCCGCTTCCTTTTCAACTCCCATGGAAAGTGTGGGCTCAGGACGGGTTTGATCTGGCGGGCGCACACCAGGGACTGCACAATTCCAGGAGCGTCTCGCCCGGCTGGGGAAAGAGGGATCCATGCTCACTTGGTGTTCGTCAACGACAGAACAGGCTGCGGGATCGTGTTCACGCCGGGAGTGGCTGCGCGCCGGTTGGCTCGGCCTGGGCGCCCTCGGGCTGGCCGACCTGCTGGCCACCCGTGCGCGGGGTGAGGCTTCCGGGATTGTTCGGCCCGGAAAATCGGTCGTCTTCCTGTTCTGTTCCGGTGGCCCGAGCCAGATCGAGACGTTCGACCCCAAGCCCAACGCTCCCCCCGAGGTGCGCAGCCAGACCGGGTGGCTGAAGTCGACCGTCCCCGGCATGGAATTCGGCGGGACCTTTCCCGGGCTGGCCCAGCGGGCCGACCGATTGGCCATGGTGCATTCCTTCGCCCACAAGACGGGCGATCATGTCCAGGCCATCGAGCAGGTCTTCCAGGCAGGGCGGCGCGGTGGCAGTTCCCTGGGCTGCATGGTGTCACGACTGCGGGGCTCGACCCATCCTCAAACCGGGCTCCCCACCAGCGTCCACCTCGCGGCCGAAGAGGTCGACCCCCAGTACTCGAATGAAAAGCAGCGGATGCTCTCGGCCGATAGTCCTGCGGGGCTGGGGCCGGCCTTCGCACCGTTTCGTCCCGAGGGGAAGGGGGAGCTGAACCAGGCTCTGCAGTTGCTGCTGCCACTCGAACGGGTGGACGACCGTCGCGCATTGCGCTCCTCGTTCGACCGCCTGCAGCGAGAATCGGATGCCCGCGGACTCATGGCGGGGCTCGATCGCTTCGAGCAACAGGCGTTTGATCTGATCCTGGGCGAAGGTCGTCGTGCCTTTGACCTGTCGAATGAAGATCCGGAACTTGTCGCCCGGTACGACACGGCCCACATGGAGACCGGGTTCAAGAAGTTCCGTCCCTCGGCCCTGGGGCGTCAGTTGCTGTTGGCCCGTCGGCTGTGCGAGCGTGGCTGCGGTTTTGTCACGATCCAGAATCCCGGTTGGGACATGCATGCCGACAGCAACAATCCCGGGATTGTGACCGGCATGGAAATGCTGGGACGTCCGGTGGATCATGCCGTCTCGGTCTTCCTCGACGACCTGGCCCAGCGCGGCATGGCGAACGACGTGCTGCTGGTGATCACCGGTGACTTCGGGCGGACTCCCCGGATGAACAAGTCGGGGGGACGCGATCACTGGCCCCAATTGAGCACGCTCGCCCTGGCGGGAGGGGGGCTGAAGATGGGCCAGGTGGTGGGGCGTTCGACCCCCCGGGGCGATGCGCCGGCGTCTTCTCTCATTTCACTCGACCACCTGCTGGCCACCGTGATGCATTCGCTGTTCGACCTCTCGCAACTGCGGTTGCAGGCGGGGGTTCCCCGTGAGATTTCCCGTGCCCTCGAAGCCGCTCCGCCGATTGCGGAACTGGTGGGGTGATGGGCTGCGAAAACTGGACCTGGTTCCGCAATGGGGAGGAGGCGGGCCCCGGGTCGAATTCCGGGTGTTACCGAAAGTTCGCCCCTGATCCCTGTGTCGTGTTCCCGGGTGTCGTTGGTGTGTGTTGAAGGTGTGTGTGCTGGGATCTTGCGGACTCCTTGAGAGTCCGGTCCCGACTTTTGCCTTGCCTGGCGTGGACTGATGACTGCTGACCGGTTTCGTGTGGCCATTTCCGGGGATTTCCTGAACGAACAGGGGGCCGACGCCACTGGTGAACTGCCGGTCGAACGGCTGGACGCCACCCCGCATGTCGACTGGCATTACCTGCGCGACCAGGGGCCGCAACCAGGAGATGCCCAGTACTGGAACCGGTTCTACTCGCTCCAGATGACCGCGGAGCAACTGGCCGGGGTCGACGGCTTGATCCTGTTGCGGCCGTGGTTGAAGCGGGAGGTGCTCGAGCAGGCACGTGACCGGCTCGTGGTGGTGGCCCGCTCGGGAGCGGGGTACGACAAGGTCGATGTGGCGGCATGCACCGACCATGATGTCGTGCTGACCAACGCCCCGCTGGCGCTCAATCATCCCACGGCGTCCACCGCCCTGCTGTTCATGCTGGCTTTGGCAAAGCGGCTGAAATCACAGGAGCGGATCACCCGGGAGGGACGCTGGGACCGGCAGGTGGCGGAAATGGGGGACGAAATCCAGGGACGGGTCCTGGGGATTGTCGGTCTGGGGCACAGTGGGCGGGAACTGGTGCGGCTGGTCGCCCCGTTTGAGATGTCAATCATCGCCTATTCCCCCAATGCCGATCCGGCTGAGGCGGCACGCCTGGGGGTGGAACTCGTCACGCTGGAACGATTGCTCAACGAGAGCGATTTTGTCAGCGTGCACGCCCGGCCGCGCCCCGAGAACCGCCACCTGTTTGGTGCCGCCCAGTTCGCCCAGATGAAGCCGACGGCGATGTTCATCAACATCGCCCGGGGCGAGTTGGTGGATCAACCGGCGCTGGTGCAGGCACTGCAGTCCGGGACGATCGGCGGGGCGGGACTGGATGTCTTCGCGGTGGAACCCTTGCCCGTCGACGATCCGCTGACCCGCCTCGACAACGTGATTCTCACTCCGCACTGGAACGCTTCCACGCGGGATGTATGGCGGGCGACGGGCGACAATGTGACACGGTCGGTCCTCGCCGTGTCGCGGGGAGAACTTCCCGAGCACATCGTCAACCGCGAGGTGCTTGAACGCCCCGGTTTCCAGCGCAAGCTGGCGCGGTGGAGACGGAGTTGAGGGTGATGCTGAAGAATTGTGTTGCAGAGTTTTTGGATCAGGTCGTGAGTCCACCAATGACCGTGTGAGGCTCCCGGCCAATCCTGGGGGCGGACGCCGGGACGGAACGCCGGAGAACGCCGGGGGCCTGAGCGGATCGAAAACACGTGGGTCAGGAGAAAGTCGAGATCATGCAGAACCGTCGTCGTGGAGCCTTGATCGGGTTGGCCGTGGGCGATGCCTTGGGCGCCGCTGTGGAGTTCAAGGCTCCGGGCAGTTTTCCGCCGGTCACGGACTATCGCGATGGAGGGCCGCATCGCTTGAACCCTGGCGAATGGACTGACGACACCAGCATGGCGCTCGCCCTGGCGGACAGCCTGGCCACGGTCGGCTGGGACCTGAACGACCAGGCCGACCGTTATGTGCAATGGTGGCAGACGGGGCAGTATTCGGTGAATGGTGAATGCTTCGACATTGGAATCGCCACCGCCACGGCACTGCAGAATTACGTCGACACCGGGAACGCACGCACTTCTGGGGGCCGCTCGGAACGGTCCAGTGGCAATGGCTCGATCATGCGGCTGGCTCCGGTGCCAATCCGATTTGGCAAGTTGTACGTCGATCAGCTGGCTGAGTTTTCCCGATTGGCCGAGGAATCCAGTCTGACAACGCATGCGAGCGAGCAATGCCTCGCGGCGTGCCGGTACCTGGCAACTGTGCTGGCCGCCCTGATCCAGGGAGAGGATCGTGACGAAGTTCTGTCACCGGATTGGAAGTCGTTGCAGCGACTGACCAATCTCAAGTCGTTGGAGCCGCAGATTCACGAGATTGCCCAGGGAAGTTTTCGGATGAAGCAACCCCCCGAAATTGTCGGGTCGGGCTGGGTCGTCAAGAGCCTGGAAGCGGCATTGTGGGCCTTCCACGATGCGAAGTCTTTTGAAGAGGCAGTCTTGCGGGGGGTCAACCTGGGGCATGACGCCGACACCACGGGAGCCATCTGCGGACAGTTGGCCGGAGCCTACTGGGGCGAGTCGGGCATCCCCGAATCATGGCGGAAGCGGCTGGCACGGCAGGACTTGATCGAGGGGGCACTGCGGGGGCTGATTGGGGCCTGACCCGACCGACTCCGAGAGGGCCTTGCCGACGATTCCAGGGGCGGGAGAGTCGGAACCCGGATGCCCTCTCACGGCCCAATGGCAGAGGATTGGTCCCCGCCACCGGAAGGGCTGGATTCGGTCCGGCGATCCAGGAGGACGCTGGGCTGTTTCCGGGGGGTGACTCGCGGAGGCCGACACACCGGACCAAACCCGGTTGCGAGGTCAAAGGTCAACGGTCCCCCCAGATGTTCGGCAGGGGCTGAGAACAACGTGCCTCTCGGGTCTTCTTGCCCTGACCCAAAGACGTCGCCTTCCCAGGCTCAGGAGCCGATGTACCGGGCGTACAGGCTGCGGGCGATGGCGGGATCGGAGGTCCCCTGAATGATCGCCCGGCCGTCGGGGAAGAGCGTTATCCGTCGTTCTTCGGGAAGGTCCACCCGCAGCAGGAACGGGTTCTGCGAGACCGTGCCCACGTTCGACAGTCGCTGGGCAAAATCGGCGAGGACCAGCGCACGCTTTTCCGGAGGGGTGATCTGAACGGCATTCCGTCCGCAGAGCACCGTGGACCGCGATGAACGGTCGCCGCGCAGCCAGTCCCGCCGGCCATGGACGCAGGCGGGACAGTCGGCCTGGGCTCGCAGACCCGCTGTGCGCATGAGTCGCAGTGAGGGGTCCCACACATCGACCACTGCCATCTGCTCGGCCACCGCACCGGGGCCCTGGCTGATCATCTTCAGGGCCAGGGTCACTTCCAGTGCGGAGATCACCGCGATGGCGGGGCCCAGGACCCCCGCCGTGTCGCAGGTTTCGGTCTCGGCCGGCCCGGGCAGATCTCCCAGCAGGCACCGCAGGCAGGCCGTCTGGCCGGGAATGATGGGGAGCACCTGTCCGTGGCTCCCCAGGCAGCCGGCATAAATCCAGGGTTTCCCCAGTTCGAGGGCGGCATCGTTGATGAGGAACCGGGTCTCGAAGTTGTCCATCCCGTCGATGATCAGGTCGACATCACGGGCGAATCCCAGCATGTTGCCGGGATCGATGTCGGCCACGATGGGATCAAGCTGGACTTCGGAATTCACCCGACCCAGCCGGTTGGCGGCGGCGATCGCCTTGGGGAGTCCGCGGGCCACGTCATCTTCGTCAAACAGCACCTGGCGTTGCAGGTTGCTGAGCTCCACGAAATCGCGGTCGACCAGCCGTAGAAAACCGACCCCCGCCCGGGTCAATCCATCGGCAACCGCCCCTCCGAGGGCACCGAAGCCACACACGAGAATCCGCGCCTGACGCAGGCGACGTTGCCCCTCCAGGCCAATACCGGCAAACAGCATCTGCCGGCTGTACCGCTGCAATTCGGGAGGAAACCGTGAATCAGCCATGCCGGGAACATTGGAGAAGGCAACCGGGTGGACCGGTGATGCAGATCCTCACCGGGGACCGGAGTTCGTCACGGAGCGCCCGGGAATTCGGATCACAACTCCCCATCGCGACAGCCGGGTTCAGCCCCAGAACCGTTCGCCCGTCGAAATCAGGGGGGGTTGGGTTTCGACGTCGATATTGCCATTCACCTTCACCTTGCAGGCGAGCCGCAGGTCATTCTCATGCCCGATGCGGGCGAAGAAGGTGAGGGGGCCCAGCATCAGGCGGATCCATTCGAGGAACCCTTGCTTGCTGATGTTTTCGGTCCCCTTGGTAATGTGCACCCGGCAACTGGCGCAGCTCCCCATGCCCATGCAGTT
>Ga0315901_10009229_pt1 | contig 11364 bp, 10 predicted proteins | sample LakEriMetagenome_10_FD_203761 | JGI IMG/M metagenome (GOLD analysis project Ga0315901, IMG submission 203761) | Freshwater fungal communities from buoy surface, Lake Erie, Ohio, United States - Buoy 2 MA116 | ecosystem: Environmental > Aquatic > Freshwater > Lake | place: USA: Lake Erie, Ohio...
CTATTGTTTAATTGTGAGTGATCAACCAGACAACATCGATGATTTCGAAGTGTTACTTGCCGAGAGCGCAAGAGTTGCTGCCGAATTCGATGCTGCAGATAGCGATGATTACGCCGAAAGTATTCAGTCTGATTTAGTTGAGCGTAATGCTCTCCGTCGCGTTAAAGGCTTTTCTACTCAGTTACAAGATATTTCGGAAGCTGAGTATCGCGAGCTGCAGTTAGAAAAAGTTGTTTTGGTTGGCGTCTGGACTGAAGGTAGTTCGACGATGGCCGAGAACTCGTTGGCCGAACTAAAAGCGCTAGCCGAAACTGCCGGTTCAGAAGTTATGGAAGGATTAATCCAACGGCGCGATAAACCAGATCCGGCAACCTATATCGGTTCTGGAAAAGTTATCGAACTACGACAAGTAGTTGTCGCAACTGGGGCAGATACCGTAATTTGCGATGGTGAACTTTCACCGTCTCAACTTCGACAGCTAGAAGAGAAAGTCAAAGTTAAAGTTATCGATCGCACCGCCCTAATTCTTGATATTTTCGCCCAGCATGCCAAAAGCAAAGAAGGTAAAGCGCAAGTAGAGCTCGCCCAGATTTCATACTTATTGCCACGCTTACGCGGTTGGGGTGAATCGCTTTCGCGCCAAGTTGGTGGACGCGCAGCTGGCGGTGCAGGTATCGGTGGTCGTGGCCCTGGTGAAACCAAGATTGAAACCGATCGTCGACGGATTCGCGACAAGATGGCAAAACTACGTCGTGAGATCGCTGAGATGAAGGTTTCTCGCGACACCAAGCGACAAGAGCGTCGCCGCAATAACATTCCTTCGGTTGCAATTGCCGGCTACACAAATGCCGGAAAGTCTTCGCTATTAAACAAGTTAACCAACGCTGGCGTCTTAGTTGAGAATGCTTTGTTCGCAACACTTGATCCAACAGTGCGTAAAGCGCAAACTGAAGATGGTCGCGTCTATACCTTGTCTGACACAGTAGGTTTCGTTCGGCATCTGCCACACCAACTAATCGATGCCTTTAAATCAACGCTGGAAGAAGTCTCCGGTTCTGATCTGATTGTTCACGTTGTTGATGGTTCACATTCAGATCCGTTCGAACAAATTCGAGCAGTGCGTGAGGTAATCACTGAAATTGGCGGCGCTGAGATTCCGGAGATTATCGCGATTAATAAAGTTGATATCGCAGACCCCGAAATGGTGATGCAAATTTTGCGCGCCGAACCTAATAGCTATGCCTTCTCAGTTCGTACCGGTTTTGGAATTGAAGGGCTAATTCATGCCATTGAAAGTTCGCTGCCCAGACCTAAGATTGAAATTAATACAGTGATCCCTTATGACCGCGGCGATTTAGTGAGCGCGATACACGAACGTGGTGAGATATTGCGTGAAGAGTATCTACCCGAAGGAACCTCACTGCATGCTCGAGTTGATGGGGGATTAGCCAAGGAGATCGCAGAAATCGTTCGATAAGTACTCAGACAGCACTCATGTGACGGGAATATTTGCGACACGCCGAGGGTTCAATTAGTTAAACCAGGCAGTAATGCGCCACTATGCGCCCGCTGGGTATTTCCAGCAGCGTTTGCCAAGAAATTGGCTTCGACCTAGTTTGGAAAGAAGGTGAGAGCAATGGCAACCGATTATGACACCCCCAGAAAAACCGATGAAGAGTTACATGAAGAATCGCTTGAGGAGTTAAAGGCGCAACGCGTCGATGCTCAATCCGGTCAGATTGATGTCGATGAAGCAGAAGCTGCTGAAAGCCTTGAGCTACCAGGTGCTGACTTATCTGGTGAAGAACTTTCAGTCCGCGTAGTTCCTAAGCAAGTTGATGAATTCACTTGTTCCCGTTGTTTCTTAGTGCATCACAGCACCCAGTTAGCAAAAGGCGAAGGCGCTACTGCAGTTTGTAAGGAATGTTCTTAACCGTTAAGGATTGCGGCAAGTTCCTTATTTCGCTTTGAAGTAATTAACCAATACGGTGTTTGATCGCGGGGATCGCTGATTTCAACTTTAACCCCGGTTGATCGCCAAAATCTAAAGATTAAAAAAGAAGCTGGGTCGGCATCGCGAGTGCGAAGTCGACCCATTTCTTTGCTATCTAGCGCCGTGGCCTTGCCTAGGTATTTAAGTTCAATGTGAGCAGGGCCTGCTCTCAATTTATTTTCATCAACTTCTAGTATCAGCCTACTTCTTAACGCAATCAATACGATTAGAACTGTGCTGACAACCCAAGTCAGGAACGCAGGTTGGTTACCAATCGCGGCCCATACGGCAACGACTAAGGATATAAAGAGAAAATAGATAAAGGCTAAGAGCCAAAATGGCGCACGAATCACTTCTCTAAATCTCATAAGACCACGCTATCGTGAAATAAATAAAGTAGCCTTATGACATGAGTCGCATTGCCAGCACCACACCGCCTGAAGGGGCTGTGATTCCCGAACGTCATCCGCTCGCCCCTCAAACGGGTACCAAAGTGCCATCTCATTATGGCCACTGTTTTGGTTGCGGTGAATTGCACCCGACCGGCTTACATTTAGTTGCCCATGTTGGTGAAGGCGCAACGATCACAGCTGAATTCACGGTTACTGAAAATCATCAAGGCGCACCAGGTCTTGCTCATGGCGGATTGCTCTCATTAGCTTTCGATGAAGCACTCGGAAAGTTGATGTGGTTATTGCGTTCACCGGCTGTAACTGCACGCCTAGAGACAGATTTCATTCGCCCAGTCCCGCTAGGAACTACGCTTTATATAACCGCTGAAATTACTGGCCAAGTAAATCGCAAAGTTTATTCAGCAGCGGTTGGTCGCCTAGGTTCACCAGATGGCGAGATTGCCGTTAGGGCTGCAGCACTATTTGTAATTGTGCCGATGTCTCACTTCTTGACTAAAGCACCAGCAGGTTTCTTAAAGGAAGTCGCGAAGAATCCCGAGCTATTAGCGTTCGTTGATCCAGAGTTTGAAATTAATCCATGAGTGATCTGCAAGTATTGATCAAACGATTAGATCCAGGTGTGCCACTTCCTAAGTACTCTAAAGGTGGCGATGCCGGCGCCGATATCGTTACCCGAGTTGATTTAATGTTAGAGCCAGGGGAGCGCGCTCTCGCCCCGACCGGAATCGCAATTGCACTTCCTAATGGTTATGCCGCCTTCGCTCATCCGCGTTCAGGCCTGGCAATAAAGCACGGAGTATCTATGGTTAATGCACCAGGCACTATCGATGCGGGTTTTCGAGGCGAACTGCAAGTAATTCTGATTAACCTTGATCCGCGCGAGAGCATCACATTCAAACGTGGCGATCGCATTGCGCAATTAGTTTTTCAAAAAGTCGAGCACGCCGATTTTGTTGAAGTCGAAGAGTTACCAGGTTCTGGTCGCTCTGATGGCGGCTTTGGCTCAACTGGATTGGGTTAATCATGAGTGATCAAAAGAAAGTAATTGATGCTCTCGGTGGCAAAAAAGGTTTATTAGATTCGGGGTTACCTGCCCTCGTATTTCTGATTGCTTTCAATGTAACCAAGGACCTGCAGAGCGCCGCCACTGCTGCGATTATTACTGCTTTAGTTCTGGCGATTTTGCGGTTAGTTAAGAAAGATACCTTGCAACATGTCGTAACTGGCTTAATCGGAGTTGTGTTCTGTGCATTTTTAGCACGCAAGACTGGCTCTGCGGTTGATTATTACTTGCCAGGTTTGATCATCAACATTGTCTATGGTTCGGTTTATTTGGTTGCAAATGTAGTCGGATTACCAATTCTAGGATTAGTGCTCGGCCCGATTTTGGGCGAGAACTTACACTGGCGCAAAGTGGCAGAGCGCAAGCGCGCCTACATAAAAGCTAGTTGGCTCTGGGTTGGTTTATTCGTATCGCGGTTAATTGTGCAATACCCGCTTTATAAAACCGGGAACTTAAATGCTCTTGGCACCGCACGACTGGTTATGGGCTATCCGCTATTTGCAGCGGTCGCTTGGGGTTCTTGGTTAATCATTAGGAAAGTGCCTGCAGCGATTCCGCCGGAAAAATCTAACGATTAGTTAGCGATAAAGCATTGCTTTAGCAGATCTTCGGCCGCAGCTGTTGCGACGAATAGCAATTCATCGCCGGCTGTAAATACTTCATGTTGTTTAGGTGAGATAACACGCCCGTCACGAACGATCGCAGCTAGCGCTGAATTCTCAGGCAACGTGATTTCTTCAACGGTCAGACCCAAACAAGATGAGTTATCCGGAAGCGTAAGTTCAACTAAGTTTGCTTGACCCTGTCGGAAAGAGAATAAGCGAACTACATCGCCAACGGTTACGGCTTCTTCAACGAGTGCTGAAATAATTCTTGGAGTGGATACTGCAACATCTACGCCCCATGATGAATCAAACATCCATTCATTCTTCGGATGATTAATCCGGGCAACCACACGAGGTACGCCATATTCGGTCTTGCCCAAAAGTGAGGCTACTAAATTAACTTTGTCATCACCAGTTGCAGCCACCAGTACCTGGCAGGTATCTAGCTTTGCTTTATCAAGTGAGGTAATTTCGCAAGCATCGGCTAAGAGCCATTCAGCATCAGGCACGCTATCCATTTTTAGTGATTTAGGGTCGCGATCAATTAAAAGCACTTGATGGCCATTGTCTAGAAGTTCGCGCGCGATAGCGCGACCTACGTTGCCGGCACCGGCGATTGCAATTCTCACGTTATGACTCCTCGGGGGATCTAGCCATGGCGGCTTCGACGGCAGCGATTTTGCCTTCTTCGACAATTACATGAACCAAGTCGCCTTCTTGCAAAACAGTGTGCTCATCTGGAATTAAGCCTTCGCCTAAGCGAGTTATAAAGGCAACTCGAGCGCTCGTTATATTTTCAATTCGCAACACAGGAGAGCCATACCAATCAGCAGCTGGGTGTACTTCACTCAAACTGATGGTGCCGGTTGCATCGCGCCATTCGGAGCGAGCTCCTTCAGGCATTATGCGACGTGAAATTTGATCCGTTGCCCAAAGCACGGTGGCCACTGTCGGAATTCCTAGGCGTTGGTAAATTTCAGCCCGGCCGGAATCGTAAATTCGAGCAACTACATTGGAAACTCCAAAAACTTCGCGGGCTACCCGAGCGGCAATAATGTTTGAGTTGTCACCATTGCTTACAGCGGCGAATGCAGATGCGGTTTCAATTCCAGCCTCGACCAAGGTGTCGCGATCGAAGCCAACACCTGTGACAGTGCGACCTTTGAAGTCAGGTCCAAGTCTGCGGAATGCTTCGCGAGATTGATCAATGATGGCAACGGAATGGCCAGCGGCCTCAAGTTCGGCTGCTAAGGAAGATCCGACTCGACCGCAACCCATGATTACTACATGCACAAGGATCAACCTATCACCCTTAGGCTTACCAATTATGGAAACTGAGCGCACTGAATCTAAAAAGAGGGCGTTTCGAGTGGGTGAAAAGTTCACAACCACCATTGAAAAAGTGGCCCACGGCGGCCATTTCATTGCCCGACATGAAGGCGCGGTCTTCTTTATTCGCCATGGAATTCCAGGTGAAAGCGTAGTTGTTGAAGTAACTAGTACGGGCAAGTCATTTAACCGTGGCGATGTCTTAGAAGTTATTGAGCCTTCAGCCGATCGCGTCAAAGCCCCTTGTAGTTATGCCCATCGCCTGGGCTGTGGTGGGTGCGATTTCCAACATATTTCAGTTTCCCGACAGCGAGAGCTAAAGCGTGAAGTTATTACTGAGCAATTCGCACGCATCGCAAAAATGGATTTAAAAGTTGAGGTCGAAGAAGTATCTGAACCACTTCACTGGCGCACTCGAGCGATTTTAAATATTGATGGTTCAGGTAAAGCTGGCTTCTTTGGGTCACGTAGCCATAATTCGATTCAAATCGATGATTGTTTAACTTGTGTGCCGGAATTAAATTTGGCCGCGATAACCGCACGTTCCTGGCAACCAGATACCAAACTTGAAGTTAGCGCCAATAATTCAGGCGACCGAACAATTGCGAATGCGGGAGTCATTGAAGGTCCAAAAGAGTTGATCGAAACCGTTGGCAAGAATAGTTTTCAAGTAAGTCACTCCTCGTTCTGGCAGAGTCATAAGTTCGCGCCTGCAGTTTTAACTCATGCTGTGATGCAATTTGCTGATTTGCAAAGCGGTGACCAAGTATTAGATCTTTATGGGGGAGTTGGTTTGTTCACGGCAGCTGCGTTGTCAGCAGTTGGCACATCGGGGCGAGTCGATTTAGTTGAGGCTAGTTCTAGCGCCGTTGGTGATGCGAAAATCAATTTTGAAAATGTGTCTAATGTGAATATTTACCTTGGCGACGTGGCAAAAATTATGCCGCGAATTGGTTCTGCCGATGTAGTAATCCTCGATCCGCCCCGAGAAGGGGCCGGGCAATTGGTCTTGCAACAGATTTCCGCTTTAAGTCCGAAGCGGATTGTTTATGTCGCTTGCGACCCAGCCGCACTCGCCCGCGATTGTGCTTTTGCTAACGATCTTGGTTGGCAACTGAATAATGTGCGCGCATTTGATTTATTTCCGATGACTCACCACATTGAAATGGTTGCGTTGTTTACCCGCTCTGCGATAGATTAGGAAAGTATCTCGACATCAAGATACTTTTTTAGGAGGCGCAAGTGAGCAAGAATTCCTTCCAGGCCCAAACTTCACTTGAGGTTGCCGGTCAGAGCTATCAGATCTTCGACATTACGAAGTTGCCTGAAGCAGCATCGCTGCCATTTAGCTTGAAGGTATTGCTTGAAAACTTATTGCGCACCGAAGATGGCGCGAATATCACCGCTGAGCAGATTAAATCCCTTGCAAATTGGGATCCAGCGGTTGAACCAGATACTGAAATTCAATTTACGCCAGCCCGCGTTGTAATGCAGGACTTCACTGGAGTTCCTTGCATCGTGGACTTAGCAACAATGCGCGAAGCAATTGTGGAATTGGGCGGAGACCCAGCAAAGGTGAATCCACTTGCACCAGCTGAGTTAGTTATTGACCACTCGGTAATTGCAGATTTATTCGGAACTAAAGATTCTTTTACTCAAAATACCGATATTGAATATCAGCGCAACCAAGAGCGTTACCGTTTCTTGCGTTGGGGCCAAGGCGCCTTCGATGAATTTAAAGTTGTGCCACCTGGCACCGGAATTGTGCACCAGGTAAATATTGAGTTCTTAGCTCGCGTAGTAATGACTCGTAAGGTCGATGGCGTATTGCGCGCTTATCCAGATACCGTTGTTGGTACTGATTCTCACACCACCATGGTTAATGGTTTAGGTGTACTTGGTTGGGGCGTTGGCGGAATCGAAGCCGAAGCAGCTCTGCTAGGTCAGCCAGTTTCTATGTTGATCCCACGCGTAGTTGGATTTAAGTTAAATGGTTCATTGCCAGTTGGTACAACAGCTACTGACTTAGCGCTGACAATCACCGAGATCCTGCGCAAGCACGGGGTAGTAGGTAAGTTTGTGGAGTTCTATGGTCCAGGCGTTGTTGCAGTACCAATGGCTAACCGCGCAACTATCGGCAACATGAGTCCAGAATATGGTTCAACCGTTGCGATCTTCCCAATCGATGATGAGACTTTGAAGTACTTACGTCTAACTGGTCGCAGCGATGATCAAATTGCTTTGGTTGAGAGCTATGCCAAGAAGCAAGGTTTGTGGCATGACCCATCTGCGGCTCCTCGATTCTCTGAACATATCGAACTAGATCTATCAACTGTCGTGCCTTCGATTGCTGGCCCGAAGCGCCCACAAGATCGCATTGCCCTAAGTGGCTCAAAGGCAGAACTTGCTAAGTCACTACCTGGTTACCTAAGTGATAAGACAAGTGCAAACCCAATTGCGGTTAAAGTTGGCGCAACAGATACCACCATTACAAATGGCGATGTGGTTATCGCTTCAATTACTTCTTGTACCAATACTTCAAATCCATCAGTAATGATTGGTGCTGCACTGCTAGCTAAGAAGGCCGTTGAAAAGGGTCTGAAGTCCAAGCCTTGGGTAAAAACAACACTTGCTCCGGGTTCAAAAGTAGTCACTGATTACTATGACAAAGCTGGCCTTACCAAGTACATGGAAGATCTTGGTTTCCACCTAGTTGGTTATGGCTGCGTAACCTGTATCGGTAACTCTGGTCCGCTGCCAGTTGAAATTAGCAAAGCAGTTAATGAGCACGATCTAGCTGTTACCGCTGTGCTATCTAGTAACCGCAACTTTGAGGGTCGCATTAGCCCAGATGTGAAGATGAACTACTTAGCTTCGCCGCCGCTGGTTGTTGCTTACGCAATTGCGGGCACCATGAATCATGATTTCGAGAAAGATTCGCTGGGCAAAGACCAAGCTGGTAACGATGTTTATTTACGCGATATCTGGCCGTCTCAAGAAGAAATTGCTGCAGTTGTTGAAGCTTCTATTTCGTCTGAGATGTTTAAAAAAGATTACGCCAGTGTCTTTGAAGGCGATCATCGCTGGAAGTCGCTTGCGACACCAACTGGAAATACTTTTGAGTGGGATCTCAATTCAACTTATGTGCGCAAGGCGCCATATTTCGATGGGATGCCTGCTCAACCAAAGCCAGTAACTAATATTTCAGGCGCACGCGTATTGGCGATCCTGGGGGATTCAGTCACAACTGATCACATTTCTCCAGCCGGAAATATCAAAGCTGATTCACCAGCTGGCAAGTACTTAGCTGAGCACGGAATCGAACGAGTTGATTTCAACTCCTACGGTTCTCGTCGTGGTAATCACGAAGTAATGATTCGCGGAACATTTGCCAACATTCGCTTGAAGAATATGTTGCTCGATGGTGTTGAAGGTGGCTTCACTCGCAACTTCCTCGATGGCGGCGCCCAATCAACAATTTACGATGCATCAATGGACTATCAAGCAGCCGGTATTCCGCTAGTAATTCTGGCAGGTAAAGAATATGGCTCTGGCTCATCACGTGACTGGGCCGCAAAAGGCACCGCACTTCTTGGGGTTCGCGCAGTTATTGCTGAATCATTTGAACGCATTCACCGCTCGAACTTAATCGGCATGGGCGTTCTTCCATTGCAATTCCTTGACGGTCAAACTGCCGCAACTCTTGGTTTAACTGGCGAAGAAACTTTTGAGATTACTGGAATCGATGCGCTAAATACTGGTCCTTCACCTAAGGAGCTAGCCGTTAAGGCTGGCGATAAAACCTTCCAGGCTAAGTTACGTATCGATACGCCAGGCGAAGCCGATTACTACCGTCACGGTGGCATCATGCAATATGTATTGCGTTCGTTACTAGCTAACTAGTATCCAAGCGCAGGACAATTGAGCCTGGAAACCTTAGACTGTAGCCATGATTGAGCAGATTAAATCTCCTAAAGATTTAGCTGCCCTTTCGCCTGCTGAATTAATCGCGCTTGCTGCCGAGATTCGTGCTTTCCTAATTGCTAAAGTGACTAAAACTGGCGGGCACTTAGGGCCAAACCTGGGCGTTGTTGAGTTAACGATTGCTATCCATCGCATCTTTGATTCACCAAAAGATGTGGTTCTCTTTGATACTGGTCATCAAAGTTATGTCCATAAAATTTTGACTGGCCGTAGTGAAGGTTTTGATCATTTGCGCCAAAAGGGTGGACTATCTGGTTACCCAAGTCGCGTTGAAAGCGAACATGATGTTATTGAAAACTCACATGCATCTACAGCGCTTTCTTGGGGCGATGGAATTTCTCGCGGTTTTTCACTTACCGGCCAAAACGATCGCCATGTTGTTGTAGTTGTTGGCGATGGCGCGCTAACTGGCGGCATGTCATGGGAGGCACTTAATAACATTGCCACGGCTGAATCTCGCAATTTAGTAATTGTGGTTAACGATAATGAGCGCAGTTACTCGCCAACTATTGGTGGCATGGCAACTTATCTATCAACGCTGCGAGTGACTCGTGGCTATGAGAAGTTCCTGGACTGGGGCAAAGATGTTCTGCAGCGCACCCCAGTTGTTGGTGGCCCAATCTATGACACGTTACATGGCATGAAAAAAGGCATCAAAGACATTATTGCCCCGCAAGGAATGTTTGAAGATTTAGGTCTTAAATATATGGGGCCAGTTGATGGCCACGATATTGCAGCGATGGAGCGGGCACTGTTAAAGGCTAAAGCTTTTGGTGCCCCCGTAATTCTCCACGCGATTACCGAAAAAGGCCGCGGTTACGCACCCGCCATTGAGGATGAAGCCGAAAAGTTTCACGCCGTGGGCATCGTCGATCCGGAAACTGGTTTACCGATTGCAAAAGGCGTTACAACTTGGACCAGTGTTTTTTCCGATGAGTTAGTCAAACAAGGTGAGAGTAATCCGAAATTAATTGCGATTACAGCTGCCATGTTGGGACCAACTGGTTTAGATAAGTTTGCTGATAAGTTCCCAGATCGCACAATTGATGTGGGCATTGCTGAACAGCACGCAGTAACAAGTGCTGCTGGCCTAGCTTTTGCAGGCATGCATCCAGTAGTTGCGGTCTATGCGACATTCCTAAATCGCGCATTTGATCAAGTTTTATTAGATGTTGCGTTACATAAAGCAGGTGTGACTTTTGTATTAGATCGCGCCGGCATAACTGGCGATGACGGCGCTTCGCACAATGGTATTTGGGATCTTGCGCTGACCGGAATTATTCCTACGATGCATGTTGCTGCGCCTCGCGACGGGGCTCGCTTGCGCGAAGTACTTGCCGAGTCGATTCAAATTACTGATGCGCCATCAATGTTGCGCTATCCAAAGGGCGAAGTTATCGCCGACATTCCAGCTTTCGAACGTCGCGATGGCATCGATGTTCTCTACCGTGGCGAGAGTGCCGATGTGCTGTTAGTTAGCGTTGGCGCAATGGCGGCAATGGCAGTTGAGGCGGCGTCACAGGCTTACCGTGAGGGCGTCGGTGTAACAGTTATTGATCCCCGTTGGATCAAGCCGTTGCCACAATCATTAGTAACTATGGCAACTCGCTACAAGAGCGTGGTTGTTCTTGAAGATGGAATTCGCCATGGCGGTATTGCTAGCACCATTAGCGAGATGTTCCGAGATGCTGGGCTGCAAGTACCAATTCATTCAATTGGCGTACCACTAACGTTCTTAGAGCACGCCAAGCGAGGACAAATTTTAAGCGAACTAGGTATTACTGCTCAACAAATCTCGTTAAGCATTGTCGAATGGAGTGCATCCCTAAAAGATGGTTTCCTTTCGTCAGAAGGAGTTAGGCCAGAGATGCAACGCCCGCTGGATGAAAACGTTGACCAGAGACGGCTTCGCTAATACCTTCGCGATCTAGGTAAGGCAAGATTCCGCCGAGGTGCATTGGCCAACCGGCACCTAGC
>Ga0315901_10009230_pt1 | contig 11362 bp, 9 predicted proteins | sample LakEriMetagenome_10_FD_203761 | JGI IMG/M metagenome (GOLD analysis project Ga0315901, IMG submission 203761) | Freshwater fungal communities from buoy surface, Lake Erie, Ohio, United States - Buoy 2 MA116 | ecosystem: Environmental > Aquatic > Freshwater > Lake | place: USA: Lake Erie, Ohio...
TGAGCAGAGACTTGTGCCGAGAAACCCAACTGATCGACAAACTCAATATAGGTGCTCATCCCGCAGACAAGGAGGATTGTTGTCCATGGAACTTTTTGAATGGATTCCTCCAAATCGGAGGCCTTGAAGACAATCAGAAGGAGGCCGCCCAACCAGCCGAGCAACCCGACCTCGGAAAAACGCTTTGGAATCCATCGCCAAAATTCAGGAAGTGTACTTGTCAGGGATGTTGCGTTCAAAAATGAGGAGATCAAAAACAAGATAACAATGAATAAGCCAACCAGAGCAGATTTCCGCTGCATTGAGTTGAAGTCGAGAGCAACCGGTCGCTCAGACAAGAGGGGGGCTAAATGCTTGTGAGTTTCCCACCAGCGGAATCCTCCGAGAATAAAAAAACCAACCGCTGTTGCGGCTGAGATAGCAAGAAACACGCTACCAAAAATAATCCATTGCAAGAGATCGGGGTTAATTGCTTTTGAGAGAACAGAACTTTTGAGAACGAATTGATGAATAAAAATTCCCGGCAGCGTGAGAGGAGAAAAGGAAGCTGCATTGGCTGCACCGACAATCAGGATACTCATTAAAGTCTTTGAAAAACCGAGTTTGTCGGAGAGTGGAAGAGCCAGCGGAGCAATCAGGGCAATCGCTGCAATATTCCCCATGCCCGCGGCTGTGATGAGAGCAACGAGAACAAAAAGAAGCAGGGGAATCGCCCGCGGTTTCTTTTCAAAGCGGACAATGATTTTTTGAAGGAGTGTATCGAGCAGACCGTTTGAATTGAGTGCTGTAAAAAAGAATGTGACCCCAAGTAAAGTCAAAAAAAGATGGGTCGGAAACAGTTTGAGAGCGGCATCTGCACTTGTCATATGCAAAGACTGAGGTGCGAGCATGAGGGTCAGCAACAAAGCAAGGCAGCCCGCATTCACGCGTGGAACCGCAACCGAGGCAATAAGAAGAACGGCGAGCAGAATCAGCAAGGCTGTCATCATAAGTTAAAGACTCAGGACTCGATGATTTGGATATGACGGGCTGCTTGCAGGGCGGTTGAAAGTGCATCCTCAGACGTCTGTCCTGTGGCCAGCACAACCCCCATGCGCCGACCCGGCGTTGCGTTGGGCTTTCCAAAAAGACGAACATCGATCGACGAAATTGCCATCGCCTGTTCGAGTCCTGTGATGGTTGGGCAAGTTAGTTTTGCAGGCGACTTCAGTGCGACGCTCGCTCCTGCCGCTTCTCGACTGATGTGAGTTATCGGAAGGCCCAAAACGGCACGTGCATGCAAGGCAAATTCACTCCAGCGCTGAGTCGCCATCGTGACCATCCCTGTATCGTGTGGTCGCGGGCTAATCTCGCTAAATAGGACACGGCCGTCGTTCAAAAGAAATAATTCCACACCAAAAAGTCCATAGCCACCAAGGTTTTCAGTGACTTTTGTTGCTATGTGTTGCGACAGTTCTATTTGTTGCGGCGTAAGAAAGTGAGGTTGCCAGCTCTCGACGTAATCGCCATCCACTTGTCTGTGGCCGATCGGATCACAGAAAAAAGTACCATCAACGGCGCGCACGGTTAAAAGCGTAATTTCACTTTCAAATGAAATAAATTCTTCAATAATAACGCGACCAGCACCACTGCGGCCACCTTCTTGGGCACGAGTCCAGCACGATGCAGCCTCGTGTTCAGAACGAACGATGCTTTGTCCTTTGCCGCTGGAGCTCATGATTGGTTTAACGACACACGGAAATCCCAGCGTCTTGCAGGCTGCAAGAAACTGCTCAAAAGTGTCTGCAAAAATATAGCGGGCTGTCGGCAGTTGCAGTTCTTCGGCCGCCAGCCTGCGGATTCCCTCCCGATCCATTGTCAAACGGGTGGCTCGCGCGGTCGGAATGACAGTCCATCCTTCTTTTTCAAGTCTTTCCAACTCAGGAGTACAGATCGCTTCGACTTCAGGAATAATGAGGTCGGGTTGGCAGCTCTCAACGATCTGTCTCAGTTCCTGACCATTGAGCATGTTAAAGACTTTAGAATGTTGGGCGACCTGCATGGCAGGAGCATGTGCATACCTGTCACAGGCCGTGACTTCAACGCCTAAACGCGCGAGCTCGATGGTCACTTCTTTCCCCAGCTCTCCGCTTCCCAGCAAGAGAACTTTCTTTGCTGAAAAAGTGCCGGGTGTGCCAATGTCAGTCATGTCGGTCCCCTTCTCAAATCACTCGAATAGTTGCATTCACTGTTGAGCGATTATTTCGTCGTATTCGAGCGCTTTTCAAACACCTGTACCGCGTCCTTCCCGCCGCACGCCGGAGAATTTGGCAACGTTCGACTAAGCGCATCTCCTGAAGAGAAGAAACCAACACGTTCGAAAACAACCGCGGGTTCAGGCGGGAGGTTGCAAGCAACGTCACCTCCTTCACTTTCATATGCGGCGGCGTAGGTGCTCACGCGAAAAAATTCTCCATTGGCGGAAAGAGTCGATATTTGTGTCATCGTGCACATCATCGTTTGGGCTGTGACAGAGTTAGTCAATTTGATCCACCGATATTCACTTAATCCGGTGCCTGTGAAGGTCAGTGATGCGTAAAATTCATCGGCCTGATGCATTTCGTTTATTTTTTTGAAGTCTGGAGGTATCGAACCATCCGCGCAAAGTACGGCTCTGAAGTCCCATGAACCAAGCAAAGATGAAAGGTTGGCTGTGGGGAATGGACCAGGAGCGGACCCTGTGCTTGTCCCCGGCGTTGTGCCTGGAGCGGTGCCAGGACTTGTTCCCGGAGCGCTGGCCTGAGGATCGTTTTGCAAGTCGATGGGATTGGGTGTTTGAGCGCAGTCCGAGGACGCATTGCTTGGTGAAGCCCCTGTGCCCTGAGATGCTGTCGGGTTAGTTCCCGATGGGGTTTGACTCCTTGGAAGAACAATGGCTTCGGTTGGAACCGCGTTGGAATTTGGTGTGGGGCATTGTTTTTTGTCTTGCGAGCCACCGCCGGAAGAGCTCCCGCATCCTGAAACAACACAAAATGCGACGACACAAAGAGCTGACCCTGCTGACTTCATAGAATCTCCTGACAATGAAGGACGAATATCTCCTCCGCTATCAGAGAAAGACCATTTTTGCCAGCCCCAAAAAGGTGGTTATCAAAACGGGTCTCAGGTTGCTTCAGAATGGTATTGCAACAACGCGGCGTCCAAGGGCAACTAACTTGTTTTCTTTGTCATAGCCCTTAATTTGGAAAACGCGTTGCCCGCCCGAAGAAATTGTCTGCTGACTGGAAATTTGTGGTCCATCGCCGGTAAAAAAAGGCCGTTGCAGACGATCGATAAACACTTCGACTCGCGCAGCATCTTTCACATTGACATCAATCTTAAAAGTTCTTCCATCGCCTTGGTTGACGTCGAATTTGATCTCTCCAAATTCATTGCCAGGCACCGGACCAAACTTCGACAGTGCGTCGGGATATTTGTCGAGTGAGACAAAATTATATCCCTCTCGTTTCATTATATTGACAATGCCTGGATAGGAATCGTTGCCAATGAGCATCTGTCGTGTCTTTTCGTGAATTTCATGAGCCAAAATAATAATTCCTTGCCGTTGCCCCTTTGCACGAATCTGAGACATATACACATCACCGCATTTGGCAGCGGAAAGTCCGTTGCAGACTTCCTCAACGTCACCGCTGACGTCCCAAAAAAACGGACCGATGTATTTGTTCAGAGTTTTATTGAGTTCCGCGAGACTAGAGACTTCACTCGGTACGTTACGACGGAAGAAGTTTCCCCCTGGAGCGCGAAAGAAAAATGGTTTGTTTGCTGAATTCACGTAACCTGCAATGAGGTCATCCGTCTTTTTAATTTCCATTTCTGCGTATTCAGTTCCGTCACAAGCGATGCACGCAACCCCGTTGTTCTTGCGTTTGTGGTCCCAGGAGTGGTTCGCAATGATCGTTGCCGGTTGACCTTTGAGAGGTCCAGATGTGAATTTCAGCTCTGCAATCTCTTTGGTGATCTGTGGAAAGCTCTGTATGTTGATGCCGATAAAAAAATACGTCACCGGCACTTCAAGGTCGCGCAGCTTTTTTGCAATCTCTAGTGATTCCGGAACAGGCCCATCATCGAGAGTGAGGGCAACTTCCATCGGTTTAAGCCCCACTTGCCATCCGGCCGTCAGAGCGTCTTCGAACACTAAGGCCTTTTCTTCCGCCTTGACTTCTTGAGCAGGCTTTTTAGTGCACGCGGCAAAAGAGACAAGCAGCGGAAAAAGAAAAAACCGATAAGCCTTCATAGTTGACCTCCTGAGTGAAATTTACAGGCAAGAGGTGTTCGGCTCTCGGGGTATTAAGCTGAAGGAGAAAATTATAAGCAACAAAAAACATTCATATATTTTTAGATGTCATTATCGCTCGGAGCGTTTCTTTAACCACTCCAAATCACGCAGAACATCCGTCCGCACACGTGGACTGATGCTGATGGTTCGGTCTTCCAAATAACTCAGAGCATGAAAATCGAAACGAAGGTCGTTGAATTTATGACAGGACGCGCAACTGGTGTTGGGAACGAGAGTCAGTGCACGGTCGTTGATGATGTTATTTTTTTGTTTGACTTCGGATGGTGATAAAAGGACTCTTTTTTTAATTTCTTCAGCATTGATGCTGTTCATTGTTTCAAGCGCTGAATAAAGCTCAGGCTCGTCGCGCATTTGTGATGCCCTCGGCGCAAGTCCAAAGTCAAATAAAGGGCGACCGTCCTCTGCAGAGTGCATTAAGATGCGTTGTTGAACCATCTTTTGATTCTGTTTGATAAATTGGATGAACACCCATTCGTCCAGCTGAGGAGGATCGCGCCCCTCAGGAAGAGAAAAGCTCGTCATTTCTTTTAAGGCACTTCTGGGTACAGAGCGGGCCAAGAAAAATTTGAGCTTTTGAATGAACAGAGTTGCAGTTTTTGTGTCGTTAAATTCAGGTCTTTCATCGAGCTGTGTGTATGCGTTTTCTGAAATTGATCCAGTTCGCAATTGTAGAGTGCTCTGAATAAGATAATCACTGGCTTTGTCACGCAGTTGCACGAACTCGTTTAGTTCACTTGTCGTCAATTGCGCCAGCGGCGCTGTGGGCTTTGAGGCCAGGGTGGTGCGGATTCGATTGAGCAGAGCTGATGCTCTTTGTGCCTCAGAGGGAGTCAGCACCAACTCGGGAGAAAAATCATAGAGGGCATGTATTGCTCGATCATCAGCAAATGCTTTGAGAATGACAGCATATCGTCGGAAATCCTTCAGTATAGGCTGCCAGACCAGACGAATTTCCGGCCAGCAAAGCACTTGATTTTCGCCGTTAGGAATCATTCCTAACGGCGAGCAAGGCACGATGCGCAGACTCACTAATGTCCAATCCGCATATGAATTTTCTTCTGCCAAGGCATCGCCAATAGACGTTGTACGAAAGGCTGCTTCAACTTGTCCCAAGAGATCTCGCGGGAGCAGGGGCTCTCGCAGGGGCGAAACCGTGTCTTGAGCAGCGATACGAAGATCCCGTTGTGCGGGAAGAATGATAGCCAAGTCGGAATTCATTGGAGATATCGTTGAAGACTGGGCTGTTCCTATGCAAACAAACGTTACTCCGGCAGAAATAAGCATCCATATTTTCATCAACATGAGAACCTCCTTCAAGCACGACCACGGCCGTGGTATCTGTAGTTCCAACCTGAATCAAGAGTTATCTGGTTGCTGAAAATACTAGATTTTTTCCCCAATCAGAAGCGCCTAAAAGACTTTTTGGCTCTTTTTGCATTTAAGAAGAGCCTTTGTTAACGGGCATTTTTTAAAATGAGATTGAGCGTGTGTAGTATCATCACCGTGAAAACCCAGCCGTTTGAATTCAATCATTATTTTTCAAGTCAGTTGCGGGACCTTGAGCAGATTGATGAACGAGGAATCAATCTGAGAGTTCATGGATATTTAAAAAAAGAGCGGGCTCCCGTTGTTTTTCTGGACTCATCGGGTGTTCTCACAATTGCGTCAAAGTTTTTTTCGTTGTGTCCCTCGTGGTCTCGTCAATGGCCTTTTCCATTTGAAACTTACAATGCGCGGCTGACTCGACCCATAAAGAGATCACTGTTGCGTGATGAGGCTGGGCTTTTTCATGAAGTTGCTCAGGAGCGCGAACAACCTGTTCAGACGGAACAGCTGATTTATTCTGTTCCAAGCTTTCGCGACGCGTTTAAGAGTGGTCAAACCTGCCTTGTGCCGATCTCGGCTGCTCTTGAATCATGTTACTTTGGTTTAAGTGCAGGACATATTGTCCGCTTTTCGGTTCTGAAGGAATCTCTTTTTTTTGCGCTGGGTCTTTGGAATGATTGGGTTGATCCTATGTCAGGTGAGATCTTTCCGACGTTTACTTTGCTGACCGACGAGCCGGATGACTTTGTGAAAAGTCATGGGCATGACAGAAGTATCGTCGTGATTGATGCTAACAATTGGGAGCACTGGCTTCGGAGTTCTAAGCTGAGCATGCACCAGCGTTTTGAATGGATTCGACAAAAAAGAATTCAACCCCGCTGGAATGTTGAAGTTGAGCGTGCCCTGAAATCAGGATGGCAGAAGAAAGCTCCAACAGCCGAAGAGATTCGTCAGATCAAGACATGGCAGCCCACTTTGCGAAAGGCTTAAGGCTTTTTCTGTGTGTGCGGTGATAACTCAGTGTTCCTTCATTTCAGCTTTTATCGTTGCAAATTTGCCAGCCTGAAAATCAGCAAAGGCTTGTTCTATCTCGGCTCGCGTATTCATGACAAATGGACCATATTGCACAATAGGTTCACCGAGCGGTTGTCCTGAAACGACAATAAAGCGTGCGCCGTTTTTCCCACCCTTCAAGATGAAAGTGTCTCCGTGGCCGAGGAGCGCTAGAGTGTGACGCGGGACAGGAGTATTTCCGATGTGTGCGTCACCTTCGTAAACATAGACAAAGGCCGTGTGCTCGGCAGGGATGAGTGTGGAGAATTCTTTTTCCGGTCGCAATCTGACATCAAAATAATGAACGTGTGTGTGAGGATCGTGGATTGCTCCCGAGTGACCAGCAAAGGCACCGGATAAAACACGGGCCTCAAAATCATCCGTTGTGATCGTGGGAATCGATTGCGGTGAGAGTTCTTGATATTCGGGTTTTGACATCTTTTCGTGTGACGGAAGATTGATCCATAACTGAAATCCCCGCATGAGCCCATGGCTCTGCTGTGGCATTTCTGAATGAATCACCCCTCGAGCGGCTTTCATCCACTGAGCACCGCCGGTGCGCAGATGACCTTGGTTTCCAAGACTGTCTTGATGCAGCATATGTCCATCAAGCATATAGGTGAAGGTGATAAAGCCACGGTGCGGATGGTCGGGAAAACCTGCAATATATTCGTTTGGATTGTCACTTCCGAAATGGTCAAGCATTAAAAAAGGATCGCAGTGCCGCAGTGCTTTTGTTCCAATCGTGCGATGAACAGTCACACCGGCACCCTCTGATATGGCTTGAGCTTGAATCAGTTGATCGATAGTTCGAAGGTTCAAGTTTTAATCCTCCTATCTTGCAGAAAATAACAGACCTCTAAACGTTAGTCTGCAGGGTACGCACAGCCATGGTTAGCCCTTCGCCTGTGGGCCAGAGTGTTGCGCGCCAATGTGGGCTATGGGCAACGTGATAATTAAATTGCCTGATGCCTTCAGCATCTTTTTGTTGTGCCTCGGTGTCAAATGAATCCTGCAAAATTAATCCCCATGCGAAGGTGTTGTCTGCAATCAATGTTCCTCCTATGCGCAGGTTTTTTTCGGCCCAATGGAGGTACTGGGGATAATTCGACTTGTCTGCATCAATAAAAACGGCATCGAAGGGGCCTTCGTGTTCTATTTGCCGGAGATTTTCCAAGGCTGGACCCTGATAGATCGATGTTTTGTGGCTCAACTGGTTCATTGTGAAAGTCTCATGACAAACACGCGCATTTTTTTCATGAAACTCAAATGTGTAAAGATGCCCATCTTTAGGTAATGCGCGTGCAATGCAAACGCCTGAATAGCCTGCAAGTGAACCAATTTCGACGACCTTTTTTGCTCCAATGGCACGTATGAGAACCTCAAGGTGCAAACCGTCCATGGCTCCGACATGGATATTAGGTAACTTTTCACGAGCAGCGCGGCTGCGAATTTCAGTCAAATTTTTATCTTCAGGATAGAAACAATCATAGACATATTTTGCGAGCAATGGATTCATGCACGCATAGGATTTGATTGGTGGTGACACGTGACTTTCTCCGACCATGAGATTAATGAAAGAGTTATTTTCTTAAATTGACTCATCGCATGCAATTCGTCCAGTATCCATCCGATCAACCATTAAGAATGGCGAATATCTTTATGGAAGGAGGATTTTTCGTGGTTTTTAAGAAGATTTTTCTGTTGTTCAAATGCGCTGCCGTTATCGGTGGACTCTCATCGTTGCCTAAGGCCTCTGCTGAATGCAAAGATTTGATCTTGCGGATGCAGGACACAAAAGTCTCGCCAAAGGGAGCTGCACAATCTGGTTTGCAACAGACAGCCCGTGAATTGACCATGCATCTGAACTGCCACGAGGGTTCCTATGCCATTCCTTCGGCGACGACAATTAATGTGTTCGAATGGAAAGACGGGCGGTTGTGTCATGCCCATCGTGTGTGCGGAAATGTGAAGTATTGGAATGGACATTTTGGAGTGGTTGGTCTTTGGAGTTGGGGTCAATCGTTGACAGATTTTACAAGCAACAGCAGAACCGTTCGGCAGTTTCAAAAGCTCTCTGATGGGTCACTGGCAGGCCATGGAGGTGATGCGGTCGCAAACGCGACCTCCTCAGTTGCAAATAGTCAGTCATGTGTGAATGCTTCGGATCCTCAGGTACAGGTGTACAAAATCTCGTCAAATGCCATTCGCAACAGCAATGGTGGAGTGTCGGCTGATGGTTTTGCCTCTGGGCGTGGAGGTGACGCCTCACTCGTTCAGGCCACTGATGGACAGATCGACCAGAATGGGTTTTGTGTTGATAAAATTCAGGTCAATGCGCTCTGGAATAATAGAAATGTGAGGGTCTACGGAAACGATTATCCCGACTTGGCTTCGGCCGTGGGTGGAGTGTACGGTTCTCAGCTGCGCGATCAAATGAATGGCGCCTTGCAAAAAGATGGCCGTTGGATGTGTTTTCAGAAGGGTCACTTGAACCAAAGTTTACAAGGAACAGTCACGGGCGGTCAGGGAGCGATGGCGAGTGGCGGAGCTGCCATTGGCGGTTACAACTATTCCCCTATTTCGGACGTATTTGCAGCAGGTAATCTGCAAACCATTCAGGCCTGTGCCCGCGATGTATCAACACAGATCTCTGCACCGTCAAATGCGACGGCCTCCGGTGGAGATGGCGGCAATGGTTACGCGCCAGTTTTTGGGGTGAACGGTGGTCGAACGAATGCGGATGGGAGCGTTGATACAGATTTTTCCAATCAGGCACTCAGGGTCGACTTTGCCCTCGATTTTGGTCAAATTGAACGCTACTGCTCGCCGATTCGCGAAGAAAATTGTTTTTGACAGTGCGTGGTGAAATGAAATCAGTCGGCCCCGCGTGAACGCAGGGCCGATATGCAGGCGGAGCCTGCAACACCAGCAGCTATTGAATCATTGTTCAAGAAAAATTATTTTCCGAATGAGTTGGTCTGTTATCCCAACAATCTCAAAGCCAGCTGAGGTGTCTGGTTGGCTTGAGACAGAACCGCGACTCCGGATTGCTTCAGAATATTCGTCTGAGTCAGTCGGGCTGATTCATCTGCAAAGTCAGTATCGCGGATGCGGCTGTTGGCAGCGCTTGCGTTTTCGGATTGAACTGCCAAGTTCGACATCGCAGAGTTCAAACGATTCTGAAGTGCACCCAAGTTAGCGCGGTATCCGGAGACTTTTGTAATCGCTTGATCCAGCCGATCGATGGATTGTTGAGCTGCATCTTTGTTGCTGACATGCGCGCCTTCATCCGCAGCGTCGCCCAAATTCAAGCCTTTTTCACCGACTGAGGAATTGATGTCCTGCAAATCGATTCTCAACACATTGACTGGTGCTGCTTGATCTTTTGAGTCAACGCTCGAGAAGTAATTTTTACCGATCTGAATTTCAAGCGGATAGCTGTTGCTGCGCGCTTTGAGATTGTCGTCGGCATCAGACAGATCACCGCCAATCAGAAGTGTTCCGTTGTATTCGGTCGATCTTGAGATGCGTGTGATTTCATCTTTCAACTGCGCGAATTCTTTGTTGAGAAATCCACGCTCTGTGTCTCCGACTGTATCTGAAGATCCTTGCACGGCGAGTTCGCGCAGACGACCAAGAATATTCCCGACCTCATTCAAGCCTCCTTCGGCCGTTTGAATCAGGGATACACCGTCGCTGGCATTGCGGCGCGCCATGTTGAGACCACGAATGTCAGCCTTTAACTTTTCCGAAATGGCGAGCCCTGCCGAGTCATCTGCAGCGCGGTTAATTCTAAGGCCAGATGCCAGTTTCTCCATTGTGTTACTGGCGGCCTCTGAAGTTGCGCTCAGATTCCTCTGAGCTGTGAGTGATTGAACATTGCTGGCGATGCGCAAACTCATGAGCGATTCCTCCCTGAATCTCAAAACGGTCTTTCGTCCTCAAGCTCCCCAGCAGGAGTTTTTGCCTTGCTGCAGAACTTTCACCGTAAGATTCGGGATGGGCTGGGAAGACTTTAGCCTCCCCTCTGTCAAAAAAAAACAAGATGCTGAAAAGAAACGCTTTTAGCTTGAATCAGGGCGGAAAATTATTCCTTGAAATGCTTTTCAAATATGGGTTTTTTTAACAAAAAAAAATTAACCAGATTGAAACTAATTTTAAAAAAATCAATCATGATTATTGGTTGCATATTCTATTTTTTGCTATCGCGAATTCATTGATCAGTGATGCAATAAATTGATGGCATGTCTGAATGTCATGCACAGCCGAAACAATTTGCCCGACTTCAAGCTCTCCTGTCTGTAAATCTCCATCCAACATCCCCGCCTTAGCACGCCCTTTCCCTAGAATTTGAGACAGCTTCTCTGCGTCAGCTCCAGCATCTTCTGCCTGTCGAATCTCGTCACTGAATGGATTGTTGAGCAGGCGCACGGGCACTAATTTTTTGAGGCGCAGAAAAGTCGATGCTGAGCCTGCATTAATCATGGCTTGCTTAAAGTCAGGGTGTGCTGAGCTTTCAACAGTTGCAGCGAAATGTGTTCCAATTTGAACGGCATCAGCACCCATAGTGAATGCGGCTGCGATAGCCGCGCCGGAACCAATACCCCCCGCAATGATCAAAGGGATATTTAATTTTCCATAAAT
>Ga0315901_10009233_pt1 | contig 11360 bp, 7 predicted proteins | sample LakEriMetagenome_10_FD_203761 | JGI IMG/M metagenome (GOLD analysis project Ga0315901, IMG submission 203761) | Freshwater fungal communities from buoy surface, Lake Erie, Ohio, United States - Buoy 2 MA116 | ecosystem: Environmental > Aquatic > Freshwater > Lake | place: USA: Lake Erie, Ohio...
CAGCAGGGCTTCCCCCCGTTCGGCAGAGCGGTTGACGACCGTCAGGCTTCCCACTCCTGCAAGGCCGAGTTCAACAGCAATCGCCCGTGCCGCCCCGCCGGCGCCCAGGACGACCACCCGCTTTCCACGCGGGTCCACCAGCGACTGCAGCGAACGGAGAAATCCCTTGCCATCGGTGTTTTCGCCAATGAACTGGTCTCCCCGGCGGACGACACAGTTGACGGCCCCCATCACCTCGGCCGACTCTCCCAGTCCGTCGAGGTGGGGAATGACCGTTACCTTGTGGGGGAGGCTGCAGTTGAAACCCCGGTAGCCCAACGCCCGCAGGCCGCGGACAGCATCGCCCAGACCTTCCGGGGGGACCTCGGTATTGATGTATCGCCAGTGGAGATTGTGGTGCCGAAAAGCGGCCTCGATCATTTCGACAGTCGGGTTGCCAGCCGCGCCGGTCGAGAGGCAACCGACGAGAGAGGGAAGGAAATCGCGCTGGGTCGGCATGGTGTGTGGCGGTGAAAAGCAGTGAGAAACGGTGAAGAAACCAGGGCTCGGTTGGATCCCGCGACGGTGGGCCGTCCCGCCGGGAATCAGGGACGAAACGTCGGGCTGGGGGGGATCTCGTCGCGGGGGGGCGTGTTCTCGATGAGGCGGCGGAGGAGGGGTTCGTCGATCCGACCCCGGAACCGTTCGCGTCCATCGATCTCAATCACCGGGATCCATTCCCCGTGCCGGGCCTTGAGGGCCGGATGCGGATCAATATCGATTTCCTCAGGTGTGGGCAACCACGCCGAGTACTCGGCCAGCAGTTCGAGGGCGTCGTCGCAGAGGTGGCAGCCTTCGCGGGTATAGATCAGCAGCGAATCGAACCGTGGTCCCGGCCGGCTGGGTTTCCAGCCATCATGCGGAGACGTTCCTGTGCCGGCCCCCCTCAGGCTGGGGTCGCGCTGCAGGCGCAGGCCAACGAGAGCCGCGACGACGCCCCCCATTCCCAGGAGATTGCGGTGCAGAAACCAGAGCCTTGGGAGGGGGAGCGGCAGCGGCGAGACCCGGTCGAGAATCCATGCGAGCGCGACCAGGGTCCCCACCACGGTCAAGGCGAATCCCAGCCCGGGGCGGTGCCCTGGAGAGGGGGACTGGACGTTGCCGGGAGAGGTGGTGGAGTTCACCATGAATTCAGCAGGGGCGGGGCGAGCCAACGTCCCGTTCTCGAGACAGAGGGGGGAGGCTGGCGAGCGTTCCAGGAGGAATCAGATTCGACCCAAGATTTCCAGGGCCCGGGAAAACAGCTTGATGACCAGCCAGACGGACCCCAGCACTGGAATCAGCAGGCCGAACAGGCAGCCGGCGACCTTCAGTGACCGGAAGAGAGACGCCGGCAGAAACCTGTGCAGCACAAGCACGGCCGAGATCAGTGTGAAGGGAAATGCGAGCAAGATGCAGATCAGCATGTGGGCTCCCCGGATGGGAGGATCCGCACGACGATTCAGTAGAAGGCTGGCCGAGACTGGCAGGACCACTCCCACCAGGATGATCGGCAATGCCATCAGCAGCGCTCGGAGCCGGGGAGGGGCGGGAATGTAGCGGGAATTCAGGGCGAACTGATCGAGATAGTTGTAAAGCTGGATCCCCTCGCGGAGGACGGCAGTCCCCAGCAGCAGGGTCAGGCACAACAGCGCGATAAAATGGGGCAGGGTGGAGGTGAGGGATGACATTGTGAACAGAGTGGCCACCGTCGCGGGGAAACGAGGAATCAGTCGATGTGAGGGAGATTGATGGCGGCGCGCACGTGAAGTGTAGCGGGCCGTTTTGCAACCTTGCAAACGGCGAGGTCCCCGTGGAACCAGAAATGGCCGAAAAACCCGGGCAGAGATGTGTTCGGCACCGGTCGTGGTGCTGGATTGCCACTGCCGCCGCTGATATCTTCACAGGTGCCTTTGCAAGCCTCCCCATGCCCGCCCCCACGAAGCTCACTCCGGAGATGTTTGTCGGGTTGGTCCGCCAGAGCGGGCTGATCGATGGCGAGATACTGCGCCTGGCCCTGCGCGAGATCGAGTTTGATCAGCGGTCGATTCCCGACACCACCCGTCTGGCTGACTTCCTGGTCGAACGCCAGTTGTTGACCCGCTGGCAGGCCGACAAGCTGCTCCAGGGACGCAACAAGGGATTCCTGCTGGGGAAGTACCGGCTCCTGTCGCACCTGGGGAGCGGCGGGATGAGCGCCGTCTACCTGGCCGAGCACCGTCTGATGCGGCGCCGCGTCGCCATCAAGGTCCTCCCCAAGGCCGCCGCCCGGGGGGCCAGTCACCTCGAACGCTTCCATCGCGAAGCCCAGGCGGTCGCCGCCCTCGACCACCGCAACATCGTCCGGGCCTACGATGTGGACCAGGAAGGGGACATTCATTTTCTGGTGATGGAGTACGTCTCCGGGCGGTCGCTGCAGGAGATTGTCACGGCTGAGGGGCCGATCGACCCCATCCCGGCAGCCGAGTACATCCGGCAGGCCGCCGAAGGGCTCAACCAGGCACACAAGTCCAATCTTGTCCATCGCGACATCAAGCCGGCCAACCTGCTGCTGGATGACCGGGGAACCATCAAGGTCCTCGACCTGGGGCTGGTCCGGTTTTTCGATGAACGGGACGATTCGTCCATCACCCGCCATCATGACGAAAAAGTCCTCGGGACCGCCGACTATCTCTCCCCCGAGCAGGCTCTCGACAGTCACTCGGTCGATATCCGCTCGGATGTCTACAGCCTTGGCTGCACGTTCTATTACCTGCTGGTCGGTCAGCCTCCCTTCCCGGAAGGGACCCTCGCGTCACGCCTGCTGGCCCACCAGACCCGCGAGCCTCCCTCTCTTGCCGAGGTGGCCACCAAGGTCCCGGCCGGGCTCGCTGCCATCGTCCGCAAGATGATGGCCAAGCGTCCGGAAGATCGATTCCAGTCGGCGCGCGATGTCTCTCAATCCCTGGCCGACTGGCTGCGTGAAAACGGGGGCGAAACCTGGGCCGAGATGAACCCGGTCGTCGGTGGGGCGGTCGCCGTCCTGGCGTATCCCCCCAGCTCCGTCCCAGAGCCTCCCCCGTTCAGCCCCCTTGTCCCGGAAAGTGAATCGGTCCTGGAGGGATCGGGGGCGCTTGAACGCGCACCGGCAGCCGATTTTCCCGGGCCGTTGAGTCCTCCTGCGTTACCCACGCACGCTGGTCCGTCGGCCGAACCGGTCGCCGAGGCGGGACATTCCCCTGAATTTGAGGCGTTCCTGCGACGGACGTCTGAGTCTTCGCCCCCGCCCCCTTCCAGTGGGGCACCGATCCCGGGACCCCCGGCGGTTCCACCGGCGGTCTCTTCTTCCTCAGCTGCCCCCCGGCCCGTTCCCCAGTTGCCACCCGAGGTGACTCCCGAGGTCCCCGTGCCGGTCCCGCCGGTCGTCCCTCGCGGAAACATTCCTGCAAATGACTCGTCCGTCAACGAGTCGTCGGCCGAGATTCCGCTGTTTCTTTCCGGTGAGGACGGGGGCTCTTCCGATTCCGAACAGGGGGAGACCCGCATCCTTCCCGGTGTCACCCAGGCAGATCCCCCCTCTCTGGTCGATGATGAGTCGGACGACGATGTGATCCTGGCCGATGGAGTCGACGCCGATCCGGTTGCCGAAACCCGCGTGGACATCTCGGCGGTGTCACCTCCCCCCGAGATGTTTGCCGAGCCACCACCACTGTTTGTGCCACAGTCCGATGGGCCCGTCATCACGACCGGCACCCCCCGGCGAGCGACCCGTTCGGCTCGTGCATCGCAGCGGATGGCTTCCCCCGCAGTGGCTCCCCCGTCGGGAGCATCCGCCTCCACGGCTTCCGCACCCGCCTCCGAATCGCGGAAACGGGTGTTGTGGATTCTGGGGGCCAATGCGCTGCTCGCCCTGTTGACGATCGGGGTGTGGTTCACCTGGGGACGTGGCACACCCCAGAAGGGGCAGAGTGCCGGGACGAAAAAGACCACGACCGAGAAAACGGGTTCGGGGAAGAAAACGAAGAGGGGGACGAAAGAGGCCGATCTCGAGCCGGTCCCCGGCACCGTGACCGCCAGTCGACGTGAGCTCAAGGTCGGCCCTTCATCCGAATTCAAGACCCTTGCCGCCGCACTGGCCGAGGCCAAGAAGTTCAACCCCTCCAGTCGCAGTGCCCGGCAGATCATCTCGCTTCCCTCCGGGACCCTGGCCGAACGAATCACCATCGATGACACCTGGCCGCGCGGGCTGCAGATCAAGGGAGAGGGAACCATGCTCGCTCCCCCCGGTGCCGAACCGGTGGTTTCGATCATCGCGGGGAAGGGACAGCTTCCGAACGTGCGGCTGGAAGGGGTCGAGATCGACGCGACCGGAAAAGAAACGGCCATTCGCCTCGCCGGGAATCTCGAAGCCTCACAGTTCGTCAATCTGACGGTGCATGGATTCTCCCGTTCAGCCTTCGCACTCGAGGGGGTGCAGTCGTTCGGGGGGAACTCGGTGGTGTTCGAGGGAATCACCGTGCGTGGTGCCGCCCAACCATCCGCCGTTGGATTCGATCTCACGATGCGGGGCGATCAGGGAAACAACCGGATTCGACTGCGCGGTTGCCGACTGCTCGGTCCGATGGCGGCCGGTCTGCGGGGACGCGACTCGGCAATCGATGTCGATGTCGAAGAAACTGTCTTCCACGAGGTTGCCGTGGGGCTGCACCTGCAGGGGGCCGCGGCCAACTGGCGAAACCTGCTGGTCGCGAGCAACACCTTCTACAAGGTCGGCCAGGGTGTGGTGTTTGACACCATGCCCGGACCGGCAACCGATGGTCTCTCCTTCTTCAACAATCTGTTTGTCGAGTCGGCGGAGCGTGATGTCAGCGTGGTTCAGGGTTACAACGAAGCCGAATTTCTGCGGATGTTCGCCGCCAACCCCGGCGGCATCGATCTCAACTGGACCACACGGATGGCACCAACCCCCCCCGTTCCCGCCGAGATCCCGTCGCTGTTTGAAGCGCGTCGCGGCCGTTATGGCGTGATGCCGCAGTTCATCTCCGTTGATCCCGCGAACCCCGACTTTCTCCGTCCGGCCCCGGGCAGTCCGCAGGCCAACGTCGGAATGGCCGAGGCGCTCATTCCCAAAAAGCGCTTCGGCAGCCAGATTGGTGCCGTACGCCCCCGGTGACCCGATTTCCGATCCCGCCCCCGGAAATCCCCCGAAAAATGAGTTCGGGTTGTGACGGTGCTTGTCGTATCCTGTTGTGCAGTCGGGGTTTGCGAATTGTGGTGAACACTCGAGGAAGCGTTGATCGCAGGTCAGAAATGGGTTTCGTCCAGCCCATCACTCACAACCCCTGATGGGCTGAGTGGTTATCGAAGTCCCTTCGGACCGAAGTCGCAGTCATTGTCGGCGGATCAATCCGGGACCCGAATTGTCGGTTCGTCGTAAGTCAATATGGGCAGGCTGGTTAAGCTGTACACCTTGTTTCCCGTTTTTGGGCAGGCTTAGGATGGAATTGTTGTTCCTGCCTCCTTCGGATTGGCTTCAGTCATGGCCTCCCGCCGCAGTTCCCGCCCGGCCCCCGCCCCCCAGCCGGCCCGTCGTCCGTCGTCACATCACGCCCACGATCCACGTCCGGCGACCGCCTTCCGCGCCCGCATTACCCGGACCTCCGGTCAGCGTGACGAATTCTCGGCTCCCGAACGCTGGCACGATCCGCGCGACGATGGTCGTTTGCGGTTTGTGGTCGAACCGGCTGGGCAGGGTTACCTGCATGTGCTGACCCCCGACGATGTGCGTGAACGGCTCGCCCGCCTTCCCGCACACCTGGTTCGCAACGTCGAAGTGGTGCAGTTCAGCTCGATGACCCGGAAGCGTGCCTGCTTCCCCTGCTATGGCATGCAGTGGGGACGCACCGTCTATCTCTATCCAATCGAGAGTTCATTGGTCGAAGAGTATCACCGCCCTCCCAGCCCCATCCAGGAACAGGAAGCCCGCATGTATGGCGGGGTGTGGTCCCGCCGCAAGAACGGCTGGCAACTCTTGTGGACCCGCGAGACGATCCACGATTTCTACCTCAACAATGTGCTCATCCATGAGGTCGGGCACGTCAACGATGAGCGGAACACCTCGTCCCGCGATCGCGAGCGGTACGCCAACTGGTTCGCAATCGAGTATGGCTACCGCGCCTCCCGGGGAATCGGAACCGAGGGGGCCGGAGGGAATTCGCCCCATCGCCCCCGATGAACGACCCGGGGCTTGACGCCGCAGGTTTGGTGGGGGCACACGCCTGTTTGGCTGTACCCCGGGGGGCTGGGTGTCACGCGCACGTTACAGCGGGCCGCCAGTCGAAGGTCACGCATCCCCGAGAAAACTCACCGCTTGTGGAACAGGCCACGGGGTCAACTGGTCCCGTCTGCTAGAATCTGGGAGTCTGAAACTGCGGGCCTGGTTCAGTCCGGTCCGCCTGCTTCTGCTTCGACACGCAGTCCTTCGCTCCGCAGGGCCACGCCATGGCGACGTTTGAGTTCTCCAAGTGGGACGGCTCGTCTTCGTTTTCACCCCAGTCGGCCGATGAGCTGTTCGACCAGCTCAACCGCTACCTGATGGAATACGGCGACGACGTGCTCGATCAACTGCAAGAGCTCGAAGATCGCAATGCCGAGGCGCTCGAGATGCTCATGAAGCAGGGCTACCTCGAGAAGGACGAAAATGGGAAGTTTCGCGTTACGCCCAAGGGAATCCGCCGAGCTTCGACCAAGTCGCTTGAAGAACTCTTCCTGGCGCAGGCCCGCGACAAGCTGGGTCGGCACGAAACGGATCAGCGTGGCGTGGGCCAGGTTCAACTCGACGAGACCAAGCCATATGAATTCGGCGATCCGGTGGCCAACCTCAACCTGCAGGAAACACTGCGCAACGCCATCTCCCGCCAGGGAGGGGGGACCCCCATCGGGATCGAGCAGGATGACCTCGTCGTCCAGGCGACCGAGCATCAGTCCAGCTGTGCCACCGTCGTGCTGATCGACATGTCGGGATCGATGACCCGGTACGGCAAGTACGGCCAGGCCAAGCGTGTCGCCCTTGCTCTGCAGTCACTCGTGCGCGGCCGTTACCAGGGAGACACCCTGCAGTTCGTGGGGTTCTATTCCTCCGCCAGCGTGCTGACCGAGCGCGAACTCTACAACTCGGCCCCCAAACCTGTCTCGATCTTCGATTCCCGCGTCCACCTGCGGATCAATCTCGACAAGCCTCCCCGGTTCATCCCGCAGCACTTCACCAACATTCATGCCGGGCTGCAGTTGGCCCGCCGGTTGCTCAAACGGCAACCCGCCTTCAACAAGCAGATCATCGTCATCACCGATGGCGAACCGACCGCCCATCTCGAAGGGCGCGAACTGGTGCTGATCTACCCCCCCGCCGAGAAGACCTCCCGGCTCACCCTCCAGGAAGCCCGCCGCTGTGCCCAGGAGGGGATCCGCCTCTCCAGCTTCGCCCTCATCGAAGACTATTTCTACATGGGGCTGGTGAATTTCGTCGAACAGATGGCGGCAGTCTCGGGGGGAGTCTCGGCCCACTGCCAGGCCGACGACCTGGGGAACCTGGTCATCGACAGCTTCACCAAGGGGCGCAAATCCCGACGGGCGATTCGCTGACCAGTCACTGTGTGCCGGTCCCGGCCGCGTCGACCGGCAGTTCGCACGCGATGAACTCGCTGTCGCTGCGCACAAAAACCCGGTTTCCGGCGTAGGCGGGATGGGCCCAGAGGGGAGAACGCTCTTTGCGGTCGATCAGGTGGGCCCGTGCCCGTTCGTCATAGCCCGCGGGAGTGAGCCGGGCGAGAATCAGGTCTCCATTCTCATTGAAGATCAGCGCCCGGTCGGTGTCATTCAGCCAGGTCAGGGTGGCTTGCGGATTCGCTCCCCGTTCGACAACCCGGTGTCCGCAGTCCCATTTCTTCTCGGCCGTCTGCAGCGCGAAGCAGGTCAGGCCGAATTGCTTGTCGATGGTGTAGACGTGCCCGTCCCGAAAAATCGGCTGGGCCATCAACCCGCGCAGGAACCGGTTTTCTTCCCAGGCCAGTTCGTGGTCTCCCGGTTGTTTTCCCAGCCGTATGGCCTTCGACCCATGCCAGTATCCCGAGATGAACACCAGGTTCTCGTGATAGATGGGAGTGGCGATCGAGACGCCATAGGTGATCTCGTACGGAATCTTCCAGACAATCTGACCGTCCCCTGGCAGCATCCCGACGATGTGAGTCGGGCTCCAGCCGATCAGCAGGGGGCCCGAGGGGGCGTCGATCAACACGGGAATGGCATATCCGGCCGGGTCATCTCCCGTCCTCCACACCTCGCGCCCGGTCTGCTTGTCGAAGGCAACCCAGCAGGCGTTGGGGGTCCCCCCCGGATGGACGATCACCAGGTTCCCCACAATGAGGGGCGACGCTGCCAATCCCCAGGTGGGAATGCGGGCCCCGTGCGATTCGCGCAGCTCGTGTTTCCAGATCAGCTTCCCCGTCTCGACTTCGAGGCAGGCGAAGTGTCCGAGTGCACCAAGCAGGTAGACCCGGTTGTCGTCGATCACCGGCATGGCACGGGGGCCATTGCCATAGTCGAGTTTGCCATATTCCACGGCTGTTTCATACAGCCACAGTTCCTGGCCAGTCGCCGCGTCGCAGCAGAGCAGTCGTTCGCGCTCCTTCGGCTCGGTCTGGCGATCCATCACCAGCACCCGGCTCCCCACCGCGGCCACCCCTCCATAGCCACCCCCCAGTGGACGTTGCCAGAGCCGTTTCAGCCCCTCCGCCGGCCAGCTTTCGCGCAACTTCGGCCCCTGCCACGAGTCATCGCCCCGGACGCCTCCCCAGCGGGGCCAATCCTCGGCCCAGAGGGTGCCTGCTGTCGCACCGCACCAGAGCGAAACCGGAAGCAGCAGCAGCGGGGCGAGTGAGAGCAGGCGGCGGATGGTGGATGGCATGGTCGGGCGGTGGCGAGTCGTCGCCAAGAGGGAGGGCCGGCCGGCACCGCCGGTCTCGGAACCCACATGCACGCGAGAGCAATCGCCGGCGGGGTACCGGTCGCTCCTGCAGGAAGCGGGATCGCAGATGGTTTATCACAACCGGGCTGGAAAGGGGAATTGAAGCCAGCTTTCGCGGGACAGGTTTCCAACCTGTCGAGCCGGCAGAACTGCCGGGACCTGGAGTGCGGCGCCACCCGCCGTCTTCCCATGCGGCCAGAGTCGATGTCGAGTGCCGACAAAAACCTCCCGCACAAATCCGCATGGTCCGAGTGTTGCCTTGAAATTCGATTTCGCAATCGGTGTCGGACACGTATGACGAAACCTCTGCACGCACAGGTGTCGTTCGTGTGCGGGAGCTCGACTTCTCATGCGGTCGCGGGGATTTACCGGATGCCAGGACGGCGGAAGGCGCCGTACTCCGCAGCGTTCTCTCGCCCGAACCCGCAAACGCCTCCAAGACCGACTCGTCGGATCATCCCTGACGGGATTCCGGTGCCGGGGGCGGAGGATCGGAAGGCTTGAGACGGCTGGCGATGGCCGTGTCGAGAAACAACTGGGAGGTGTGGTAGAGCAGCATCGGGAAGATGGCGAATGGATAGGGGGCGGCGACGGCGTGCGTGGCCACGTACACCCCGATCGGGAGTGTCTTCTGGCTGCCGGCGAACGCCACGGCGGTCGCTTCGGGCCGGGCGATGCCCAGCGCCCGTGAGGTGAACCACCCCATTGCGAGCACAGTCAGGTGTATTCCCGCCACGCTGACCAGGGCGACCAGCACGCCGGTCAGCGTGACCGGTTCCGCGATCGCTGCCGAGGCGGGCCCAGAGTCGACTGGTGCGGCGAGTTCTCCCGAGACACCCGGGGTCACGGGGGCCACCGGCAGTTGCCTCAGCTTCATGCCCGCCTGGAGAGCCGCGCTGAAGACCATCACCTCGATCAACACCTGCGCGGCGGTGCTGATCTCGGTCTTGTAACGGGTCGCGAAGTCCCGCAGGGGACCAACCCGACGCAGGGCCTGTCCCAGCAGCGTGGGGGCCAGCACCGCCTGCACCAGTTCCCACATCATGCGGGTGATGTCGAAGTCCACCGTCGTGGCGGTGGTCCACCGCAGCCAGAGGGGGGTCAAGAGAAAACAGAGCAGATTGGTCGAAAGGGTCACCAACAGCGAGACGGCATCGTTCCCACCCGCTTTCCGGGTCATCACCGAGGCGGCTGCCGTGGTGCAGGGGACTGTTGCGGCAATCATCAAGCCAAACCGCAGGTCGGGCGATTGCTGAAACGGCATCAGCAGCCAACCCAGTACGGGAATCAACCCGTAATTGAGGCCGAACGCCAGCAGGACCGGTCCGGGACTGCGAAACGCCCCCCACAACCGGCTGCTGTCGAGGCTGAACGACATGAGGAACAGCACCGCCGCCGTGATCCAGCGGGGATTCAACAGCTTCACGTACGGTTCGACCACCGGGCCGTAGCCCAGCCCTCCCACACTCAATCCACTCAGGATCAAGAGGGCCAGCGTGGTCAGAAACCAGTGTTGCCTCCAGAAGTTGCGCATGCTGCTGAAATAGCGGCCGGGGCGCGGGAATGCAATTGCCCCGCAGGGCTTTTTTGGGGGGCACACGGCCCCGGTCGTCCATCGTCCATCGGCCGGGGGGACTTCCTGGTATCGCCCACGGGATTCCTGCGATACGCTCCACAGTCCCCGGGTGCTGCATCCCGGAGTAACCTCCCAGGAGTTGCCGCATGCGGTCTCTGTTCCCGCACCCTGTTGGCGTCGCGCGCTGTGGAACGCTGACCCGCCTCGTCGTGACCTTCGCGGGCTGGTTTAGTTGTGCCGGGGGGCCCGCAACGGCCGATGAATCTCCCGACCTGGTGCTGCACTCGGGGCACGTGATCACGGTCGATTCCCAGTTTTCGATCGCCCAGGCCCTGGCCGTTCGTGGCGGGAAACTGGTGGCGGTCGGCACCAATGATACGGTCCGCGCACTGGCGGGGCCCAACACCCGCCAGATCGATCTGGCGGGGGGAACCGTGCTGCCAGGGTTGATCGATTCGCACACGCACCCGGTCGCCGCCGCCCTGCACGAATTTGATCATCCCATTCCCGAAATGGACACGATCGCCGATGTGCTGGCCTACATCGCCAGTCGGGCGGCTGTCGTTCCCGAAGGAGAGTGGATCACCCTGCGGCAGGTGTTCATCACCCGCTTGCGAGATCAGCGGTATCCGACCCGACGGGAACTCGACCAGGCGGCCCCCCGGCACCCGGTGATGTTTGCCACCGGCCCCGACGCGGCCCTCAACTCGCTCGCGCTGCAGGAGAGTGCCATCACCCGCGAAACGCAGGTGACCGATGGGGGGC
>Ga0315901_10009236_pt1 | contig 11358 bp, 9 predicted proteins | sample LakEriMetagenome_10_FD_203761 | JGI IMG/M metagenome (GOLD analysis project Ga0315901, IMG submission 203761) | Freshwater fungal communities from buoy surface, Lake Erie, Ohio, United States - Buoy 2 MA116 | ecosystem: Environmental > Aquatic > Freshwater > Lake | place: USA: Lake Erie, Ohio...
GTCGCCGCCCTTGTTGACGTAGCCATAGGCGCCGGCGCGCAGCGCGCGGATGGCGTACTGGTCTTCGGGGTACATGCTCACCACCAGCACCTTGACGGGCGAGCCTTCGTCCTTGAGCACGTGCAGCGCATCCAGGCCGCTGCGGCCGGGCAGGTTGATGTCGAGCACCAGCACGTCGCAGGGCACGGTGCAGCCGCTGCCGGGCTGGGTGCGCTCGCGCATCAGCGAGCGCAGCTCGCCGTAGTCGCCGACCTCGCCGACGACGCGGATGTCGGGCGCATCGGACAGCGTGTCGCGGATGCCGCGGCGGATGAGCGCGTGGTCGTCGCAGAGGATGACGTCGATCATGGCTAGAGGTCAGTCCCGTTCAATGTGCCAGAGGGGACTGGCCCAGTCACCGCCGCGGAACCGGCTTCGCCGGGCCGCTGGCGGGCGGCCCCCCCGGGGGTAGCGAGCGAGAGCGAGCTTGGGGGCTCCATCAATACGTGGTCCATTCGGCCTCCTCGGCGTCTTCGGCGCTGCGGGGGCGCAAGGGCATCTCGACGGCATCCAGCGGCACCGACAGGATCAGCGTCGTCCCCTCGCCACCGCGGCTGGACAGGTCGATCCAGCCGCCGACCGTGGCCGCGCGCTCGCGCAGGCCGCGGATGCCGAAGCTGCTGGCCTTGGCCAGGTCGGCGCTGGCCAGGCCGCGGCCGTTGTCCGATACCTCCAGACTCAGCACGCCGCCCGAGATGGCCAGATCGACCACCACCTGTGTGGCGCCGGCGTGCTTGCCCACGTTGGTGAGTGCCTCCTGAGCGGTGCGGTAGGCCGCCAGCGGCACGCCGGCCGGCAGGTTCTGCAGGGAGGGCAGGGCGCTGTCGGGCAGGCGCAGCAGGCAGGTGATGCCGGTGCGGCTTTCGAAGCGCTGCGTCAGCCACTGCAGCGCCGCCACCAGGCCCTGCTCCAGGATCGCCGGCCGCAGGTTCTGCATGATGCGCTGGCTGGCCTCGATGGCCTGCGTCACCGTGTCGAGCGCCGCACTGGCGCGCTGGGCGATGCGCGGGTCCGCGGCATGGCGGCGGATCCAGTCGAGCTCGAACTTCAGCGCCGTGAGCGTGCCGCCGACGTCGTCGTGGATCTCGCGGGCGATGGCATGGCGCTCGGCCTCCACGCTGGTCTGCAGGTGTCCCGCCAGCTCCGACAGCTGCCGGCGCGACTCGGCCAGCTCGCGGTCGGCGCTCTGGCGGGCGCGGTGGGTGGCGGCGGTGGCCAGCGCGCTCTCGGCGGCCACGGCCAGGCGCGACAGGTTGTTCTTCAGCAGGTAGTCGCTGGCGCCGTTGCGCATGGCCTCCACCGCCGTGTCTTCGCCGATCTGGCCCGACACCAGGATGAAGGGCACCGGCCCGCTGCCGCTCTTGGCCTCGTACTCGCGCAGCAGGCGCAGCGCGTCCAGGCCCGAAAAACCCGGCAGGTGGTAGTCGGAGATCACCAGGTCCCAGGGCTGGGCCAGCGCGGCCTCGAACTGCGGCTGGGTGTCGACCCGCTCCACCTGCAGCACCAGGCCGCCGCGTTGGAGGTAAGCGACCACCAACTCGTGATCGAGCTCCTCGTCTTCCAGGTGCAGCAGCCGGACGGGTTTGGGCATCCGTCCAGTATCTCAAAGCCGCCGCCGACCGGGATTTGTGGCCCTCGCGAGCGAAATGCGGCGAGATTTCTGCCGTCTTCCCCTCAATGTTGGTCGGGGTGGTGCCGAAAAATGCCCTGTAACACCCGCACCCGGGTGGTGGCACGCACCGGCGGGCCGCCGTCCGAGAGCGAACAGCCACCACGGAGACCGGATGCTCGCCCAGGACAACAGCTCAGCGTCAGCCGCTGCCAGCATGCCGCCGCCCGTACCCACCGGGGCGGGCAGCGTCGATCTGCTGGCCGCCGCAGACCTGCAGGACCACCTGATGGTGGCCCACAACGATCTCGAGCGATTGCAGCGGCTGCTCACCGATGCCTGCGATCAGCTGATGGGCCATTTCTATGGCGCCAGCGGCGAGCTGCGCTCGATGCTGCACACCGCGGTGCAGGCCGAGGGCGACACGCCGCAGCTGCACAAGGCCATGGAGCACATGGCCGGGGCCATCACGGCCATGCAGTTCCAGGACATGGCGTCGCAGCTGGTGGCGCACACCACGCGGCGGTTGCGCAACTGTGCCGACCGGCTGGCCGCACAGACCATGGGCGACGACGAGGACGGTTCCGCCGTCATCGAGGAGCCGCCACTCAGGCCGAACCCGGTCACCCAGGACGAGATGGACGCAGGCAGCGTCGAGCTCTTCTGACCCCGCACGCCACCGCCCGCCCAGCAGGCCAACGAACCGAATCTTCCCGGAGCCTTCTCATGCACTCGATCCTCGCCGTAGACGACAGCGCCTCCATGCGCCAGATGGTGTCGTTCACTCTCAAGAACGCCGGTTTCAACGTGGTCGAGGCCGTCGACGGCCAAGACGCGTTCGAGAAGGCCAACAGCCGCGACTTCAACCTCGTGCTGACCGACCAGAACATGCCGCGCATGGACGGCATCAGCCTGACCAAGAAGCTGCGCGAGAACCCCAAGTTCAAGAGCACGCCCATCCTCATCCTGACCACCGAGAGCTCCGACCAGATGAAGCAGGCGGGCCGCGCTGCCGGTGCCACCGGCTGGCTGGTCAAGCCCTTCGACCCGGCCAAGCTGGTCGAGGTCATCGGCAAGGTCATCCGCTGATCCCCCGCACCGCGAACAACTTGCCAGGAGTCCCGCGATGGGCGACATGACCAGCGAAGGCGGCCACCTCTCGGCCGGCATCGACCTCAGCCAGTTCTACCAAGTCTTCTTCGAGGAGGCCGGTGAGAACCTGGAAAGCATGGAGCAAATGCTCCTCAACCTCGACATCGGCAACCCCGACGACGAGCAGCTCAACGCCATCTTCCGCTGCGCGCACTCCGTCAAGGGCGGCGCCGCCACCTTCGGATTCTCCGACGTGGCCGAGCTGACGCACCAGATGGAGACGCTGCTGGACAAGCTGCGCCGCCACGAGCTGACGATCACGGCGGCGATGGTCGACGTGCTGCTGGCCAGCGGCGACGCGCTGAAGGCGCAGCTGGCACGCCACCAGGGCAACGGCGGCGATGTCGTCGACACCACCGAGTTGCTGTTCTCGATCCGTGCGCACGCCGAGGGCCAGACGGCCGTTGTCCTGCCCGTGGCGGCTGCAGCGCCGAAGCAGGCGCCCGCGGCGACCCCTGCACCGACGCCGGCTGCAGCCCCCGCTGCCGTTGCGGCAAAGGTCGGCACGCGAGCGCTCGAGCTGCGTGTCGGGCCGCTGCCCGATCCCTCGGTGGCCGACAACCTGGTCGACCTGTTCAAGGAAATCACCAACCTCGGCACCATCGAGCCGCTGGACGCCGGCCGCGACGCCGACGGCGTGCGCCGCTTCAAGGTGGTGACGAGCAGCAGCGACAACGACCTGATCGATCTCTTCGGCTTCCACGTCGCCCGCGAGCACGTGCACCTGATGCCGCTGACCTCGGGCTACGGCTTCCACGACGGTTCGCCTGGCGCACCGGTCGAGACGCCGAACTCCGACCCCGGCTACGGCTTCTTCGACGACGCGCCCGGCGCACCGAACCAGGCCGTCGGCGCCGCGGCAGCCGCCACACCCGCCGCCGAGGCCGCGGCACCCGCCGCCGCGCCGAGGCCGGCCGCGCCGAAGGCCGAGTCCAAGGCCGCGGCATCGCCCGAATCGAGCACGCTGCGCGTCAGCGTCGAGAAGGTCGACCAGCTCATCAACCTGGTCGGCGAGCTCGTCATCACGCAGGCCATGCTGGCGCAGAACGGCAAGGGCATCGACGCCTCGCAGTACCAGCAGATGGCCAGCGGCCTGGCCGACCTGGAGCGCAACACCCGCGACCTGCAGGAAGCGGTGATGTCGATCCGCATGATTCCGATGTCGCTGGTGTTCAACCGCTTCCCGCGCATGCTGCGCGACCTGGCCAGCAAGCTTGGCAAGAAGGTCGAGCTGATGCAGGTGGGCGAGGCCACCGAGCTCGACAAGGGCTTGGTGGAGAAGATCACCGACCCGCTGACCCACCTGGTGCGCAACAGCTGCGACCACGGCATCGAGATGCCGGCCGAGCGCATCGCCAAGGGCAAGCCCGAGCACGGCACCATCACGCTGATCGCCAGCCACCAGGGCGGCAGCATCGTCATCGAGGTGCGCGACGACGGCAAGGGCCTGAACCGCGAGAAGCTGCTGAAGAAGGCCCGCGAGCGCGGCCTGGATGTGTCGGACGGGATGACCGACGCCGAGGTCTACGCGCTGATCTTCGCGCCAGGCTTCAGCACCGCCGACCAGGTGACCGACGTCTCCGGCCGCGGTGTCGGCATGGACGTGGTCAAGAAGAACATCACCGCCCTGGGCGGCACGGTGGAGATCGACTCCGCCGAGGGCTACGGCATGACGGTGCGCGTGCGCCTGCCGCTGACGCTGGCCATCATGGACGGCATGAGCGTGGGCGTGGGCGAAGAGGTCTACATCCTGCCGCTGAACAGCGTGGTCGAGTCGTTCCAGGTCCAGCCGGGCATGGTCAAGACCATCGGCGGCTCCGGCCGCGTGGTCGAGGTGCGCGACGAGTACATGCCGGTGCTCGACCTGGAGAAGGTCTTCGAGGTGCCGCGCTTCGACTTCGACCGCAGCACCAACATCATGGTCGTCGTCGAGGCCGAGGGCGGCCGCGTGGCCCTGCTGGTGGACGAACTGCTCGGCCAGCAGCAGGTGGTGGTGAAGAACCTCGAGAGCAACTACCGCAAGGTCGACGACGTCTCGGGCGCCACCATCATGGGCGACGGCCGTGTCGCGCTGATCCTGGACATCGGCGCGCTGATCCGCCGCGCCCGCCACTGAACCCCAAGACTCTCGGGACGGGACCATGATCCAAGCCGTTTCTGCGCTGATGAGGCGTTTCTCCATCCGCACCCGCATGCGCGGGGCGATCGCGATGGTGCTGTTCCTGTTTGCCATCGTCGGCCTGGTCGGCGTGGCTGGTGGCCTGCGCCTGAAGGCGCTGAACACCGAGTTCATGGAGCACTCGATGCACGAGACGTCCACCTTGGTCGCCGTTCGCCACGAACTGTCGCAGGTGCTCGTGCTCGAGAAGAACATGGTCATCGACTACGAGGACGGCGTGGCCGTGCTGCGTCATCGCGGATCGTGGAACACGCACCTCGCGGCGGCGCGCAAGGCGCTGCAGGGGATGGCCGAGGGCGAGGAAGACGAGGACAACGCCATGGCCCGCGCGGCCATGCAGCACCTGCAGAACTACGAAGAGCGCAGCAAGGCGGTGCTCGACAACATCCAGAACGGCGGCTACGACAGCGCCCGCGTGGCCGACCGCATGCTGGCCAAGGCCAAGGAATCCTTTGGCCTGGCCTCCACCGAAGTCGATCGCATCGCCAGTGTCGTGGCCGCGGAGGTGGTCGAGACTCAGCGCCACTTCGACCACGCGATGCTGCTGATCCTGGTGGCCTTCTGCGCCACGCTGGCCACCGTGATGGTGGTGGTGGTGCCGCTGACCCTGCTGAACTCGGCCTCCATCACGAGCCCGATCAGCTATGCCGCGATGGTGGCTTCCGCCATCGCCGAGGGCGACCTGACCAAGCCCATCCACGTCGAGGGCCGTGACGAGGCGGCCACGCTGCTGGCCTCGCTGTCGCGCATGCAGGACAGCCTGCGCCAGATCGTCGGCCGCGTGCATGGCGCGGCGCAGAGCATCAGCGCCGCCAGCTTCGAGGTGGCCAAGGGCAATGCCGACCTGTCCACGCGCACCGAGCAGACCGCCGGCTCGCTGCAGCACACCGCCAGTTCGATGGCCCAGCTCACCGGCACCGTGCAGAGCAACGCCGGCTCGGCCGAGCAGGCGCGCGCGCTGGCCGTCACGGCGGCCGAGGTGGCCGGCCGCGGCGGCGAGGTCGTGGCCCAGGTCGTGAAGACCATGGACGAGATCAATGGCAGCAGCCACCGTATCGCCGACATCGTCGGCACCATCGACGGCATCGCGTTCCAGACCAACATCCTGGCGCTGAACGCCGCGGTCGAAGCCGCGCGGGCCGGCGAGCAGGGCCGCGGCTTCGCCGTGGTGGCCAGCGAGGTGCGGGCCCTGGCGCAGCGCTCGGCCGGCGCCGCGCGCGAGATCAAGGCGCTCATCGGTGCCAGCGTCGACAAGGTGGAGAGTGGTGCGCGCCAGGTGGGTGACGCCGGCGAGACCATGAACCGCATCGTTGAAAGCGTGCAGCGCGTGAGTTCGATAGTCGGCGAGATCAGCGCTGGTGCCGCCGAGCAGAGCGCCGGCATCGGCGAGGTCAACGGTGCCGTGGCGCAGCTCGACCGCATGACGCAGCAGAACGCAGCCCTCGTCGAGCAGAGCACGGCCGCGGCCGAGAGCCTGCAGCACGAAGCCCAGAAGCTCACCGAGACCGTGGCGGCCTTCCGGCTGCCGGCCATGGCCTGAGTCACCTCCCCTCCTTCACTACGCACCCAGACATGAAGATCAATCACCTCAAGATCGGCCAGCGGCTCGGAACTGCCTTTGGCGCTGTCGTGCTGCTTTTGTTGCTGACGGCTGTCGTGGCCGGCTCGCGGCTGCTGGAGCTGCGCGACAGCGGCGCAGCGCTCAGCCAACTGCAGGACCAGGCGCATCAGGTGAACAACATGCGCGGCGACATCGAGCTGAACCTGAACCTCACGCTGGCGCTCGTTGCCAGCGGAGGCACCACGGAAGTGCAGGACTTCGTCGAACCGCGCATCAAGGCCGTCAGCCAGCGCATCAGCGATGAGTTCCGTGCGCTGGGAGAGGCGGAGACCGATGCCGAGACCAAGGCCCTGCTGGCCAAGGTGCTGGAGCTGCGCAACGTCTATTCGGCCACGCGCGATGAAGTCCTGTTGGCCATGGCGGCAGATCCGATGGCCACCCAGCGCATGCTGAAGGAACGCATGCTGCCCCAGTCGGAACAGTACCTGGCGGCCGTGGTGGGTGTGGCCAAGCGCATCGACGCGAAGTCGGCAGAGGCCACGGCGGCGCAGGCCAGTCGCACGACCCAGTCGCTCGTGCTGCTGGGGGTGTTCACCACGATGGCCGTGCTGCTGTCGGCGCTGGCTGCGTGGCTGATCACGCGTTCGGTGACGCGCCCGCTGGCGGCCACCGCCGCCGCGGCGGACCGCATGGCCAATGGCGATCTGTCGGTGCCGGTGTTGGTGGAGGGCCGCGATGAAGCGGCCGACGTGCAGCAGGCCCTGTCGCGCATGCAGCAGGCCCTGTCGGGCCTGGTGGGCGAGGTGCGGGCCAGCAGCGAGAGCATTGCCACCGCCAGCGCGGAAATCGCCACCGGCAACCACGATCTCTCGACCCGCACCGAGCAGACCGCCAGCAACCTGCAGCAGGCCGCCAGCAGCCTCGAGCAGCTGACGGGCACCGTCGGCCAGACGGCCGACAGCGCACGCACCGCCAACCAGCTGGCCGCGTCGGCCAGCACGGCAGCGCAGCGTGGTGGCGAGGTCGTCTCGCAGGTCGTGACGACGATGAACGAGATCCAGGCCTCGAGCCGCCGCATCGCCGACATCATCGGCACCATCGACGGCATCGCGTTCCAGACCAACATCCTGGCGCTGAACGCTGCGGTCGAAGCCGCACGCGCCGGCGAACAAGGCCGCGGCTTCGCCGTCGTGGCTGGCGAGGTGCGCAGCCTGGCCCAGCGCAGCGCCGAAGCCGCGCGCGAGATCAAGAGCCTGATCGGCGCCAGCGTGGAGAAGGTCGACAGCGGCACCCGCCTCGTCGGCGAGGCCGGCGGTGCGATGGAAGAAATCGTCTCTGGCGTGAAGCGGGTGACCGACGTGATCGGCGAGATCAGCGCCGCCACCACCGAGCAGAGCGGTGGCCTGCGCCAGGTGAACGAGGCCGTGGCCCAGCTCGACCAGATGACGCAGCAGAACGCGGCGCTGGTGGAAGAGAGCGCGGCCGCGGCCCAGAGTGCGGCCGAGCAGAGCCGGCGTCTCATCGGCACCGTCAGCCGCTTCAAGGTCGATGGCCGGGGTGGCGATGCGCCGCAGTCGGCATCGACCCCGGCGCCCGTGCTGGCGCCCACCAAGGCCGCCAGCCCTTCGCCCAAGGCGCTGGCAGGCCAGGCCGTGAACCGCGTGCGCAGTGCCGCCAAGGCGGCGCTGGTCAAGCCGGCAGCGCAGGCAGCAGCCGTGGCCGCACCCCGTGCCGCCGCCCCGGCGCCGCAGAAGGCCGCGCCGGCCCCGGCACCGGCCGCCACCTCGGCACCCGGTGACGACTGGGAGACCTTCTGATCCCGTCCCCGAATCAGGCCGCCCGGCCGCGCTCAAGGCGCTCCGGGCCTGGCCGATAACCCTGACAGAACCCCGATACCCGCCTGCGAAGGACAGACACCATGGACATGATCGCCGAAGCCAGCCACGTTGCCCGCCACGAGGCCGTTCGCGCCGCCGTCGCTGCGGGCGGCGGCGCCGACCCCTCGCGCACTGCGCAGGGCGGCGAGTTCCTCACCTTCCGACTCGGTGCCGAGGAATACGGCATCGACATCCTGCGCGTGCAGGAGATCCGCTCCTACGAGCAGCCCACCCGCATCGCCAACGCGCCGGGCTTCATCAAGGGCGTCGTCAACCTGCGCGGCGTGATCGTGCCGATCATCGATCTGCGCGTGAAGCTGGGTTGCGACTCGGTCGAGTACAACACCTTCACCGTGGTGGTGGTGCTCAACGTCAAGGGCCGCGTGGTCGGCGCCGTCGTCGACTCGGTCTCGGACGTGCTGGAACTCACCCGTGAGCAGATCAAGCCGGCGCCTGAGCTCAACAGCTCGGTCGACGCCAGCTACATCACCGGCATCGGCGCCGTGAAGACTACGGGCCAGGGTGCCGACGGCAAGGACGCCGAGCGCATGCTGATCCTGATGGACATCGAGGGCTTGATGAGCAGCGCCGACATGGGCCTGATTAGCTGAGGCCCCCAAGCTCGCTCTCGCTCCACGCGCGGTCAGAAGCCGCGCCGTTCGGGCCGTCCAGGCCGGCGCAGGCCGGCCTGGAGCCGCGGCCCTCACCCCCTCCGAGGGGGGTGCCCCGCGACGGACCGGCGGAGCCGGATCCGTGCGGGTGGCTTGATGTCGGCGCGGGCTTTGCCGCGCCGTTTTTTTCTGGTGGATCGTGACCATGAACCTGTCTCTCGCGCAACGCATGTGGCTGCCGACCCTCGTGTTGGCGCTGGTCATTGCCGTGATCGGCAGCGTGGTGGCGGTGCGCACGCAGTCGCAGGTGCAGGCCACCGCCGAGCGGCAGGCGGCGGCCGAGGCGCGGCTCGAGAAGGTGCTGCAGGCCACCACGCTGGCGCCTGAGGCGCTGGCGCCGGTGCGGGCCGAAGTGGCCGAGATGCACCGGCTGCGGGTCGAGGTGGGCCAACAGCGCAAGGCCACGGTCACGGCCGTGCTGGTGGTGATGGCCATCATCGTGGCCTACGTGGCGTGGACGACACGCTCGCTGGTGCGGCAGATCCGCAATCCGCTGGCCGAACTGGCCCGGGTGGCCGAGCGCATGGGCGGTGGTGACCTCACGCCCGAGATCGACACCTCGCGCCCCGACGAGATCGGCTCGCTCTCACTCAGCGTCGCCGGCATGCGCGACGCCCTGGCCACGCTGGTGCGCCAGGCGCAGAACTCCAGCGACTCGATCCGCACCGCCAGCGCCGAAGTGGCCAGCGGCAACGCCGACCTGAGCCAGCGCACCGAGCGCGCCGCTGGCGCCCTGCAGCAGACGGCCAGCTCGATGGAGCAGCTCACCGGCACTGTGCAGCAGACGGCCGAGCGTGCGCAGAGCGCCTCGCAGCTGGCCCGTGGCGCCAGCGGCACCGCCGAGCGCGGCGGCCAGGTGGTGAGCGACGTGGTGCGCACCATGGACGAGATCAGCGCCAGCGCGCGCCGCATCGGCGAGATCACCGCCGTCATCGACGGCATCGCCTTCCAGACCAACATCCTGGCGCTCAACGCCGCCGTCGAGGCGGCACGGGCCGGCGAGCAGGGCCGCGGCTTTGCGGTGGTGGCCGGCGAGGTGCGCAGCCTCGCGCAGCGCAGCGCGCAGGCGGCCAAGGAAATCCGCAGCCTCATCGCCTCGAGCGGCGAGCAGGTCGAGGCCGGCGCGCGCCTGGTCGGCGACGCCGGCAGCACGATGCAGCAGGTGGTCGACCAGGTGCGCCAGGTGGCGTCGCTGGTCGGTGAGATCAGCCACGCCGCGGCCGAGCAGAGCAGCGGCATCGGCCAGGTCAACGGCGCCGTCGGCGAGCTCGACGGCATGACGCAGCACAACGCCGCGCTGGTGGAGCAGAGCACGGCCGCGGCCATCAGCCTGAGCGAGCAGGCCGAGCGCCTGGCCGAGCTGGTGGGGCGCTTCCGGCTCGCACCGGCCTGAGCGAGGCCATCGGCCGAGGCCACCCGCCAGCTCCGAGCGGAATCCGGGCCACCGGCACCCGGTGCGGCCGCAGGGCCGGCGCTGGTGCAGACTCACGGCCATGCCCCGACGCCTCTTGCTGCTGGGCGCAGGCCCGGTACACGCCCAGGTGCTGGCGGCCTTCGCCCGTGAACCCCTGGTCGGCGCCGAACTGGCGCTGCTGAGCGCCGACCCCCACCTGGTGCACGCGGCGCGCGTGCCGGCCTTCGTGGCCGGGCGCCTGCCGGCAGCCGCCTGCCGGAACGACACCGCGGCGCTGGCTGCCGCGGCCGGTGCCACCTGGGTGCGCGGCCGCGTGGCGGCCGTCGATGCCGCGGCGCGGCGCGTCACGCTGGCCGACGGCGCCGAACTCGAGGCCGACCTGGTGTCGGTCGACGAGCCCGCCGGCGCCGACATCGCCGCGCTCGAAGGCGCCCGCGAACATGCGCTCGCGCTGCAGCCGGCCGAGCGTTTCGTGGCGCTCTTCGACGGGCTCGTCGAGCTGGCGGCGCGCAAGCCGGTCGACGTGGTGGTGGTGGGCTTCGGCGCCGCCGCGGTCGAGACCACGCTGGCCCTGGCCCAACGGCTGGCGCCGCGCGGCGACGAGCGCGCGCGCATCGCGCTGGTGGCTGGCGCCGACGGGCTGCTGCCGGGCTGGCCTGCGGCGGCGCTGGCGGAGGTGCAGCGCCTGCTGGCGCGTGCCCGCATCACCGTGTTCCGCGAGCCCTGCGCCGCCCTGCGTGCCGATGCCGCCGTGCTGGCCAGTGGCGCGCGCCTGGCCTGCGATGCCGCGCTGCTGGCGTTGCCGCCGCGGCCGGCGGCCTGGCTGGCAAGCAGTGGCCTGGCGCTGGCCGACGAC
>Ga0315901_10009240_pt1 | contig 11357 bp, 10 predicted proteins | sample LakEriMetagenome_10_FD_203761 | JGI IMG/M metagenome (GOLD analysis project Ga0315901, IMG submission 203761) | Freshwater fungal communities from buoy surface, Lake Erie, Ohio, United States - Buoy 2 MA116 | ecosystem: Environmental > Aquatic > Freshwater > Lake | place: USA: Lake Erie, Ohio...
ATGCGGAAAGGATGGGGAAGCGGCTCGCCGGGCGGAAGAAAAATCCCGCGCTTGGTGTTTTCGAGCAGAAAATTCGGGTTCGGGGTTTTCCATCGGTTGTGAACCCAAAACCAATCGGCGGGCGAGGTGCGGATTTGTTTTTCGAGGGCTTTGTTGATGTCGAGCGTGAGCTGGTCGGGATTCTCGGCGGTCCAAGGCACTTCCTCGCTGACGACAACGCGCCATTTCGCGAAACCCTCGGTGAAAATCGCCACCGGCAGGACGGCGGCATTGGTGCGAATCGCCAGCGTAGCCGTGAGCGGCGAGGTCGAGCAAAGCCTCCCGAAAAATGGAGTCCAAACTCCGCTGTTGCCAGCGTGTTGATCGACCAGCACGCCGAGAATGCCTGGCTCGCGGAGCAGGGCCAGCGCGCCTTGGAAACCCTCCTTGCGATCGAATGTGAGGACGCCAAGACGGCGGCGGTCGTCATTCACGAGGTCGTCGACGAGTTTGTTGTGGAGGGCTTGGTAGACGGTTCCGAACCGCGCCTCGGGCACGGTGTAGACGAGCTGGGCGTAGAGTTCCCAATTGCCAATGTGGTTGATGGCGAGAAGCACGGGACGGCCCTTGGCGATGTTTTTCCGGATGAGTTCGAGGTTTTCGATCGTGGCGATGCGGTCGATCGCGTCGTGCGCGAGGGCGGGGATTTTGATCGCGCTGACCACATTCGCGCCAAGGGTGGTGAAGTGTTTGAAAGCGAGGCGGCGGATTTGCGAGGGCGAAAGTTCGCGGCCGAAAGCGATCGTCAGATTTTCCCTTGCGAGGCGGCGGTAGCCGGGCAGGATGAGCCACATCAACGCGCCGCCGGCCTGACCCACCACGAAGCACAACGCGAGGGGCAGGCGCCGGACTAGACCCAAAACGGCCAGCGCAAGAATATAGACCAATCGATCTGCCATGACGGACAAGACTGCGGAAACTAACGGTAATCGCCGGACGACGGAACAGAAATCCATCCCACCAGGAGGAGTTGTCGGCATTCTCGGCGGCGGCCAACTCGGCCGGATGCTGGCGATTGCCGCGCGCCGAATGGGTTATCGCGTGCATGCCTACGAGCCGCAGCCCGACTGCCCCGCAGGTCAGATTTGCGATGTGGAGGTGAACGCGCCCTACAGCGATTCAGCGGCCTTGGAAAAATTCGCGCACGGCGTGGATGTCATTTCTTTCGAGTTCGAAAACATCCCCCGCGCAGCGCTCGACACGGTCTCCGCGTTGAAGCCCGTTCGTCCACGCGGCGAGGTTTTGCACATTTGCCAGAACCGCGAACGCGAAAAAAACTTTCTGCGCTCGAAGGGATTTCCCTGCGCGCCGTTTCGCGTGGTCGATTCTGCCGAGACTCTCGCCTCCGCGCTGGCGGAGATCGGAACGCCCTCGGTGCTCAAGACCGCCGACTTCGGCTACGACGGCAAGGGGCAGTTGAAAATCTCAGGCCCCGCCGACGCCACCGAACTCTGGCAGCGCTTCGGCGCTCCGCGCGGGGTTTTGGAAAAATGGATTCCGTTCGAGGCCGAGCTGTCGGTCGTTTGCGCACGCGGGCTGAATGGCGAGGTCGTCCCCTTCCCTTGCTCGGAAAACATCCACGAAAACCACATCCTCGACCTCTCGATCGTGCCGGCGCGGTTCGCTCCTGAAATTGCCGAACGCGCCGAAAAGATCGCCGCCTCCATCGCCGAGGCGCTCCATGTGGTCGGCCTGATCGCGGTTGAGTTTTTCCTGACTCGTGACGGGGAGCTTTTGGTCAACGAACTCGCCCCGCGCCCCCACAACTCCGGGCATTTTTCCTTCGACGCCTGCGCGACAAGCCAGTTTGAGCAACAACTCCGAGCCGTGTGCGGCCTCCCGCTCGGCTCGCCGCAACTCCTCCGCCCGGTGGTGATGTGGAATATCCTGGGAGACCTCTGGAAAAACGGAGAGCCCGACTGGAGCGTCGTTCTGCGTGAACCCCTCGCGAAGCTGCACCTCTACGGCAAATCCGAGGCGCGGCCTGGCCGCAAGATGGGCCATGTCTGCGTGATGGCGGATTCCACCGCCGAGGCTCTCGTCGTCATCGAGAGAATCCGGGCCGGACTTGGGTAGGTTTTGACCGCCCGGAGGAAATTTCCCGCTGGCTTGCGAAGCGGGAGCGCGGTGGTAATTTCGGGCCGTGAGCAAGTCCGTGATACCGATTCAAATTCGCGCGCTGATCCCGACGAATGCCGGAACAGCCGTTTTTTTGGGAAACGACGAAAAGGTTTTTACCATCTACATCGACCAGACGATTGGCCACGCCATCAACCTCTACCTGAACGACGCAGAGAAAGAGCGTCCACTTACTCACGACCTGCTCGCGAATGTCCTCACGGCTCTCGGCGGCAAGGTCGAGCGGATCATCATCAATGATTTCAAAAGCGGGGTTTTCTACGGCCGCCTGATCATCACAGCCGAGAACGAACTCCAACAGCGCAAGATCGTGGAACTCGACGCGCGCTCGAGCGATTGCCTGGCGATGGCCGCGCTTCAAAAAGCCCCAATCTATGTGAGCGAAGTCGTGTGGGAAGAGGTCGAAGACACGGCGCAGATTCTCGAGAAACTCCAAAAGAGCACCCCCGAGCCGGAGGAAACCGAGGGCGGCGAGGAGCCCGAGGATTGATCTACTCGAGGCGGACCCGCGGATCGACCACCGCGTAGAGAAGGTCGGAAACTAGATTTCCGACCAGCACCAGCGCGGCGACGATGAAGTTCAGCGCCACCAGCGTCGGGTAATCCCGCTCGAGCACGGCCTCGTAGCCGAGCCGTCCCATTCCGGGATACGCGAAAATTGTTTCCACAATCACCGAGCCGCCAATCAGCGCGGGCAGGAGTCCGCCGATGCCGGTGATTAAGGGGCGGATCGAATTTCGCAGCGCGTGTTTGTAGAAAATCGTGTCGTCATCGAGTCCCTTGGCCCTCGCGGTGCGGATGTAGCCTTCGTGCAAAGTCTCGAGCATGCTGGCGCGGATGTAGCGGGATTGCACCGCGATGCCTCCCAGCGAGAGGATGGTGGCGGGGAGCGCGATGTGCCACACGCGGTCGAGCCACATCGAGGCAGCATTTGGGAAGGCGATCCCGAACGATTGCATTCCCAGCACGGGAATCCCGCCGAATTTGACCAATCCGATGATCGCCAGATTCGCGATCCAGAAAGTGGGAATGGCGATGAAGAGAAACACTCCGAAGGAAACCACAGTGTCCGGTGCGCGGCCGGCATTCCTCGCGCAATAAATGCCGATCAGCATTCCGAAGGTGAGCGAGAGCCCGATGGCGGCGACATTGAGGATCACGGTGGCGGGCAGGCGCTCGAGGATGCGGCCCAGCACGGGGCGGTCGTCCTTGATGCTGCGCAACTCGCCGGTGAAGAGGTCGCGCATATTGAGCCAGTATTGTTCGTGGAGCGGACGGTCGAGGTGGAATTTTTTGCGGAAAGCCTCCTTCACCTGCGGCGTGATTTTAGGATTCAACTCACCCCATGGATACGGGCTGCCCGGCGCCAGCGTGATCATGAAAAACGAAACCAGGCTGATGCAAAACAGCAGGAACGCGCTGATCAGAAGTCGGCGGACGAGGAAGTTCAGCATGGGCGCTGAGGATTGAAGCACGACTCCCGCTCCGCCGCAACGCGCAGCCTTGAAGTCGCGTTGGCATTCGCTAGCCTGCGGACATGGCACGCAAGAAAAGTTCCTCCCGCTCAAAGAGCCTCCTCCCCATCGCCGCAGGGTTTTTTGTGCTCATCGCACTGGGTTTCGTGTTCCTCGGTTCCAAAGACAAATCGACCCACCGCACCGTTCCCTCATTGGATGTTGCGGGTTACTTGCAAAATTCGAACAGCCTTCGCGGGAATACCTACAAACTCGAAGGAAAAGTCGCCGAATCCCTCGCGTGGTCGCCCGACTCCGGCCGCCTCATCGCCATCGAGGTGGACAACGAAATCATCCCGGTCCTCGTGACCGCCGACTTCAACGACATGAACATCCAAAAGGAACAGCGCCTCGTCTTCTTAGTGGCGGTCGATGAAAAAGGAATTCTCCGCACCCGGAAGGTCGAAAAATCATGAGCCTCCGCCTTGCACTCCCACTGGCTTGTTTGATCGCCCTCCTTCCTGCCAAGGCGCAGGACTCCTCCCGCCCCCCGCAAATGAACGAGGGATTCATCGGCCGCGATGTGCCGGCGTTCGATCCCGGCAGCGATGTCATGAATTACGACGGGAAGATTTGGAACATCAACAACAACCGCCTCCTCCGCGCGCGCTTCGAGAAATACCTCAATGCCCCCGCCGCCACGAGCGAGGCCGATGTGGCGTATCGCCAGACGATCGACCGTATCCTCGACCTCCTTTCCCCCGGCAAAGCCTCGCCGCAAAATATCGAGACCGCCTTTTCCCTGTTAAAAAAGGCCTCCGAATACCGGGATGACGCCAACCTCTGCCGGACGATGTCCGACGCGATCCATTCCGCACGCCAGAGCCTCGAAACGGTTGCCAAGCTCCAACGAGACAATGCCAAGCTGGAAAAAAATCTCGGCCAGGCCGAGTGGAACAACCAGATGGCCGCTCAAAACCGCATCCTCAACTCCCCCACCGGCACCAATGTCTCCCAGTTGGCTCAGGAGAACATCAAGATTGAGCGCGACGCCCGCATGGCCTCGACAAAGCGCAAACTCTCCGACATCGGGCAAACGATCCAAAACAACAAACTCCGCATCGCCTCGCTCGAACTCACCACAAAAGGTCACCTCCAGGCGCTGATCATGCAGTATTTCGCCACGCGGCGCTTCGAGCATGTGATCATTGCCAACCGCTTCTACCGCGCCATTTACAAGGACGGCGACAACTCGATCGAGGTTTACAAGAAAATGGTCGACTCCCTGCCGGTGAACAAAGATGCCGGGCAGGCCAAACTGAATGCCGAACTCGACCCGCGCGTCTCGGGCTCGCAAGGCGTCCTGGATCAGCAAACCTCCACCGGAGCGGGAGCCGATGGGAAGGGGACAAATGTCATTATTAACAACAACTCCGGCGGTGGCAGCCGCACCGGCAGCTCCTTCGCCGCCAGCGGTGCGAAGATGGGACTCGAAAACATCGGCGTGGAAAGCCTCACCGGCGGCGCGGCGACCGCAGCCCAAAGCATTAGCAAACTCGTCAGCTCCCTCAGCCAGATCGACAGCCTTGCCAGCGAGGCGATCCGCGATGTGAACGAGGGCGTCGAGGCCTACAAATACCTCCTCGAGCAGGGCGAACTCCAAAGTGCCACCGAGCGGCTCGCCGAGACCTTTGCCCTCGGCGAATACATGCCCAGCGTGCGGCTCCTCTCGCGCGATGACAAACGGCGCGCCTTGGAATTCACACGCAAGAGCAACGAACTCCTCGCCGCGCTGGAAGTGAATGACCTCACGCGCGCCGAAAAACTCGTGCCCGAACTGGAAGAGATCGCGAAGGATTTCGACCCCAGCAAGCCGCTCGCGAAGGTCGAGACGGCCAAGACGATCAGCGCGATGCACCTCGCCAAAGCCCGCACCGCTGCGGTTTCGGGCGACAAGGCGACGATGGAAAAGGAACTCCGCGCCGCCGCCGAGATTTGGCCGCGCAACCCCGCGCTGGCGGAGGTGGGGAACACGATCTTCACCCAGTCCGATGTGCAGCAACAGGCGATGAATGATTTCGACCGGTTGCTTCAACAGAACAACCACCGGCAGATTTTCGAGGACCGGATGCGCTTCATCGCCGCCGCCGCGCTTTATCCCGAGAAGCAAAAACAACTCGGCGAGGTTTTGGAAAAAATGACATTGGTCGAGTCGGCCATCGTGAAGGCGCAGGAGATTTCGAAACGCGGCGATCCCGCCGGGGCGTGGGAAAGTGCGGAGTCCGCGCGGAAGGAATTCCCCGATGACAACAAGCTCAACCAACTCCGCGCCGACCTCACCACGCAGGCTTCGGAGTTCGTGCAGGCGATCAACCGCGCCGAGGATTTCGAGAAAAAGGATCAGCCCGGTTCCTCGCTCGCCTGGTATCTCAAGGCGCGACAGATTTACCCCGCCAGCACCTTTGCGAAGGCGGGCATTCAGCGGCTAGGCCAGCAAGTCCTGCCCGACGCGAAGTAGCCTATGAAGCGCCGGATTTTGCTCGTGGATGGCCACAGCGTGATTTTCGCCTGGGCGGACCTCGCCGAAATCCACCAGCGCAACACGGCCTCCGCCCGGGAAAACCTCGTCCGGCGTTTGACTGGGCTCCAAGACTCGACGGAATGGGAAGTCGCCGTGGTCTTCGACGGACGCGGCGCGAAGGCCTCGAGTGATTCCGTTCCCCACGGCATCGCGGTCTTTTACTCCAAGTCCGGCCAAACCGCCGACGAAATCATCGAGCGGCTTGCGGCGAAGTATTCAGCGACCTGCGAGGTAACCGTCGCTACCGATGACCACATGGAGCGCACGACCGTGGAAGCCCTCGGAGGCATGAGCATGTCGACGGAGCAACTTCTCTCCGAAACCAACAGCGCCGGAAGCGCCTTGCGCGAACGAATCCAAAACCTCAGCTCAAGGAGAGTGGGCGTCCCGCCCACCAGGATGAAACAAAGTGGGCGGGACGCCCAGGCTCCTTGAAGGGCTTACATCCGGTTGTAAAGATCGCCGAGGACCCAGACGGATCCGCCGATCATGATGAACAGGATGAGCCCTGTGAACATGACCAGTTGGAGATCTTCCTTCTGCTGGCCTTTGTAGGAAAGGTGCAGGAAGAAGCGCAGATGCACGATCAGTTGCAGAAGCGCACAGAGGATGAGGGCGAAAAAGCTGATCTTCCCGCCCACAGTCGCCACGAGGGTGAAGGGGATAATCGTGAGCACCGTGGCCAGCACAAAACCGATCACATAATGACGAAATTCTTTGTTTTTTTCCATCAGAGTAGTCCTCCCAAAAAGACGAAGCTGAAGATGAAGATCCAGACCACATCGAGGAAATGCCAGAACACCGCCCAGCGGAGCAGGGTCAACTTCCAGCGGAGATCGACACCCCGAACCAAAATCCCGGCGACAATCACGAGACACCAGATGAGTCCTCCGGTGACATGCAGACCGTGGAGCCCAACCAGGGACCACAAGGCGGAGAGGTAACCGCTGCGCGTCGGAGGTCCCCCGGCCGCCGCCATGGCGATGAAGTCGGAAATCTCACGATAAAGGAATCCGCAACCGAGAAGGACGGTGATCAAGAGCCAAAAAACCAATTTTTTGGTGCTGGCACCCCGGGCGCCGTGTTGCTGCTTCAGGGTCAAGACCGCCATTCCGCTGGTCAAACTCGAGAGAAGAAGGAAGGCGGTTTGCCAGGCGACGCTTCCAAGGTCGAAGAGTTCCTTGGGGCCGGGGCAACACATCAGAGGTGCTGTGGTGGCGAAGACGGCAAAAAACATCCCGAAGGTCACCAGGTCGCTCATCATGAAAACCCAGAACCCGAAGACGGATGTCTCCGCCTCGAGGTGGTCATCGCCGTGCTCTTCGCCCAGATTCAGGCCGGGGTGGAGTGATTGTCTGGTCGAGGAACTCATGGGTTTTTGATGATGTCGGGGCGGGCCAGCCCTTGGTTTGCCTCCTTGCACTCGTCGTCGCGCGTGACGCCCACGCTCTCGCGGGCCGCCCGCCGCCAGGCTTCATCGATCTCACGCACCTCGGCGGCGGGGATGATTCGATTTCTTTGAGGCAGAAAAGCGTAAGTGATGGCTGTCGCGATGGCGCCGAGGAGGGAGGCGATGGCCAACCACCACATGTGCCAGACCAAGCCGAAGCCGAACCCGGAGGCCATAACCATAATGATGAAGCCGTAGTAGGTATTCGCGGGCATCTCGATGTCTTCGTATTTCTCGATCGGTTGGTAGGCCGTGCCCTTTTCCTTGGCGTCATGGAAGGCATCCCGGCCTTCGACTTTGGGCAGAACCGCAAAATTCCAATCGGGAGCCGGCGCGGGGGTCCACCACTCGAGAGTTCGGCCATCCCAAGGATCACCGAAGGGAACCGCCAATTTCTTCCGGTTTAAAACGCTCATCAGGATTGTCAGGAGCACGAAAAGAAAGGCGAGACCAAGAATGAGCGCGCCGATTCCCGAGACAACCATCCATGGGACAAGGTCCGGATCCTGGTAGGCGACCGTTCGCCGGGTCATCCCCATCATTCCGACTTTGTAGAGGGGAAGGAAGGCCAGAGAGAAACCGACCGCCCAAAGAATTGCGGTGATGCGGGAGTAACTCTCGATGAGTCGGAACCCGTAAATTTTGGGGAACCAAATGTGAATGCCTGCGAGAATTCCGAATAGAACGCCGGGGATGATCACATTGTGAAAATGGGCAACCAGAAAGAGGCTGTTGTGCAGTTGGTAATCCAAGGTTGGGCTCGCAAGGACCACCCCGCTCAGGCCGCCAATGGTGAAGAGAACGAAAAAACCGCACAGGTAGATCATCGGTGCTGTGAAGCGGATCCGCCCGCCCCAGAGAGTCGCCAGCCAATCGTAGATTTTCACCCCCGTCGGGATCGCAATCAGAAGCGTCGCCACTCCAAAGGCGGCGTTCACCGTCGCGGATTGCCCCATGGTGAAGAAGTGATGCAGCCAGACCATGAAGGAGAGAACGGCGATGCACATCGTGGCGGAAACAATCCCGGTGTAGCCGTAAAGACGCTTCCCGGAATAGGTGGAAGCGATTTCCGACATCACCCCGAAAGCCGGAAGGATGAGGATGTAAACTTCCGGGTGGCCGAACATCCAGAATAGGTTGATGAAGTTCATCAAATTCCCGCCCATGTCGTTCGTGAAAAAGTGGAAGCCGAGGAAGCGATCGAGCCCGAGCATGGCGCAGCAGGCTGTGAGCGGTGGCATCGCAAAGATCAGCAGGATGGAGGTGCAGAGAGCCGTCCATGTGAACAGCGGCATCCTCATGAAATTCATCCCCGCCGTGCGCATCTTGTAGATGGTCACAGCAAAGTTGACGCCCGTGAGGGTGGAGCCAATGCCAGAAATCGCGACGGAGAGAATGTAATAATCGGGGCCGACTCCAGGATTGACCAAGCGACCGGTGAAAGAAGGGTAACCGGTCCACCCACCTGTCGAAAACTCACCGACCATCAGCGAGATCATGAAAAGAAATCCGCCGGCCGCTGTGAGACCCAGGCTGATTTGATTGAGCTTCGGGAAAGCCACATCCCTCGCACCGATCTGCAAGGGGACGACGATATTGATCAGGCCGATCAGGAAAGGCATCGCCACGAAAAAGATCATGTTGGTGCCGTGAGTCGTGAAAAGCTGGTTGAAGTGATCCGAGGAGAGGAACCCGCCATTGAGGCCGACCGCTTGGTTCGCCCGCATCAGCATGCCCTCGACAACCCCGCGGAACAACATAATCACCGCGAAGATGATATACATCGTGCCGATTTTTTTGTGATCCACACTTGTCAGCCATTCGCAAAAAAGCGGCTTCCACCACTTCATCCAAGTCAGAAGGGCGACAATCATCACTCCCCCGACCGGCATCATGGCCGCCGCACTGGCGGTGATGAAGGTGTTGATGTTTGGTTGTTCGACCGCCTGAACGAGGATGATCGAGTCCCAAGTTAATCTGCCAAAAAGCACTTCGAGCATTTTACATTTCCATTCCCATCATGGGTTTATCCGATGCCGGCGGGAGGATGGATTTCTTGGGGTCGTAGGACGGACTGCCCGGTTGGCTTTCCGGAGTCATATCCTCGACCATGTAGCGGGCCAGCACCCGTTGAAAAATTTTCGGATCCCCGAGGACCATTTCAATCGGCCCTTTTCGGCCCTCGATGGCGAGGGGTTTTTTGGCCTCTTCCGAAGTCCCCTGCATCGCCAGAATGGCATAAGTCTCGGCGGTGAGAGAGAGGTCGCTCGATTGCGCTTTCTTCATGCGGGCCGCGTAGTCCTCCTTGGAAACCGAATAAACGACGAACTTCTGTTTCCAGAATCCGTTGCCGGTGAACTGGGTATTCATCCCCTGAGCCTCACCCTGCTTGGCAGCCAGGAAGTTCAACTTCGTGGTCATGGCCGGCATGGCGTAAATCTGACCCACGATCGCCGAGATCTGAAGGCTCTGCATGACGGTGTCCGTCGTCAATGTCAACTCGACCGCTCGCCCCTCGGGCACGACCAACTCGTCCACCAGAGCAACCCCCTCGTCCGGATAAATGAAAATCCATTTCCAATCCAGGCCGATGACTTTGATTTGCAGCGGGTCTTTGCCGAGTTCCTTGTAGGGGTCGAGGCGAAAGGTCATCTTCCAAAGGCTGACCCCCATCAAAAAAACCACGAGAATCGGCACGCCCCACATCAGGCATTCAAGAATCCGGTTCGACTCCCAGTTCGGACGATATTTTCCCGTCGGCTTGCTTCGGCGATAGCGCCACAGAATCCACGGAGTGGCCAACAGGACGGGAACCACCGCGATGAGTGTCAACAAAGTTACAATTTCCAGATGTTGCAACTGCGCGGACGCCACGGGCCCCATCGGCTGCAGAAAAGATTCCGCGACGGCTAGTTTGGTGGTTGGGTCGATCATCGAAAAACGGTGAAGTTTCTATTCGTCTTGCCTGATGTCTGCGAGTGAAAAGTGGCTGATTGGAAAAAAATTATGGGCTGAGTGGTCGAGATAGTCGAACTAGGGCAGCAATTTTTTAAGGCTCTAATGTAGGTCAGGCGTCCCGCCTGACATCGATGGGATGACTCTCGCAGGCGGGACGCCTGCGCTACATTCCATCGGGACGCCTGATCCTCCGAGGTTGTTTTGATTAAAGCCCAGGGCTGCTGTGCATGATGCCGCCGTCCGCGAAGATCGTCGTGGCGGTGAGGTAGCTGGCTCCGTCTCCGGCGAGGAAGGCGACGACGCTGGCGATTTCCTCGGGTTGGGCCATACGACCGACGGGGATGGCGTCGTCGAGTTTCTTGAGGAGAGCGGGGTCTTTCATTGTGGAGGTATTGATCGGCGTGGCGACGGCGCCGGGGCCAACTCCAGTGACGAGAATGTTGTGCGGCGCGAGTTCGAGGCCGGCGGTGCGGGTGAGCATGCGCATGCCGCCCTTCGAGAGGCAGTAGGCGGTGTTGCCCGGCATCGGCCAATCTTCGTGGACCGAGGTGATGTTGATGATGCGACCGCCGCCGCCTTGGGCGATGAATTGCTTCGCGGCGATCTGCGTGCCGAAGAAGGCGCTCTTGAGGTTGATGTCGAGCACGCGCTGGTATTGCTCCTCGGTGGTATCGAGCACGGAGGTGCGGGTTTCGACGCCGGCGTTGTTCACCATGATGTCGAGGCGGCCGAAGTT
>Ga0315901_10009250_pt1 | contig 11351 bp, 6 predicted proteins | sample LakEriMetagenome_10_FD_203761 | JGI IMG/M metagenome (GOLD analysis project Ga0315901, IMG submission 203761) | Freshwater fungal communities from buoy surface, Lake Erie, Ohio, United States - Buoy 2 MA116 | ecosystem: Environmental > Aquatic > Freshwater > Lake | place: USA: Lake Erie, Ohio...
AAAGTCTCCAGCCTGGTAAAGGTTGTTCTCCTTTATATCCTGTATGAGAAGAACCCTCTTCATCCCAAGCTCTTAGAACGGCATTATCCGCTTTACTGTACCCAAAACAAACAGGTTCGATTACCCTTAACCCTCTACCACCTGGCTCGTCACCATCATAGTAAATCACTATTTTCTTTTTTTTCTTAATAGCGTCTACTATAGATTCAACAGAAGCTACTTCTAAAATAAGTGATTTAGTTATGTTGTAAAGTTTCATTACGCTGACGGAGTTGTATAAGGTTTGTTAGGTTGATACTCATTAATAACGGTTTCTGCCTTTCTTTCAATAATATCTTGAATAGCTCCTGCGTTTTGATTATAAACATCTAAAAATCCGCCAGTTCCTTTACCTTGAGCGTCTCCATCTGCTAAAGCGTCAGGGTTAACAGTCGAATATTCATTAGCGGTTTTTTTATAATCATTTTTAGGTAACAATTTAGCTCTTTCCGCCTCAGCGATTGAGCTCAACTCATTTTTAGGTTGTTCAAAATTTAAAGGTTCATTTACTGCCATGTTAAATTATTTTTTTCATTAAATCGTTTATGCGTTTTAAGCTTTCTGTAACTTCTAAATTATAATATTCAGTACTACTACTGTGGCTTTTGGATGGCCTATTTAAATTATTAATACCATCTTTTTCATGTGGGTCAATAAATTGATTTGGTAAAACTTCTGACCTGTTTTGTTTTAAACTATGAACACCGTCTCTCATCGATGTTAATGTATTATCAACCCAATTCCTAACATAATGCCCCCCATTTAAAATAAACGGTAAATCATTTTCTTTACCGCTAAAAGAATCAAACCAATTCTTCATTCTTTTTAACTGTTGGTATGTAATCTCCCCACTATCTCTAAGTTCTTTATTTCTTCTAAACCCTTCAGTGTTATCATCGGCACCATTGGCAGCATCATGGCATTGTTTTAAATAATCCATAACCTCATCAGGGAGTTTAATAGTATTTCCGTATAAATCTTTATTCACTTGTTTTTAAAATATTGATTAATTTATTAATACTAATACCTTCTTTGTCGGCAATTTTTTTAATCGATTGTAAATTTTTAACTAAAATTTTGCTAACAGGTGAATCTTTTCTCACAACGTCTGAGTAATCCTTATCTTTTTTTGATAACATATCCTCAACCATTTTAATCATTCTTTGTCTTTGAGCTTCTTCTAAAGAATCTTTCTCAACCAAACGTTGTTTCAGTTTACCTTTTCTTCTTTTTTGACCTTTTAGTTTACCAAAATCCATAGTTCTTTCGACAGGATTATCTACCCCCATATCTTTAAGGGTTTTAACTGAATTTGCAAAATCCATATCTTCAGTTTCTTCATAACCAAAAGCATCTGAAAAATCAATTTCTTTAACTACATCACCATCCTTTTCTTCACTTTCACCATAGTAAACACGATAACCTCTTACAACAGGGTCATTAGTTTGTCTTGTTGCTACAACAGTTTGGTCCATTGTTTTTTTAGGATGTAAGTACATATTAATAAAAGGTATACTTGAATCTTTAAATGACCCATCAGAACCTATTAATTCATTAATTTCTTCTGGTTCATCAACTTTATCCAAATCCTTTTCTATTTCTGTTTTCTTAACTTTTTCTTTTTTATTTAAAAATTTTTGTACGATTGATTTAACTTTTTTTTCGTCTTTCTTTTTAAAGTCTTTCTTGTTATCTGTCTTTCTAGATTCAGATAATGTTTCCGCAACTGAATAATATAGAGAAATTTTATCACCTTTATCTTTAAGGAAAAAATAACAATTATTATTAAAGTATTCTTTATTAAAACTAATCATGACTTTTTTATCAATAAATACTTCGTTTTAATGTATTTATCATAAAAAAGATGTCGAATCAAAATATAAATCAATTTGTAAGGAATAATCTATATCCAAAACTTTATTTGGATAGTTATGATATGTCTTTAACATCTGACGAAACTGATTTTAATCAGGAAGTGGTTTTTTCTCCCTATCTTATTGCTCAAACATACGGTAATAAATTACCAATTAATATAGATATTAATAACATTGATACCGTACAGAACCTAAATCTGACATATAAAAACTACAATCCAAATAATATATTTGTTTCACAAAATTACTACAACCCTGATAAATTAGATTTAAATTGTTTTACTGCTCAAACATCTTGTGATATAGGATTAACGGGTATCGATAATGGTTTAGTAAATAAAATGACAGGTCAAACGATAACATTTACTAAAGGTTTGTTATCAAATTCATCAAAATTTAATAGATTAAGTTTTGACAGAAGATTTAAAATGTTTCAAGTTACAGGTTATACTAATACACCAAATATAAGATTTTCAGGTTTTAATAATACTGTATTATATGAAGTGATTAGTAAAAACGACCCATTGGTTGGTAAATATCATGAACTATATGGAGGATTTTATCAGGGGTTTTATAAGTTACATGGGTACGATTATGATATTTTCCCTGAAAGGATGACTAAAGGATGGTCTGTTGAGATGATTCTTAAACCAAGACTGTTCAATGAATATGTACCAGGTCCTGGAGAAACTACTTTAAATGAAATTTACCCAAACAATAAAAATACATTTTTTTATTTTGGTACAAGAGCGGAAAATAAATTTTATCATCACGCTGATGGGACACCTAATTGTTTTACGGGTTACACACGAGTGACTACACCATTAACAGGTTTAAGTACTTGTGCATGTTGTAATTTGGAAATAAAAAACAGTAGATGTATTTACGTTTATCCTCCTAGGTCAAAAGACGGTAAACATGACCCACGTATAAATTATGGTTGTGATAAATGTGGAGGATTAAAGACTACACAATTATCTTGTGGGTGTGGATGTGATAAACCACAATGTGAAACTTGTGGATGGGAATGTCAAACACATAAATGTCCCCCGACTCCTACGCCAACACCTACGCCAAGTCCGACTCCTACACCGACTAGTAATAATTGTATTACAACACCTACATGTACCCCAACTTGTACAAAATGTGATACTTGTGATGATTGTTTAGACTGTAAACCTGAAGGGTTTTCGTCAATTGAAGACACTTGTGAGAAAGACCCACTATATGACTCAATGTCAAACGCGTTTTCGTTAAGGTTATGTGGTGACCCTAAAAATCCTCAAATAGGAGTTAGATTTTTAAGATTCACAGGTGACTGTACAACTTCAGGTGAGTGCTCAACTAGTGGAATTACATACTCTACAGGATATACCATAACTGATATATGTACACCACCAATATATCCAAGATGTGAAAAAGAAAATCCCGCTTGGTTAGACGAAGAACATTGGTTCCAAGTAAACGTTGTTTGGGAACGATATACTTGGTTTGATTACTGTGATTTAAAATATCGAGGTGGTTTAGGTGACATAACAAAACAAGTTTATCTAGAATCTTTAGCTAATAATTCAACTTCGTTAATTAGTACTCCATACACTAAAGAAAATGGTAAAGTCGCTGAAAAAATTGATTTAATCAATTTAAACGAAAAATGGTTGATTGAAGGTAAAATGAGAAAGGGTAGATTAAAAATCTACATTAATGGTAAGATATTTCATACTGTCGAAGATTTTGAGGAGATTATCCCTAGAGCGTTAAACACCGACAAAGAAAAACAAGTTGGAGTTCCATTTAATATATCTTGGGGTGGAGGTACCCAAGGCCTTAGAGAAAACTTAACATTTTCATCAATGACCTTACCTAATGGACCTTATATTCAGGACCCCGAATGTTTCCCAACAAATGATTTAACGGGAACCACATTTAATGGGTTAAATACAAATATTTTAATTGAACAAAATTTTGCAGGAACTTTTGAGGGGGCAATTTCTCAATTTAGAATGTACGTTGAGCCGTTATCGGCGCCTGAAGTTAAACATAACTTTAAATTACTTGTCGGTAAATTTAATATGTTTAATCCCGATTGTCCCGATTGTTCAACAACGATTTGTAAACCTGATGATATCACATATGTAATTACAGGTGACACTCCTGTTACAACAACCACTACTTTTGAGGAACCGTTTATTGACGAACCATTAGGTAGAATTTTTATTGAGGATATACGAGATAGAAATTATCTAATCGAAAAAAGATTACAATTACCATCAGTAAAACCTAAATCTATGTTTTGGGATGCGGATGAATGGTGGGGAGACCAAGGAAGAACTTCTGAATGTGTTGGTTATGCTTGGGCTCATTGGATTGAAGATGGTCCGATTAAACATGGAGGTAAACCACCTATCGAGCATCCAACAATTATATATAAACAGGCTCAAAAAATTGACGAATGGCCAGGTGAAAATTATAAAGGAACTTCAGTTAGAGCGGGTGCAAAATACCTAAAGAGTATTGGTAGAATTGAACAATATTTATGGACTTATGATATAAATGTTTTAATATCGACAGTATTAACTAAAGGACCTGTTGTTGTTGGTACTAATTGGTACTCATCAATGAATAGACCTGACATTAATGGTTTAATAAAAGTTTCGGGTTTCAGAATTGGGGGTCACGCCTACGTTATCAATGGTGTTGATACAATTAAAAAACAATTTAGAATTAAAAATAGTTGGGGTCGTTCTTGGGGTAAACAAGGACATGCCTTTATTTCTTTTAATGATATGAATAAACTTATTAGACAAAACGGTGAAGTTTGTTTAGCGATAGAAAAAAGGTCTAACTAATGAGTGAAATTATAGTAATAAAAAGTATAAATTACGATGGTGAATTAGCGAATGTATTATTTAAACCATCGGGGTCTAACAACGTCATTAATTTGGGTAATATTACATTACCTTTTGAATTTGACCCTTCATTATTAGTACCACCTTTAAAACCATACGGGACATATACCATTTTTGTTATTGAGGAGAATTGCACTTACTATCTAGATGTTCCAGCACCAACCCCGACGCCGACTCCTAGTAACACAATAACAAAAACACCAACCCCAACACCAACACCTACGTTAACCCCAACTCAAACAATTGACCCTTGTAAATTTATTAGTCCAACACCTACTAAAAGTGTTACTCCTACTAAAACACCTAAAGCATCTCCGACACCTACACCTAGTTGGGACCCGTGTATTACACCATTCCCAACTAAAACTCCGACACCTACACCTACTAAAACAATTACCCCAACCCCATCAATAACACCTACTATAACACCAACTGTAACTCCAAGTAATACTGTTACCCCAACCCCGAGTGTTACAATAACCCCAACTCCATCAGTTACTCCTACATTTACCCCATCATCAACAGTAACACCAACTCCATCAGTTACTCCTACATTTACCCCATCATCAACAGTAACACCAACTCCATCAGTTACTCCTACATTTGGGTTATCCCCAACACCAACTCCATCAGTTACTCCTACATTTGGATTATCTCCAACACCAACACAAACACCTACAATAACCCCAACTAATACAATAACACCTACACAAACACCTACAATAACCCCAACTAATACAATAACAACCACACCTACCAATACATTAACACCAACATCTACCCCTACCCCAACGCAAACTAGCGAACCAACACCTACCCCTACACCTACTAATACTCAAACACCTACACTAACTCCAACACCTACATTAACTCCAACACCAACACTTATTACTTGTTATATCACGAGTGAATCGGGTAACCCTATAATTTCTGAAGATAATAATTATATTATACCTGAAGATTGTGAGTAACGATAAATATATATTATTAAATGAGTCAATTAATAGAGATAACTGGAGCAACAGGTACAGGTCCTTACGACATAGAGGTATGTGATATCACATTATCTTTATGTGTACCGATTGCGTCGTCAGTCCCTATACCACCGACATATCAATTTCCGATACCTTTAGTTTTAGAAGGTGTAAATGAGGTTATTGTAAAATTAACAGATTCTGAAGGTTGCACTACCTTGGAACTAATTTCTTGTAATACCCCTAGCCAAACTCCTACTCCCACATTAACACCGACACCTACAATGATTGTTAATTGTAATTGTATTACTTTTATTAATCAAGACACTATTAATGAACATAACATATCTTTTATTGATTGTAATGGTGTTTTAGTTGATACTATAATTTCACCTGACACTGAATTACGTTTTTGTGGTAAAAATCCATCCGTAAGTAATCCAATTGTCTCAGTATTTATTGGGGGTAATTGTGATGGAGGTGTATGTCCCCCTCCGACCCCAACCCCAACTAAAACTAACACCCCGACTAACACATCAACACCTACTGTAACACCCACAAAAACTTTAGTTCCTTTAGTTGGCTATTTTAGGGACTGTTGTGACCCATTGAATGTATTTGTTGTATCGACAATACCTTTATCTAATTATCCATTAAGTGGGGTGTATTATATTCAGAGTAGTGGATTTAACGGGTGTGCAACCTTTATACCTCCAACATCAACTATTAGTGCGTATGTTTGTACAAATATAACATCTTTCAGTTCCTGTATAGATTGTCAAACTTCATACCCATGTCCTTCCCCAACCCCTACTGTAACACCTACCATCACCCCAACGGAAACAGTTACACCAACTGTAACATCAACTCCAACTATAACTCCAACAGTTACTCCGACTGAAACTGTCACTCCAACAGTTACTCCGACAGTCACTACAACACCGACCGAAACAGTTACACCAACAGTTACTAAAACATCAACCCCTACTATTACTCCTACTAAAACTTCAACTGTTACGCCAACTGTAACCAGAACTCAAACGATAACACCAACAAAAACTATAACACCAACATCAACACCAACGATAACTCCTACAAGAACGATAACTCCTACAAGAACGATAACACCAACAATAACCCCAACAAATACGGTCACGCCAACTAATACTAAGACATTAACTCCTACAAGAACCGTAACACCAACAAATACAGTAACACCAACAGTAACTAGAACTCAAACAAAAACTCCGACACCTACATTAACCCCAACTAAAACTCCGACCATTACTCCAACGTTAACAAGGACAGTAACACCGACAAGGACAGTAACACCTACCGTTACTAAAACAGTTACGCCAACGAGAACTGAAACAGTTACCCCTACGGTGACAAAAACACCTACAAGAACTGTAACCCCAACATCAACAGTTACAAAAACTCCAACAGTTACTCCAACAGTCACACCAACAATAACTTCAACTCCAACCGTGACAAAAACGGTAACAAGAACAGTAACACCGACCCCAACAATAACAAGAACCGTTACAAGAACAATTACGCCAACTAGAACTGAAACTCCAACTCCAACCGTGACAAAAACGGTAACAAGAACAGTTACTCCAACTAATACCCCTACTTCTACTATAACACAAACGGTTACACCAACAAGAACTCCGACAAGAACCGTTACACCAACTATAACACCTACTAATTCAGTTACACCAACTAATACGGTAACACCAACTAATACGGTAACACCAACGGTCACTATTACTCCTACTAACACGGTAACTATTACACCGACAAATACTGTAACCCAAACAGTCACTATCACACCAACTAATTCACTTACACCGACAAATACTGTAACACCAACAGTCACTATCACACCAACTGAAACAATAACTCAGACACCAACAAATACTGTAACTCCTACTAATACGGTAACACCAACAGTCACTACCACCCCAACTGAAACAGTAACTCAAACACCAACAAATACTGTTACTCCAACTGTTACTATAACTCCTACTAATTCTGTAACACCTACAAATACAATTACCCCTACAAATACTGTAACACCTACAAATACAATTACCCCAACAGTTACTATTACACCTACAAATACTATTACTCCTACAAATACGGTAACACCCACAAATACTATTAGTACCACCCCAACCCAAACACCAACAGTTACACCAACAAATACTATAACCCCGACAATAACTCCTACAGTAACGGTTACACCATCACCATTGCCCCCAACAATTTCTTATTTCCAAGATTGTTGTACTAATTTAGTATATAAAATAGGAAATATACCTGGTATAATAACAATATCTGTTGGAAGTTATTACTATATTGTGTCTGATGTGTTTACAGGTTGTACATTATCCGTTAATGAAACATCGTATGTTTCGCAGGGTAATTATACATCAGTTACCAATTATTCCGATTGTGTTAATTGTTTAAGTTCGGAAACAATAATTTGTCCTTCCCCAACTCCTACAGTTACTCCAACAAATACTGTAACACCAACTGTTACTCCTACAGTTACTCCAACAAATACCGTAACACCAACTGTTACTCCAGCACCTGAATGTGACATTATTTTACAAATATTGAGTCCAACCCCAACTCCGACCCCAACAGTTACACCGACTAATACAATAACACCGACTAATACAATAACACCGACTAATACAATAACACCGACTAATACAATAACACCGACTAATACAATTAGCCCTACTAATTCTACCACCCCTACTAAAACAGTTACGCCTACTAACACTATTACCCCTACAATAACTCTAACACCTACTTTAACTCAAACACCAGCCAATACTTTAACCCCTACTAACACAATAACTCCAACTAATACAATAACTCCAACTAATACAGTAACTCCAACTAATACAATAACTCCTACAAGAACTATCACTTCTACACCTACTAAAACAGTTACACCTACAAGAACATCTACTCCTACAAGAACTAATACCCCAACAATAACCCCTACTAACACCATCACTCCAACAAGAACAGTTACACCAACAAGAACTATAACACCAACAAGAACTATAACACCTACTAATACAATTACCCCAACGGTGACACCTACTTTTACACCAACAAAAACAGTTACAAAAACAGTTACACCGACTCGCACACCAACAGTTAGCCCAACAATAACCCCAACTAATACTATTACTCCTACAAGAACGGTTACTCCTACAAGAACAGTTACTCCTACAAGAACAGTTACTCCTACAAGAACAGTAACACCAACTGTTACTCCAACAATAACCCCAACAAAAACTCCTACAAGAACGATTACACCTACAAGAACGATTACACCTACAAGAACGATTACGCCTACAATAACAGTTACCCCAACAAAAACACCTACTAAAACCCCGACTATAACACCAACAAAAACACCAACAAAAACACCTACAATTACCCCTACGGTGACTAAAACATTAACTAAAACCCCTACTAAAACTCCTACTAAAACTCCTACTAAAACTCCAACAAGAACTGTAACACCAACAAGAACTGTAACACCAACTAAAAGTCCAGGTCCTGTAACTTTACAAGTTTACCAATTAAGAGGAGGATGTTGTAACTTAGGAATTGAATACATGTTATTACCAAACACGGTTGTTCCATTTAATACATTTGTTGCAACTACATTAGGGGAATGTTATTTGGTTTCCGCTCTTTCTACGTCATCGACCCCAACAAAAACTTGGAATGGTGGTGCTACGTTTTCAGATTGTTTGGGTTGTTTAGCTTCTAATAAATGCCCTAACAGTAGATGTACAACAATTACTGTTTTTGTTACAAGTACATTCGAATGGACGGGACCTAATAGTACATTTAATACAATAACGTATACACCAGGGACATATCTTTTAGGTTGTGTTAGGATAGGGACTGTTACTTCTGATAATGGACCGTCATCATTTAGCTTAAGTTTGGCAGGTATTTGTGGTCTAAATAACGACTGTTCACCGTAATTTATGTTGGGTTATGATAACTAAAATCAATAATAAAAACTAATTAAAATAAAGAGAGATATAGTAATTTAAATGCCATTATCAATATTAATATCAAGTGTTAACTATAACGGTCAGACAGGGAACATTACGTTCTTCCCATCAACGGGAGGTACTGTAAATATTGGTTCTCAAGTAATCCCTTATACTTATACCACTGATTATCCATATGGTACTTATTCAATATTTTTTCCATCTTTTAATCAAACTTGTAATTCAACAATAAATCCACCATTTACAAGTCCAACACCAACACCAACCTCAACTGTTACTCCTACAATAACACCGACAGTGACTAATACCCCAACTTCAACTTTTACACCTACTAGTACTATAACACCAACAAATACGATTACTCCAACAAGAACTGTAACACCTACGGTAACTCCAACCAATTCTCTAACACCTACTTTAACTCAAACACCAGCCAATACTTTAACCCCTACTAACACAATAACCCCAACTAATACAATAACTCCAACTAATACAGTTACCCCAACTGTAACGATTACTAACACAATAACACCTACAATAACCCCGACTAATTCTATTACACCTACTAATACTAATACACCTACTAACTCTCAAACTCCAGGTGCGTCCCCAAGTCCAACTAATACTATAACACCTACTAATACAATAACACCTACTAATACTATCACTCCAACAATAACTGTTACTCCAACTATAACACCAACAAATACTGTAACTCCGACTAACACAGTTACCCCAACCAATTCTGTAACACCTACTAATACAATTACGCCTACTAATACAATTACACCTACTAATACAATTACACCAACTAATACTGTAACACCTACTAACACTATTACTCCAACCGTAACTCCTACTAATACAATTACACCAACTAATACTGTAACACCTACTAACACTATTACACCAACTGTAACCCCTACTAATTCAGTAACTCCTACTAATACTAATACACCTACTAATACTGTAACACCTACGGTAACTCAAACACCAACAAATACTGTTACTCCAACTGTTACTATAACTCCTACTAACTCTCAAACTCCAGGCGCATCCCCATCTCCAACAAATACTCAAACCGCAACCCCAACCTCAACTGTTACTCCGTCTCCTCTACCTCCAACAATTTCTTATTTCCAAAATTGTTGTGATAATTCAGTATATAAAATAGGAAATGTACCTGGCGCGGTTACAATTACAATTGGGAACTACTATTACATAGTATCTGATATTTTTACAGGTTGTACATTGGCGGTAAACGAAACGTCTTATATTTTACAAGGTAATTTTACGTCAAGTACTAATTACACTGATTGTGTTGATTGTTTAACATCTGAGTCAATAATCTGTCCTTCCCCAACACCTACAGTAACACCAACTGTAACAGTAACACCTACAGTAACACCTACAATAACCCCAACCAACACTGTTACACCTACAGTAACAATAACACCTACAGTAACAATAACACCTACAGTAACAATAACACCC
>Ga0315901_10009253_pt1 | contig 11348 bp, 12 predicted proteins | sample LakEriMetagenome_10_FD_203761 | JGI IMG/M metagenome (GOLD analysis project Ga0315901, IMG submission 203761) | Freshwater fungal communities from buoy surface, Lake Erie, Ohio, United States - Buoy 2 MA116 | ecosystem: Environmental > Aquatic > Freshwater > Lake | place: USA: Lake Erie, Ohio...
GACCCGCGCGACGTTGTTTGTCGCGTCGAGGATCGCGACGGTGATCCACTGCGCGCCGTCATACATCTTGAGCTCGTAGTTCGCCGACGTCGTGTCGGCCCAGAGCATCCCGGCCACGAGATAGCTGGGCGCGGTCGCTGCCGAGTGCGTCGAGTGCACCGCGTTGCGCCACGAGTTCAGATCCGAGGCGAGAGCCGTCCCGCTCTTGGTGTTCGGGTCGATCGTGCCAAAGTCATATTGAGCCATTAGGTGCCCCTCTCTCTGCCGAAGCCGATAGCCTGATAGTCGAAGGTTCGACTGATCGCCGTCCCGGCGCTGTTGCGGAAGATAACATCGAAGCCGGTGCGCGTCTTGCCCGAAATCGCGTAATAATCGCCCGTCGCCATGTTCTGCGCGGCGATAGTAACCGATCGCAGCTCTTTGAACCACGGAGAAAAGACGACGGAGTAAGTCGCCGCGCCGGAGACGAGGTCGTTCCCATAGTCCACGCGATCCGGCATGTCGATCACGGCGGTGAGCCCGCTAATGATCGGCGTGATCGTCTCGAAATTGCTCGTCAGAACGGCGCGGAACTTGAGGTGCCGCGCGGTGTAGTCCCCGACGACAAAGCGCCGCCACCCCTGATAGACCGGCGTCGGGCTGTCGACGATCGAATAGTTGACTTGCAGCTCGACCGCCACCTCGTCGCCGGTGTCGTCGCCTGCTAGATCTGCGAGCCCGGCGAGCGTGACCCACCCCGCCATCGTCGAGAGCCCTCCGGATGTCGAGACCACGGCGTCGACGATCACGCGCGAGGTGTAGACCTCCCCGAGATCCGTCTCGCCGAACTCATAGTTCCCGCTCGAGGCGAAGCCCGTCCCGGTCGTGAACCCGATAATCGGGGCCGACGCGAGCGTCGTCCAGCTCGCCATATAGTTTCCGCTGCGGAGCTGGATCACCGCGCCGTTCCGGTCGACGTCGGTCATCGTCCCGGTCCAGAGCGGTTCTTGCGTGAGCGTCGAGACGACGTTCTGCGCCGCCGGATCCTCGAGCGAGGCGTTGATGAACGTCGCGAGCACTGAGCGGTTGCCCAGCACGTCGAGCGCCTTGATCCCGTAGGATCCCGAGCGGCTCGGCACGGTGAACGAGCGCGCCTCTCTCGGGAGCGCGTCCGATAGGACCGTCATCGTCGTCCATGAGGTGTTATTCTGATCCGCCGAATAGCGGATCTCGTAGCCGATCACGTCGACGGCGATCGACGGGTAGGTCCATTCGACGTAGGTGTGATCCCCGATCGTGTTGAGCGTGAAGGTGTCGACCTGCGGAGGCTTGGCGCTCGCGCCGATGACCGTGTGGTTCGAGATGTCGGCGAAGAGGCTGGTCTCTCCGGCGGGCCCGATCGCTCGCACGCCGAGGTCGTAGTTGATCCCGCTCTCGACCGGGAAGATCTGCACATAAGGGCTATCGACCGCGCTGTAAGGCATATAGCTGAACGGGTCGCTCGAGCCCGACCGGCGGAAACGAGCTTGGAAAAACGCGGTCCGCGTGACGGTGCCATCCTTGGTCTTCGCGTTCTTGCCGGGTTGCACATAGAGGAAGATCGAGGGCACGATCGCGCCGCTCGAGGTGACTTGCAGCGCGAGCTCGTCCGAGACGACCTGCGAGATCGTCGGGATCGGCGGACCTATGAACGACGCCGAGACCGGCGCGGAGAGCGCGGTCGTGTAAGCCGGGATCGTGATCGCCGAGTTATAGATCGCGGGCGAGTAAGGGACGCAAGTCACCGCAGCCCCGAGGTCGTCAAGGTATTCGATCCCCGCGACCAGCACCTCGAGGCTCTCGAGGTTCTGCTCCCCGAACTGGTAGAGATCCCCGACGTTGACGCCGGTCCCGCCGCTCGTCACGACGACGGTGTCGCTCGTGACGGTCGTCGAGGATGCCGCGACCGAGAGCGCGAGCGTCGCGCCGGTCGTCGTCACGCGGACGCGCAGGGTGTAGACCTTGCCCGCCTCGCGCGTCACCGGCTCGTCGAGGACGATCGTGTTCGTCGCGCGAGAGACGACGCGCCCGGACATCTGCCCGATCCCCGGCACGTCGTGCGTGAGGCGGCATAGATCCCCGCGCAGCGCGACGAGATGCTCGACGTCGATCTCGAAGGTGAAGATCTCCGGCCGAAGGCGCGCTGCCGCGATGTAGTGCCGCCCGAGCTTGTAGACGTTGTCCGGGTTCGTCTGGCCGGGGAGGTCGATCACTTGGAAGGTCGTCGCGTTCGCAGCGTTGAAGCCGTCGTCGTAGATGACGCGCTCGTCCTCGCGATAGTCCGCGTCCTTGTTGAAGAACCGGATCCGGAGCGCGTCCGGGATCTCGTTATAGAGGATCCGCCCGGCGAAGTTGCGGGTGTTGCGCGGCGTGAAGTGCTGAACGACGGTCGAGCGCGGCTGCTCGATGACCACGGTCCACTTGTCGTCAATGTAAGCCGGGCTCGCCTTGCCCGCGTTCGCGACGTCTTGCAGGAGATCCCGGACCGAGAGCTGGAAGTCGACCACCTGATCGAAGGCGAGCCCGTTCGTCGCGCAGAAGGTGAACCACGCGCCGAGCGCCGCGTCGTTGACGTTCGCGGCCGCGACCGGCTTCTTGTTCGGCGCGCCGGTGAGGACATAGCGGTAAATCGCGGCCGGGTTCGAGGTCACGCTCGTCGCCGTCGTCCACGCCGAGCCGTTCCACGTCGGGATCTTGAGCGAGACGAGCGCGTTCAGTTGATCGACGACGCCGTTTAGCTGGTCGGTCGCCTTGATGCGGAACGCGCTCTTTGCGATCCCGGAGAGGAGGACCGGCTGCGTGTTGGTGTTGAAGGAGCGAAGATCCGACCAATCGGCGCGATCGAAGACGCGCTCGTTCGTGAGGTTCACCTCGGCGGCGAACCGCTTGATCTGGACCTCATATTGCCCCGAGGCGAGAGCCGTCTTGCGCTGCGAGACGCGCTTCACCTGCGCGGTGTCGTCGGTATAGGTCTCATCGAACCATGCGGTCCACGACCCCGCGCCGACGAGGCGATACTCTCCGACGATGCGCGCCGAGGCGTTGATCCTCTTTCCTCTGTCGTTGCTCCGGAACAAGCCGGTCGGGAAGGTGATCGTGATCCCGATCTCGGTCGTGTCGAGCGCGGTCGTGCGCGAGACATAAGCGTCGGTCAGCCGGATCGCGAGATCATCCTGCGAGACGTCCCCCGGGTAGAGCCCGAGCGTCGAGGCGCTGCCGGTGAAGTCGTGCTCGACCTCGACGTCGGTGAAGTCCTCGATCGGCGTGTTCCCGATCTTGAGCTGCGAGACGTCGACCGGCCCATAGCCCCAGATCATGACGAAGCGCAGGAATTGATCGTTCCCGACGATCTCGGTGTAAGGTGCCGCGCCGTAAGGTGGGACCATGCGGTGCGTCCCGAGGACGACGGGCACGGTCTGGAAGGGCGTAAGGCTGTTGCGCGCCGCGCTGATCGCGTAGGTCGGGCTCTCGGAGCGGTTCTGCACCGGGCGCGGTCCGAAGAGCGCCGAGGCGGCGTAGGTGATCGCAATCGAGATCGCAGCACCGGCGACCGAGGCGGCGAAGCTCCCCGCCACGAGGGCCGGGAAGAGCGCCGTCGTGATCGTCGGAGCGGCTGCGGTGGCGAGGATCGAGATGATCGAGACCGGATCCTGCGGAACGACGCGCAGGTAAACCGACGCGCCCGACTTCGGGCGGACCTTCGACCAGAGCTCGGGCTCGATGTAGTCGCCGCCGAGGAAGGCGCTGATATGATCGCGCTCGAGCTCGTCCGGGACGAGCGCCGCGATCAGATCCGCGAGCGTGCCCACCGGCGCGATCCGGACGACGAGCCGGTCGCCCTGCGAGAGCGGGTTGAGGACGAGCGTGACCTCGATGTATTCGGCGAGCGCGCTCTCGATGTATGGGGTGAGATCATTCAAGGCGATAAGCTCCGATCACGCGCTGCAAGAAACGGTTGTCCCCCTTATAGCGCGAAATGCACGAGCCGACGACCTCTTCTGCATGAAGCACCAAGCCGGGCTCGGTGACGATCCCGCAGTGCGTCGGCCGTCGCTTGCCCCGGTGCATCCCCCACATATGCAGGACGTCCCCGGAGCGCGCCTCCTCGATCGGGATCGAGACGCCGGTCGAGGCGAAGTCGGCCACGGTCTCCGCGCCGCCCTCGATCTGCGTCTCGAGCTCGTTGTGGCGCGGGAGCCGGATCCCGAAGACCTCGCTGTAGACCATGCAAACGAGCCCCCAGCACGACGCGCCCTCGCGCGTCGATCCGTTCCATGCGAACGGGATCCCGACGTAGTTGTTCCACCAGTTAGAAGATGCCGGGGAACGTAGAAGGCGAGAAGGTTGCACTTGGGAAGGGCTCCGTGAGGAAGTTGTCGATCGTGAGGTCGATGTCCATCGCGTCGGCGTTATAGCTTACCGAAGCGGCCACCAGCCCGGAGATGCTTTGCAAGATCACGGTCGGCGCGCTCGCCTCGATGACCTTAAGCGAGAAGACGACGCGCTCGCGCTGCCCGGCGAGGGTCCGCAGGATGTTGAGCTCGCTCGTGACATGCGAGAGCGTGAGCCGCGCGCGCACTTGCAGCTCGGGATCGTCGGGCGGGAGCGTGACCGCGAACGGGAAGGCGATATAGGTGTTCGCGCCCGAGACGACGTTCTCGGTATTGTTGACGAGGTAGAACGTCGGGACCGCGCTGTGCGAGATCTCGAGCAGCACCAAGAAGACGTTGGTCGTCGTCTGGGAGTTGACGGCCGTGATGACCGATGTCGGGAGCGTGCGCGGCATTAGGGGAGCACCTCGAGCGCGAGATCGACGCGCCACTGAGCAGTCCCGGCCGTGCCCCCGCCTGCGACCGCCGAGAGCGTCGGAGGCTGCACAAAGCGCACCGAGGCGGTCGAGAAGTCCGAGGGGTCGATGAAGTCGAAGGCGTCGGTCCCTTCCGAGAGCGTCGTCTTGTAGAAGGTCTCGAACGTCGCGCGCTCGGTGCCGGTGAAGAGCATCGTCCCGGACAAGAAGCGCGAGGTCGCGGTGAACCGCTTGCGCTGCTTATAGGGTCCGGTCTCGGTCTGCGAGCGGATGAAGCCTTGCTGCCGCGTGTCCTGCACGCCGAGCTCGAAGTATTGCGGAAGCGTCCCCGGCCATGTCGGCATGATTTAGCCCCTTTGCTGCAAGCGGTTGCCGAGCCCGAACGTCGTCCGGATCGCCCGGTAGGTCGGCCCGCCGGAGGTGATATCCTGCGCGATCGCGCGCCCGATCTCGACGACGATGTTCCCGGCGCTGTCCGAGGAGGCGGTCGCCTCCTGCCCGCTGTAATTGTTGATCGTGACCTTCGGCGCGCTGTTGCCGTTCGCTGCGACCACGCCGAGCTTGCCGTCCGCGCCGCGCGAGAGCGGCATGATCGCCTCCGGCCCGGCTTCGCCCATGAGGCCGATCCCGTTGGCAAACGGGAAGATCGTCGGCCCACCGACGACGCCGCCCTTCGCGAAGGCGGTCACGCCGGATTGATCGAAGACGTTGCCGTTCGCCGAGAAGATCGCCTTGATCCCGTCCGCGATCGGTCCGGCGAACTGTTGCGCGAAGAGATCCTGCGCGACCTTGGCGAGGACGTTCGAGGCGAAGCTAAGAAGCGCGTCGCCAAGATCCGCCGTGCCCTTGAGGACCGAGGCGAAGGCGCTGTTGAGCTCGTTCTCGACGGTGCTCGCCACGCCTGCGACCAGCTTCGTGAACGGGTCGAACTTAGAGTTTAGCTCCTCGATCGCGCGGGTGTAGACCTCGCCGCTGATCGCGCCGGTGCGGTAGAGCGTCTCGATCTTGTCCTGCTCGATCGCGAACTTCTCGGCCTCGGTGCGCGTGCTCTCGTAGAGCCGCGCGGCCTCGCGCTCGATGTCGCTCGCCGACGCCGCGCCGCCCTTGAGCGTCTCGTTGAACTTTTGCAGAGCGAGCTGCGCCTCGGCCGCAGCGACTTGGTTCTCGACATAGGTCTCGCGCTGCCGGGCGAAGAAGTCGCCACCGACCGGCGCGTTCATAGCTGCCGCGTTCTGAGAGCTGAACCTCTGCTCGGCGAGAGCGCGCGCCTGCCCGATCGGATCCCCGGCGAAGCGCAGCCGGATCTCGGCCTCTGATCGTGCGGAGGCGCTTTGCGACGCCATCGTGATCGCGTTCGAGGCTGCGCGGCCCATCTCGTCCGCGATGCGCGCGGCTTCGCCCGCCGCAGCACTGAGCGCGCTCGGGAGATCGAGGTTCTTGAGATCGAGCCCGGCGAGCGCGGCATCGAGCAGCGCGTTGTAAAGCGCGATCCCCTCGTCGGATGCCATGTTGAGCCCGCCGGTCGCCTCGTCGATCGCCTTGGCGAGAGCCTGCGTCGCGGCGACGCGGGTCTCGGTCGTGTCGGCCTGCTTGACGGCCGTCATCTGGATCACGAGGTTCGCCGCCGACTGCTCGGTGAGCCCAAACTGCTCGGTGATCGCCTCGAGCCCTCGACGATATGGGCCGATCATGCCGAGGATGTCTTCGTAAGCCCGGCGGCGACGCCCCAGAGCTGCCGCCTCCTCCTCGTTTAGAGTTAGGCTCCCCTCTTGGATTTGCTGGGTCACCTTCGCGACCTCGGCCTGCTCTCGGAGAGCGAAGTTCAGCGCCGTCGCATTGTCGAGCGCGCTCTGGAACGTCTGCGCTTGCAGCCCCTCGCCCATAGCCCCGACGACCGCCCCGGAGGCTGCGCGGAAAGCGCGATCAGCCTCGATCTGGGCGATCTGCTTCTGGATCTGGAGAAGCTCCTGCGCGGCCGCTGCTTGCGCGCCGTATTGAGCCGAGAGGTCTTGTAAGCTCTGCCCCTTCTGCGCTGCGCTGAGGCGCTGCATCGCGCCCTCGAGCGCGTCCATCTTGTCTTTCAGATCGTCCGCAGCTTCCCCGGTGTCGAACAAGGCGGGAGCGAAGGTGAGGAGCGCGCCGACCGCAAGACCCACGACCGCACCGATCGCGCCGAAGCCTCCGAGGAGCTGCGGAAGCTGTTGCCCGAGCGTGCGGGAGATAGGGACGCCCATCTCCATTTGCACGAGGATGTCTTGGAGCTGGAAGCTCGCGTTCTGGATCCCGCTTGCGTTGTTCTTAAACGCGTTGCCGACGTTGTTCATCGCGCCGGAGAGCGGACGAGCGGCGGCGGCGACCTTTGTCTGTGCGGCCGCTGTAGAAAGAAGCTGATCTCCGAGGTTATCCGCCGCCGTTGCCGCAGTCTTTGTCGCGCTCGTGAACTGCCCGAGTTGCTGTGCGGATTGCGCCGCGCCCTTAGTTTGGACCTCGACGCCAAGCGATACTATGTCTGCCACTTTTTCGCCCTCTCATTGTGCCACAGAGCATCGAGTTCCGAGATCGCATCGACCTCGTGAGGCGTGAAGATCCGCCCGGTGAGGCGACTATACGCCAAGACCTCGGAAAAGGCTATCGGCGCGTCGGCCTGCCGCGAGCGGTGCAAACGCAAGAACGTCGCCCAGAACTCGCTGGTCGTCTCGGGCAAGGGCGGGACGTCGAGCTCGTGCGGCCGGATCCCGGTCGTCTTCTCGACCTGCTCGTAATGCTCGCGCAGCGAGATCCCGTCCTTGTCCTTCTGCGAGAGCCGGAAGACGCCCTCGGCGTGCTTTAGGAGCTCGCCGAGGTCTCGCCGAAAAAATTTGCGCGGGTCGACGCGGCCGAGAAGATGTCGTCGCGCAGCCACGCCGGGAACTTGGGATAGATCTCGGCGGCGTCTTTCACGTCCGGGCGCTCGCCCCCGGCGGTGATCGCCCAGCGCGCCGTGATCCGTCCGAGGAACGCGATCAGCTTCTCGGTCGGATCCTCGATGCCGAGGCGTGCCACCTCGGCGAGCGCGTTCCGATACTGCTTGGTGTCCGCCCCGTAGATCTCGACCCACTGGGGAGACCCGTCCTCGTTCGGGACGGGTTCCTTCGTGATGGGGTGCAAGATCTGATAGGTGTAGGTGTCGCGGAAGGTGAGGTCGTAGAGGTCCATCAGAAGCCCTTTTATGAGGTCGTGCGGGTGATCCTGAGCTGCGTGCCGGTCGAGCTGTCGCGAAGCGCGACGAACGGGACCGTCATGAGACGCGACGTCGGGCTTCCCACCGGGACGGCCGCGCCGTTGATCTTGATCCGAGGCATCAGGAGCGTGTAGTTCAGCCCGGCCACGCGGTCGTCGAGGACGATCGAGAGCGAGCTCTCGGTCTCGTTCAGGAACTTGGTGATAAGCGCCGCGTCCTGATAGAAGACGGTCATCGTTCCCTCGAGCGACGACATCCCGAACTCCATCTGAGGCGTCGCCACCGCGCCGAGCGCGAAGGTCGGGTTGAGATTATTGTTGAGCGTGAAGTCGATCGAATTGACATAGGCGATCGCGGATCCGCCCTCCTCGATCGTGCCCGAGAAGCTGTCGAAGGGCTCGTTCCCAGAGGCTGCGGTCAAGCTCGCGTCGAGCGGGCTCGTGCTCTGGGTCATGTTCTTGCCGATGATCCCGAAGGTCGCGGTCGTCATCTGGTTCGGCGCGATCGACATCTGCATCGTGTTGACCATGCAGCCCGTGAAGGCGCGATACTGCGTAATGTCGAGAGCACCGTCCTCGAGCGTGAACGACTTCACGGTCGTGCCGGTATTGAGGACGTTCGTCGAGAAAGCGCCGAATAGCGCGCCTTCGAGAAGGAAGTCATAATCCGCCGGGCGCATCTCGACGGCGATGTCTCCGGAGACCGTGCGCTGCCCGTGCCGGTCGATGCGCGGCATACGGTCCGGCGTGATCTCCGCCGACTGAACGCGGGTCTTGCTAAGATCGACCGAGTGCGTGTTGAACGGAAGCGAAACCATCGCAGGCGTCCCGGGTGTCGTGCCGTAGGTGCTCTCGACCACATAGGCGAGCTGCGTTCTGGAACCCTGTGCAAAAGCCATTTTCGAGCCCTCCTTTTATGAGCTGGTGTAGGTATACCACGAGATCGAGACCGTGACGATATACCACGGCGTGTCGAGCACGGCGATCCCGCGCTCGGAATAATTGAACCGCACGGTCACCGCGCCGGATGTCAGCCCGGTATCGACTGTGAAGGCTGCGCGGATCGCGTCCGCCAGCGCGTCGGCTGCGGCCGGTCCTGCGCCCTCCGGGAGATGCGCGGTCACGAGGAAGCTCCCGTCGTGCCGGATCTGGGGGTTCGGCCCGCGCACGGCCGGGCGGCTCGTCACGGGGACGAGCGCCATGCGGACCCAAGCGGTGTTGGTCGTCGGGGTGAACCGGACGTTCTCCCACGCGCGGTTGCTCGAGGACGGGATCCCCGAGACGTTGGCGATCTGTTGCTCGAGCGCCGCGCGGATGTCCTGCATCACTGTCATGGGATCCCCGTCGCCTTGATGTTCTTAATCTCGGTCACGACGTCGGCCGCGATCGCCCTCGAGCGCGCGAGCACCTTGCGGAGGAACTGCGTGCGCGCCTCGACGAAGATCGCGTAGTTCGCGCCGTTCAGGAGGTAGATCGAGCCGTCGAGGTTCGCGAGCGCGCCCGACTGCCCGGAGAGGCGAGCGAGCGTCGCGCCCGGCGCGCCTGCGGTGACCTCGCCTGCGGAAGCGCCGGGAGACCCGGTGAGCGTCGGGGAGAGAAACCACGACGCCCTGAGCCTCCCGGTCTTCACCGGCGTGCCCCGCACGACCTCAAGCGAGAGCCGGTTTAGGTATTCGTTGCGAGCCTGCGCGACGGTCACGCCCGCCTTCTCTGCGATCTTGTCGAGGTCGACCGTGATCTGCCGGAGGATCTGTCCGTTCGCCATCATTCCCTCGCTTGGCAGATATAGGCGAGGATCGAGGATCCGCTCTTGATCGTCTGGACCGAGACGATCCGAACCGCGTCGCCCTCTCCGCGCAGCTCGTCGTCGATCTGCGGGGTCTTCGAGAGCGCGGTCCCGTTATAGGTCGCGGCCATCACCGCCTTGCGGTCGCCGCGCTGCACGAGCGTGCCGTCGATGTCGCGGGAGGTGTAATTCAGGAAGACGACGCGCGCCGTCTCGTCAGCGTTCGAGCCGCCCGAGACCGCGCCGGTCGCCGGGTTGTAGGATCCGCCATTGCTCGGACGGCGAAAGGTGAGATCGTAGCCGTGCTCCCGGAGAAGCGCGACGACGTCCCTCTGCATCTGCGCGCCGGTCGCCATCTCGATCAGTCCTCGTCAAGCATAGGGTCGAAGCGCGGCGGGTTGCTGAACTGGTCGACCCGGAACGCCGAGGGGACGCGATCGGTGTCGGTCTCGACGCCTTCCATCTCGCTGATCGACATCCCGCCCGCCACCGGCACGCCCAGCCCGACCGAGCCCAGCTTCTTGCCCTCTTTGGTGAGGCGGACGGCGAGCTCGGCGTATTGCTTCGCGCGCTGCGAGTAGGAGGACGAGACGCTCTCGACGCTCGTGTCCACGAGCCGGGCATATTTGCCCGAGAGCGCCCGGCAAAGGAGCGCGCTCGCGTTGTAAATGTCGTCCGACGCCTGAGAGAGCCCGAAGGCGATCTCTTCGTCGGTGATCTGTTGATCGGTGGTGTCGGTGTCACCTACGAGGAGGCGCACGGCGTCGCGCCGCGTCGCCGAGGTCGTTGTGCCGGGCGCTCCCCCGTAGGTCCACGTCATTCTGCCACCTTCTTCGCTTTGGCCTTCTTGGCCGGTGCGGGATCCGGGACGTCCTCGGCGAGCTTCTCGCCGAGACCTTTTTCACTGAGGTCGATTTCAGGGTTCCCGGGCTGGTAATGGCGAACCTTGCCAGCCCGGAATAGGAGCTCGACCTTCTCTGCGGCAATCCCGAGGGCTTGCCAATCGAACGCCGCGCCTCGGTTGAACCGACGTCCGTGAGCCACGAACGCGCGGAACGCGAAGAGCGGGTCCGACTTCTGGAAAGATCTCTGCTCGAGCTTCATCATGCGACGATCGCGTCCCAGAAGTAGCCCAGCGCCGAGGACACCAGCTTGTGGTCGTAGTGCGCGCGAGCGCGGACCACGTCGGTATCTTCTTCATCGCGACGCTTGGTGTCGACGACGAAGCCATACTCGTTCGTGCCGCCGAGGTAACCGGCCCACGAGAAAGTATAGCCTGCGGCCGGGGTCATGATGCCCGGGGTCGAGGGACGGTAGGTCAGAAGGCACTTCTTGCCCAGAATGAACGAGTGAGCGGCGGTGTCGCCCTCTGCTGCGGTGTTCTGGATAGCCTCGCCGACCATGACCTCGTCGACCTCGAAGATCTGCGCGAGCAGGTTCAGCGAAGCGATCGAGGGCTGCGAGGTGGTCGCGCCGCCGTTGATCCGGCCTTGGACGTCCGGGTGGTCGATCAAAGCC